>ERZ773144.3269-NODE-3269-length-11461-cov-38.806242_pt1 | contig 11461 bp, 8 predicted proteins | sample MGYA00580849_ERZ773144 | MGnify/ENA primary metagenome ERZ773144 (study PRJEB29015, sample SAMEA2737861) | human gut metagenome | biome: human gut; feature: human-associated habitat; material: faeces | place: China | collected 2012 ...
GCTAGGCTATACGCTTAAAAGAAAGCTTACCAACCAGGAAAATCCGCTGACCCGGTCTTTCTTAATCATACCGACCACCTTATCCCCATCGCCCAATACTTCAACCGTCTGGGTGTGAGTAAAGATATCTACATTAGGCAGACTCCTGACTTTCTCCTGCAAAACGGTATCTGCTTTCAGAGTCTCCATAAACTCGAAGACCGTCACCTTAGAGCAAATACCTGCCAAATCAATGGCCGCCTCCACTCCGGAGTTACCACCACCGATAACAGCTACCTCCTTGCCTTTATAAAACGGTCCGTCGCAATGCGGACAGAATGCCACTCCATGACCAATATATTTCTCTTCGCCCGGAACATTCAACTTCCGCCAGTTGGCACCTGTAGCAATAATCAGCACAGGAGCCTTGTAACTTTCACCACCCTTAACCGACAGCACTTTCATTTCCCCGACTACCTCGGCTTTTTCTATCCTGCGATTCTCAAGTATATCAATATGGTAAGCAGCCAAATGGCTTTTCAAGTCCCGTGCCAGTTCTTTACCGGTAGTCCGAGGCACGGATATCAGATTCTCAATACCCATGGTCTCATTCACCTGACCACCTATACGTTCAGCCACTACAGCCACCCGCAGCCCTTTTCGAGCAGAATATATGGCAGCCGCAGCACCGGCAGGACCGCCTCCCGCTACCAACACATCATACTCTTTCGTTTCAAAAGATTCCGAAACCGATGCACCATAACGCACTTCAAGTTTTTCGAGCAAATCACCGATATTACCGCGTCCCACATGAATCTGTTCGCCATCGGCAAACACTGTAGGAACAGCCTGCACTTTCATGCGGTTCACCTCCTCTTCATTCACAGCACCGTCTACAGCTTCATGGCGTATCTGAGGATTAAGCACCACCATCAGATTCAATGCCTGAACTACATCAGGACAGTTGGTGCAGCCCAACGATAAATATGTAGTCAGATTTATCGGTCCGCGCAATGCACGGATACGCCGGGTGATAAACTCATCGGGAAAATTCTTACCTTTGCCATCAGCATTAAGTATCGCCATCAGCAAAGAAGTAAATTCATGCCCGCCGGGTACGGCTCGGAAAGTAATACCCGTATCTTCCCCTTCCTTTAAAAGAATAAATTTCAAACCTTCGCTCTCTTGCAAACGACAGGAGAGTTTTTCGGAACAAGAAGCCACTTCTTCCAACAAATCCACCAACTCGGCACGGCTTTCATGCCGAGGGTGGACAAAGATGTCGAAAGTATAGTGCGCATCCAGTTGGGCAAATAGCCCTTTTAACTGTTCTTTTATTGCGCTATCCAACATATTTTTCCCAATTGCTTTAAATTTTACCTACGAGGTCAATGCTCGGTTTCAGTGTCTCGGCACCTTTTTTCCACTTTGCGGGACAAACTTCCCCATCATGACCGGCAACAAACTGAGCCGCCTCCACTTTACGAAGTAACTCATCGGCATTACGTCCGATGCTGTTGTCCTGAATTTCAGCCAATTTAATCTTACCTTCAGGATTAACCACAAAGGTACCACGATAAGCCATGCCATCTTCCTCAATCATCACACCGAATGCGCGAGAAAGAGCTCCGGTAGGATCTGCCAACATTGGATAAGTGATTTTACGAATGCTTTCGGAAGCATCATGCCATGCTTTATGAACAAAATGTGAATCTGTACTGACAGAATACACCTCTACACCCATTTCCTTGAATCGGTCATACTTCTCTGCCATGTCTACCAACTCAGTAGGGCAAACGAAAGTAAAGTCGGCAGGATAGAAAAAGAAAATAGCCCATTTCCCTTCGATATCCTTGTTAGTCACTGTTTTAAACTCTCCATTGTGAAATGCCTGAACTTTAAATTCAGGTATTTGTGAATTAATAATAGGTTCCATACACTTTCTATTTTAAAAATGAAATTAATTTTTAAATTGTAATTATTACATTTGCAAAGGTAGTGCACTGCGTTTCCCTCTGCAATACCTAATTATTAGGATAATATAGAACAACAATCACCATAAATAGGTACAGAAGATTAGGTGTATTTAAAGTTTTTACGTACTTTTGCCTCGGAATTTATAAAAAACAACAAGAAATGGACGATTCAAACCCACGAACGTACAGTATAGTATTAACTTATCCGGCAGGGCTCTAAACAGCACGCCTGCAATGCCTCTGCCCGGAATTAAAACAAACGAAAGGAGGCAATAAGATGAGAAAATATCTTTATTGTGAAAACGGTTTTGTGGAAAAGCCGCAGTGGATGCCCAACTGCTGGGTAAATGTAGAATGCCCTGATAAAAGCGATTTTGACTTTCTGACCAAAGATTTAAAAGTCCCCGAATCTTTTTTAGAGGACATTGCCGATGTAGATGAACGACCGCGTACCGACACCGAGGAAAACTGGTTGCTGACCATTATCCGTATTCCTTTGCAGCAACAAGGAAGTATTCCATATACAACCATTCCCATAGGCATTATCACAAACAATGAGATTATTGTCACCATTTGCTATCATTCCACTGAAATGATACCCGACTTTATCGACCATACACGCCGAAAAGGAATAGTGGTGCGCAATAAGTTTGAATTGATATTGCGGCTGATTTACTCTTCTGCAGTATGGTTCCTGAAATACCTGAAGCAAATAAACAATGATGTGACGGCAGCCGAAAAAGAGTTGGAGAAAAGCATCCGCAACGAAGATTTACTTCGACTGATGAAGCTGCAAAAGACATTAGTCTATTTCAACACCTCGATACGTGGAAATGAGGTGATGATAGGCAAATTGCAAAGTATCTTTCAGGAAAAGGATTACCAAAACCCTGATTTGGTAGAAGATGTGGTCATTGAATTGAAACAAGCATATAACACAGTAAATATTTACAGTGACATCTTAACAGGCACAATGGATGCTTTCGCTTCCATTATTTCAAATAATGTGAATACCATCATGAAACGCATGACCAGCATCTCCATCATATTGATGGTACCTACATTGATAGCCAGCTTTTATGGAATGAACGTAGATGTACATGTAGATGAGTTACCGCATGCTTTCAGCCTCATCATATTAATATCTATCATGCTATCGGCCATGGCATTCGTTATCTTCAAAAAGATAAAGTGGTTTTAAGCCGAAAATTACTTTACTATCGTTTTGCTGTCGTGTCGGAATATATCCGCCACGACAGATAACGATACAATAAATTCATAATTCTATCGGCATTTCCTCTTTCTTTGCCCTATCTTACGCCTTATCCACAGATAATAGCCGGTCAGTGGCAGACAAGCTCCGATGAGAGCCGCAGCAAAGGCAAGTATTTTGGTAAACATGCCGCCCCAACTTCCCACATGCACTGAATATATCCATCCCCGAATCTTCCCCGATGGCTCAGCATTCTGATATAAAGATACATTTGTTATCTCACCCGAACGAGGGTCAAACTCATAACGATCACTCGCACGCTGATTGCCCAACCGGTCGAAAGAGACATTGGCAGTACCCCGGGATATGGTAATCTGTCTGCAATCGGGATTCTCATTCTTCAACTGTCGATAAACCTGTTCCCAATGTGCATACGGAGCCTGTGATTTTTCCTTTCCCTTCTTTTCCTGTCCATGAGCTGCATGCCCACTTCCTTGCCGGGTTTCTACTCCAAAGATTTTATAGAATCCGGTCCGGTACCAGGCGAAAGACCAAGTCAGCCCCGTCAGTGACATCACCAGCAAAAACAACAACGCATACAGACCGCCCGCCACATGAAAATCATAGCAGAACCTGCGAAACCCCTTCCGCGACGTTATCTTCAGACTATTCTTCATCGCCTGCAGTGTACGCGGCCACCAAATAATGATACCCGTCAACAGAATAAGAACAAACATCAGTGTACTCACTCCTACTATCATCTTTCCCCAAAAAATACCGCCATCAGGCTTCATACTGTCCAACAGCCAGCGATGCAGTTTAAACATGGTCAGGAAAAAAGCCGGACGTTCGTATTTCCCTTTCACTTCACCCGTATAAGGGTCGATATAAACTGATGCACGGCGCGGTTTGGAAAGATTTACCTGCCACGTGCGCCCTTTCTCCGAAGGAATACTCACTCCGGCAACAGATACACTATCGGGCAATGTCTCCGCCACTCGTTCTAGAAGCATCTCCACAGGCAGCGGTTCCGCCTTTATCTCTTTCACTCGATAAAGGTCGGGACGGCTCCATTCTGTTATTTCGTTCTCGAAAACCAGCATGGCACCCGAAAAGCATATCAGGCTGACGAGCAGTCCGAAAGGCACAGAAAGCCAAAGATGCAGTGTCCGAAATATCTTTTTCATTTCTGAGATGTAAGTTTACCTACAGTACTAACAGACTCCGCAATGATAGTCAGCCCCTTTGTGGCAGTAGCAGTCCGAGGGTCAATCTTGTAAAGTGCCGGAGTACTGCCATCGGTAGTGGATACCGGCATATATATGTAACCGTTCTCGTTATAAGGAATATTTCCATAAGCACTCAGAACATCTTCCGATGGCAATCCGGTCACCGGTTTCAGTGTCCGGTCTTCACCTTTAAAGACTGCCAGTTCAGTAGTATACTCCCCTTTCGACTGTAACCCGCGAGTATACATCTGAAGCAGGAAATAATCTTCTGTGATATGCCAGCATTTGTACATCGGATGCTTGTTTCCAAGCTCTTCTAGATTGACATAATAAGTATCGTCAAACGAAGTTTCTCCTGCCTTGATTCGCATCACTCCCGAAGGAAGTGTTCCCTGCACACGCTTTAAGTCATCCGAAGAAGTGGTAAGTCGTCCGTAGCCGGGTGAGAAAACATAAAGATCGCCGTTATCAGCCGCCCAAATAGTCTGGTAATATTGAGAACGCATACGTCCGCTGGCAAAGCCGATTTTATCAGTGGCAACAATCGTTGGAGTACTGCTGAAATCATTTCCGCTGTAAATAGCCACGTATGCATGGTCGGGATACTGAGTAGAAGGAATAGAACCTTCTTTATAAGCACCGCTGCCACTGCCTCCCGCCACGGTTGCCACAAGTTGCGGATCGGTCACCTTGTCCGGGAACGCTTTTACACCATATTGGCTCATCCCCATCGGAATTACTGAAGTGTAAAGTTTGCCGTTTGCCTGTACAAACCCGGAAAAAGTAACATACTCACCATTACCCAAGTAGTTTTCACACGGGTAGGTCTTGGTACTTGTAGTACCGTCCAGTGAATTCAGATAGTTGACCAAAATACCTTGCTCCGCATATCCGCCGGCATCCGTCCGGTCTGTATCTCCGGTAGAAGCGGTAATCACATTATCTCCCCACGTGCCATACGTGGTGATGCGTTTAAAAGCATACGACAGATGCTCTTCGAGCTTATTATTACTGTTCAGAATGTAAGAAGAACCGGTTCCGTCTCCTCCCTTATTATACACAAGGCGGAAGAGGTAATCATTGTTATGAAACACCCAATACGTACCGGTCTCTGTTTCAAGACCGTTATTTTTTACTGTAACGCTTCCTTCGTCCAAAGACTCGGCAGTCAGGAGATAATTTACCCCATCAACAGTGGCAGCAACCACGTATGTCCCTGCCCCGGTACCGGGAGCATCCGGCGTTGAATTTTCAGGGACTGTATCATCACTGCATGAAGTCAACACGCTGCCTGCACAACATGCCATGACAACAGACCAAAACAAAAATTTTCTATTCATCATTCTTCTATTTATATTTTATCGATTCATATTCTATTGTCCGAAATAAACCCTCACCTTCCCGTAGAATGCACGCCCGGCTTTCTGCAGGCTATAATTATCATACAATTTCTCATCCGTGAAATTCTTGCATTCCAACGAGAGGTTATAGCGTCCATTCTTGATACTATACGTAATCCCCAGATTGTGTGAGAATTGTTCCGGCACACGTTTCTTGGAAGAAGCCTCTCCGATAGTTTCCCAATTCAATGGAAATTCGTGCTGATAATAGCTGTCATACGTGAGCGACAAGCGGTTTCCTTTTGCAAACAAATCATGCCAATAGAGCGAAGCATCCAAGCTGGCATAACGGTAAGGCTGATTGGGTATACGAAGTTTATACTTCAGGCTTTCCTGCAGGGAGCCTCCCTCCAGATATTTTTCATTGTCACGCGTATCCATGCTGCTATAAGTACCTCCCACACTGAGCCAGTGCGAATAGCTGTAACGTGCAGACACATTAAAACCTTTCGTCTTTACACGCCCGTGATTATAATAGGAACCATAACTTTTACCACCAAAAGAGCTGATGGTACGGACGATGTAATCTTTCGTATCACGATAAATCAGACTTCCTTCCACATAGAGCTCATGCTTGCCCAAGCGGTGCGTATAACTGAGGTTCAAGTTGATATTGTCACTATTCTCCGGATTCAGGTCAGCCTTACCCGCTTCCAAGTCCTCATCACCGAACAACTCTTCATTCGATGGCAACCGATAAGCTTTCTCATACGAGAGCTTTACCTGTAAATCCCTTATTATCCAATATGTGCCTGCCGCTCCATACCCCAGAGCGCTTACGCGCTTGGACATATCAATATAGTTCCCTATACCATCGGCATTCTGTGAGACTAATCCCGAACTATGCTGGTTATAATACTTTCCGAAGGCAGAGAAGTTCCACCTTTCAGCAGGCATCAGACGATAAGAAAGTCCGGTGATATTCTTCCTTGTCTTCTTGGGAACGGTAAAATCCGAAACAGCCGAAGTGGAATTCACATCCGAACGGTTACTGCGCTCGAAAACCGTCAGTACATGGCTCAGTGTAAAGGTCTGCGTCCTGCTGAGACGATAATCAACCTTGAACGTCCCATTCCAGTTCTTATTCTTCGATTCATTGTCCTGGTAAGATTGCTCTCCTTTTGAACCGGTATATTGCTTTTCTCCATACCAATTATATTGATAAGGCACCGTATCAATATTCTGAGTCAGATTATAATTATAATTTGCCGTCAAACTAACATCCAGTCCTTTGGTAAATAAATCCCGCTTATGATACTCCAATGAGGGCATCAGCGAATGTCCCTTGCGGTGTTTCTCTCCAAATACTGCCTCTTGGCGCACTCCTGTCTGAATCTCCTTGTACATATTGGAATAAGTAAAACCGAAAAGCAGACGGTCGGCAAAGGGTTTCCCCACCCAACCCACTTTTCCGATGACAGCCTCATTGTGGTAAGTGTCATTGAAACGTTTTACATGCTCAATCTTCTTTTTGTCGGTGGTATTGCCATCGGGAGAAAAATGAGTGACATACGTATCCACATAATAATCATTGTCGGAATAGTTCTGAAATGCATTAATCTCATACATCAATCCGCTTCTGAAAGTCTGTCCGAAATTGACATACGACTTATGCGTATTAAACGAACCATAAGAATAAGAAGTATCCAAAAACCATTTTCTCTTCTTCTTATTCGTTACAATATTGATGACGCCTCCTAAAGCATCGGTACCGAATCCTACCGGTACAACTCCTTTATATACTTCTATACGCTCGGCAAAATTCACCGGAATATTGTTCAGCCCGAAAGAGCTGCCTACCCCCTCCTGCGGCACTCCGTCAATAAAGACTTTGACGTGCTTTCCACTGAACCCATCCAACATGAGTTGGGTATCAGAACCTACACCTCCTGCCTCCCGCAGTTTCATACCCGGCAGTTTGGATAAAGCATCACTCAAATTCTTCGTCGAGTTCTGCAACTCCTCCGTATCCACAGCCACGGCATTGAAAGCCGAACGCTTCACACGGCCTACCCCATTGGACACAACAACGACCTCGTCTAACTCTGTCACAGACGAAGCTAATACTACATTCATTTTTACTCTCTCACCTCGAAAGAGCTTCACCGGCTTCTCTATCGTTTCATAACCGACAGCAGAAACGACCAGTGTATACTCCCCTGCGGGGGCATGCAAATGATATATTCCCTGCTCATTGGTCATACAACCATAATTGGTTCCTTTCAGATACACCGTTGCCAAGTCTATGATTTCTTTCTCCTTCGATACGACTTTACCCGAAATCATGGTTTTATGCTGCTGTGCATATACAGATACAGCCGCCAATAAAACGATGATTAAAATATTCACTTTCCGAACTGCTGTTTTCACGTTTTCTTCTTCTAAGTAATTACATTCTTTATTCGGATGCAAAGGTCTTGATAAAACTGACGCGCCACAATCGCTTTTTATAGGTAATTTAGAAACCTTCCTCAACAGTCATTTCTTTCATACAATCACTATTTATAAGTATTCTCCCCATTGAGCAGGCAAATATTCCTTTGCACCGGAAATAAACTTTTCTGCACGTTGCAAGGAATTTGAAATATTTATAGCCTATCTTTGCAGCATTAAACTAACCTATTAAACACCAATAATAAATGAAAAAGCTATCTGGTTTTCTATTGTTATTCGTCTTTCTATGCTGCTCACTGTCAGCAAAAGAAACGCAAATCATCATCTTTTCGACTAATGACATGCACGGCAGTATCGACAACTTTGCCAAAATAGCAAGTTATATACAAAAAGAGCGTGCCAAGAATCCCAACATTCTGATTTTGAGTGGGGGAGATATATTTTCGGGTAATCCGGTGGTGGACCAATACCCTGAGAAAGGCTTTCCTATGATTGACCTGATGAACCGGATAGGATATCAGTATGAAATATTCGGCAACCATGAATTCGACTACGGACAGGAGGTACTGAACCGGCGAATGGAGCAAGCCAACTTCCAATTCCTATGTGCCAACATGATTGTTGATGAAGAAACAGCCGGAATCAAACAACCTCAGCCATACGCTTTTCTGCAAATCGGTGACACCAAGATATGCATCCTGGGCCTTATCGAAGTGAGTAAGCGAAGAACAGGTGAGCTGTTGCCCGCCACCCATCCCGCACGCCTGAAAGGTATCACATTCACCGAGCCTGTATCAACCGCACTTAAATACAAGAACTTACGCAGCCGGTGCAACCTGTTTGTCGGTCTCACTCATACCGGTTATAACAAAGATTGTGAGATAGCCGAAGCGATGCCCGAACTGGATGTTATCATCGGGGGACACTCACATACACGCATTGATTCTACCATTGTCGTCAATGGTGTCTTGATAAGTCAGGCGCAGAGCAACCTTCATTATCTGGGCAAGACTACTATCACCTTGGAGGATAATAAAGTAAAAGAGAAGAAATTCGAGCTGATTAATATGGCAAAACTCAAAGACGAAGATACAGATATCAAGCAGTCTATTCAGAAATTCCGCAAGGATTGCCACTTAGACCAAGTAATAGCACATGCCACAGCACAGTTCAACGGTAAAGAGCCACTCGGCTCACTGATGACCGATGCCGTAGCCGATGTGCATAATCTCGACTTTGCTTTCCAGAATGCCGGCGGTGTGCGCATCGGACAAATGGCGAAAGGAGAAATCACCATGGCCGAAATCTATCAGTTGGACCCCTTCGGCAATACTGTAGTTGTCTATCAAATGACTCCGGCAGAGATTCGCACTTTATTAATGAACTCCTACCGCAAAGCCAGCAAACGTGCCGATCTATTGGTGTCGGGCATGACCTACACCATTCATACCCGTGACGGCAAAGCCGTGAGTGTCACCATAAAAGACATGAATGGCAACCCGCTGGACGAAAATAAACAGTACAAAGTAGGTATGAACAGCTACATCGCCTCCAGTTATCGATTCGACCATGCCGACCCGGGGCATGAAATGACTGCCACCTCTTCGGATGCTTTGATAGAATATCTGAAACAGCAAAAAGAAATCACGCCTCAACAGCCACGTACTAGTATTGTAGAAGAATAAACAGAATATATACAATAAAAAGAGGTTGTAACCGATGCCGGCTACAACCTCTTCTGTTTTTATATTACCTGAATTAAAATATGATATTTGCAGACATTACTTAGCAAATGCGTGACGATAACCTTTCACCTTATTCCAGCTGCCGCGGGTAAAGTCGGGTACAGCTACCGGAGCATTACCGTTTTCGATAGAAAGGCGGGTAAGTTCTGCCATGCAGCACCATTCAGCCAAGTCGTATACATCCATATCCAAAGGCAAACCGTTGCGCAGACAGTAAACCAGACGGTAATCCATGATGTAGTCCATACCACCGTGACCGCCTACCTTCTTGGCTGTTTCTTCCAATTCCTGGTGAATCGGGTGTTTGTATTTCTGCATCAAAGCTTTTTTCACGTCTTCGGGAACAGCAGCGTGCATATTCAGATTTTCGTGGTTGGGCACTTCTTTAGCATCAACCTGATCAGGACGCAAGCAGTATTGTTCGATAGGATATTTGTTGGCAAAACCATCAGTACCTGTCAGCTGATACATACGGCTGTAAGGACGAGGATTCATTACATCGTGCTGAATATGGATAGTTTTACCGTTTTCAGTGCGGATGAAAGTCATGGTGTGGTCACCGTTCTGGAATTCGATAGAATCGTTTGCCAAACCATATCTCTTACCCAGTTCAGGACCGGTTACAGCTTTAGTATCCATAGCTACCAAAGTCTTCATGCGGTCGCCACGGTGAATGTCCAGCAACTGGCAGGCCGGGCCAAGGCCGTGAGTGGCATAAACGTCACCACGGAATTCATTGTTATAATCCAAGCGCCAGTTATTCCAATATTCACCCCAGAACTCTTCGAGGTTATGAATATAAGAACCTTCTACGTGCAATACTTCACCGAACAATCCCTGTTGAGCCATGTTCAGTGTAGTCAGTTCGAAGAAGTCATATACACAGTTTTCCAATTGCATACAGTGCTTGCGAGTCTTTTCCGAAGTATTGATTAACGCCCAGATTTCATCCAATGTCATAGCAGACGGAACTTCGATGGCAACGTGCTTGCCGTGTTCCATGGCATAAACGCCCATTTCGGCATGATGCTTCCAGTCTGAAGCAATATATACCACATCAATATCATCACGTTCGCAAAGTTGCTTCCATGCATCTTCAGAACCTGAATATTCAGCAGCTTTAGGAAGGCCGGCTTTCTCTAAAATACCTTGTGCTCTTTCTACACATTTGGGGCGAAGGTCACACAAAGCTACAATTTTTGTACCGGGGATATGAGTCCAGCGTGCAACTGCACCGGGACCACGCATACCCAAACCAATAAAACCAACACGGACTGTATCCAGCTTCGGGGCAGTCAGTTGAATTACATCTTGCTGTCCGGCAGGACGTTCGGGAACAGCGACTTCAATAGGAGCATACTCCTTTGCAACAGCTTCTTTCTGAGGAGAAGCACATCCGGCCAAACAGAACAATGCCAAGCCGGTCATCACAGTCAATAGATTCTTAATCTTCATGTCTTTTCAAAATAAATATTTAAATATAATAGTTAGTATTCATCTCTCATAAGCGAACACCTCATTCGGC
>ERZ773144.3275-NODE-3275-length-11450-cov-7.315577_pt1 | contig 11450 bp, 10 predicted proteins | sample MGYA00580849_ERZ773144 | MGnify/ENA primary metagenome ERZ773144 (study PRJEB29015, sample SAMEA2737861) | human gut metagenome | biome: human gut; feature: human-associated habitat; material: faeces | place: China | collected 2012 ...
ATTTTTTATTTTTTCAACAAATTTATCAAATTATAATTTCCTAAGAAATAAAAAAGGAGCCCAACAAGGACTCCCTCTTTATGATATATTTATTCTTTCAATTAAATTTAATTTTTCAATTTTTTATCCAAATGTTTTTTGCCTAATATCACTGCACCAAGACTTCCAATTAAAGCTGTTAACTCTCCAGGAATAGGAAGACTATATATTTCAACTCCCATAAAAGCAGTTAGATAAGGAGTTATTATATGATGAAATATTACTAATATACTATACACATAAAATAAATGCAGAATTCCTCCTCTTTCAAGTAGTTTTGAAAATACTTGCAGTCTTTCTTTCTCCACATCAGCCATTATTTGGTCTATCTCTTCTGGCTGTAGATATCTTTTTAATATATCTGGTAAAAAACTGCTCACTATATTTAATACAGTTTTTTGAAACATTAATACCACCTCTCTTATTTTCAATTATTTTCTATATTCAAATATCTTCTTTTTATATCCTGAGGTGCTTTTTTCCCCCATTTCAGACCTAATTTAAAATTATATATATCTTCGGATTTTAATATTTTTTTACTTTTTATAAAATTATGCATAAGTCCATTTTTACTAAGATTAAATTGATTATGATAATCCACTAAATGGACAAAAGTTTTTTCATTTTCAAATTCTGGTAATTCAGTAAGAGATGCTACATAATTTACCATTTCTTCAATGTGTTTCTTATCCAATCTATCTATATCTTCTCTATGATCTTTTAATTTGTTATTAAGATCACCTATTTCTTTATCTAACCTTAACAATCTGTCAATATCACCTATTGTAAATCCACATTTTTCTTTTAAAAAATTTCTAGCTTTTGAATTATGTTTTATATCAAACTGACTTCTGCCAAAACTATAGCCTGATATTCCTCCAGCATAACTAAATCTGCATATAATATTTTCATTTCCTGATATTTCATTTAGAGTTATCACAAACATAATTTTATTTAAATCAATATTTTTTATTATTTTCTGTATTTTTATAAATATCACCTCACTTGTAATATTATTTTTTCAAATTTTTCATAATCTTGTTGCTTTTTTCCCTAAATAGATTTGCCTTTTCAAATTTTGTTCCAGATAAAAATATTTATCAATATCAGCAAAATCTCCTCCACTATTTGCTGAATCCTCCCAATATGGTGTAAAATTAGGCATTAATTTATTTGGAGACAAGTCTATATATTCTTCATTTCCATTTTTAAGAATCCACATTTCCATTTTATAAATTTCAATTTCTAAATCATTTTCATTTGAGTCAATTATAAATCCAATATAATTAGGATCTCTTGCATCATCAATATTTTGATATGATGTTAACATTCCTGTTTCCATTGCCATTTGATTATATTGCATTCCAACAGCAATTCTTATATCTGTTGTCCCTTTTGATTTACTTAAAAGATTATGGACTGATTTTTGAGCCTTTCCTACTTGATAATTATTAGTATGAAATCCTGAACTATTAACTATTTCATTCCAACTCCATATAGTATTTCCATATTGATCTCTAACATGAGATTTAAATCTTAAGTCAACAATACATAATATATTTTCATTGTTAGCTATTAATTCTCTTATAATGCTGCCACCAAAAGCTACTGCTATCTTATAATTTCCAGCTCCTTGTATTATTGGCTGATTAGAGCCATATGGAAGAATTATTTTTTCAGGTTTATGATTTCCACCTTTGATTCCTACTATTAATTTTTGAGATGGCAGTGAATATTTATTTCCATTCATATCAAAATAAGCCCATTCCATTGTAAATCTTGAATCATCTGTTCCTGTCAAATCCTTTGGAACAATATTTTCCCAGTATGTGTTTATAGTTTTTATTTTATCTTTCATCTCAGGATAATCTAATATATTTATAGCTCTATAATTTTCAAGTGATAACCAATTTTCTGGAGTTTCTACTGTTCTATCCAATGTATCAACAATATCTCCAGCAGTTGCTCCTGTTCCTGAAACACCTGCTTCTCCTTTCCAAGTTGACCACTGAAATTCAGACCCATCATCATATATAAATTTATAATATACTTTTTCATTATCTTCTCTCACAAATTGAGTTCTTACTATGCCATTTCCTTTTATTCCTTTTTCCCCTTGTTCTCCCTTTTCTCCAGTTTCACCTTTATCTCCTTTAGGCAATACAAAATTCAATACTTGTTCTGGACTTTCTCCTTCTATTATTACTTGAGGGTCTTCTCCTTTTTCAACTTTTCCAATAGAGAGAATATTTCCAGGTCCAATATCTCCTCTATCACCTTTTTCACCTTTCAAGTCATTACTATATTGATATTCTGTTTCTCCCTCTACTCTTACACCTAATCTAGTTCCTTCCCATTGAAATTCTAACCCTCTTCCTATGAGAGATAGTAGCCATTCTTCTTCTGTTCCTTCATAACCATTTTTTACCGCTACCTGATAAGCGTTATATCCATCTTCAACTGTAAATTCTTGTGTTGTCCCATCTGTATAAAGTATCTCATAATAATTAATTTCATCTATTTCACTTTTTTTAGTAACACTTAATATTCCTCTGCCAGTATCTCCCTTTTCTCCTGTATTTCCTTTATCTCCTTTTTTAGCTGTTATTTCTCCTATAATATTATTATCTTCTCTTATAACATCATAAGCATTGCTTCCATCAGCTAAGGTTTCTTTATATTTTAATTCTTTTATAGAAAGGCCTCTTGGTCCCTCTATTACATCAGCATTTATGTTTAAAGAAATATTTCCTTTTTTCATTAAACTTTTCCTCCTTTGTTTTATCTAACATATATTGCTTTAAAAACATGAACATTTTCTCGTTGCTTAATTCTAGTAACTGTGTTTGATATCCTTGTTACATATCCATCATAATCTCTATCTCCATCCTCTCCACCCCTTTGTACCATTGTTACCTGATTATATGTTAGCCAAGCATCCATTGGAGTACTTAAAGAAATAACCCGATTATTATATCCTGTCCATATAAATAGAATTTCATTATATTTTGATATATCTTCATGTGTTACATCTCCTTGTTGGGACCCACTCCATATTTTCTTCCAGCTTATTAATTTTTGTATTTCTACCCAATTTTGAAATTTTTCTTTATCATTACAAAATTGAATATATCCATTATTATCTTTGTATGCTATTTGAGGAACAAAATTATTTGTAGCTACTGTTGATGTTATTATATTTCCACAATATACATCTCCTACCCTTATCCCCCCATTTGCCCCTCTTTGTACAAGTTTATTTCCAATATTTTCCATTGACATATCTTCTTTATATAGAGTTTCTTTTAGAAAGTCCTTTATTATCTTATATGAATTTATAATATTGTCCCAGTTGATATTCAAAGCATGACCTGCTGGAACATCTGCCATAGGTTTATTTATTTCTGTTTTTAATTTTGAATAAACCTCTGGGTCATACATCAAAGCTATTGCTGTTGCTATTTCTTCTAATCTTCCTTTATTAAGTGCCATTTTCCCTCCCTATATTATAATTATCTCTTTATCATCTTTTATTTTGCTGTCATTATACAACCATTCATTAAGTTTATACTGAATTTTTCCTCCACCTGTAATAATGGTATTACATTGAAGTTCTCCTGTATCCCCAACTGAAATTGAATGTTCAATGGAATAAGCTCTTAAAAACAATGGTCTCTCTGTTAAGTTTTCATGTATATACCACAATTCATCATTAAGCTTTAACTTAGGCATTAAAGTTGTTTCAATTGTATAATTCACCACTGGATCTTTTAAGTCCTTTAATGCCTGAGTTGCCAATTTCATGGCCATATCATTTGTAGTTATTAAATTTTCTGTTAAATCAAGTCCTAGTGTTAGCCTGTTTTCTCTATATCTAAGTATTGAGTCTTCATCTTTGAGTTCTATTGTTTTTACTTTATTATTATCATTCTGATCCTTATATACAACTGACACAATATTCCTTACCCTTGTCAAGTCTCCTACATAATTAAATTCTCCAACTACATCTCCTCTAAGAAGCTGATAAGTTATATAACTTGCTGAAACTGTATCTTCAAAAATCAGTACCTGTTTGTTTTTAGTTCTATCATACCTAAAGTACAAGCTCCATCCTTTTGACAATGCAAGTTTTTGTATAGAATCCCAGATAGTTGTATCCTCAATGCTATAATCTTCTGTTAATGTAGCAGTATTATAAGGATCATATAGAAATTCTATATCTTCTCTTTTGTTATCAATCAATATTTGCTTTATTGTATTTTCGAATGTAACTCCTTTAGAGTATGTCTTATTTATTGCCATAACATCAAGGTCATATGAAAAATCTTGACATTCAAGAGAAACATTATGATACCCTCTTCCCTCATACCGTCTTATTTTTCCATCGAATATTATGATATCTTCAGCAGTATTAAAAAATAGTCCAATTACCATTCTTTCATTTACTGGAAGTTCAGTATTTAATTTTATCTTTATTCCATTTTGCTCTCTCACCACATTTTCTATATAATATGGAAAATTATCTGGGTCATCCTCTTTAGCAAAATAGAGATATTCTACTCCATAAGTATCAGAAAAATATTTTCTTGAAAAGTATCCAATACTCCAAGGAAGATATGAATATTTATAGCAACCTAGGACTTCTACAATATCTGGGTCTACATTTGGAATAAAATACTCTCTTGCCCCAGTCCCTTCAAATTCTGTTCTATCAGCATCAAGATCACTTGCTGTTGTTATTATTAAAAAACCTATTGTTTCATATTGTTTGACTATTCTATTAAAATATACATACAAACCATTTGCCATTTGAGAAGTATTTTCTATTTTTAGATCAGCTTCTGCTGGAGATAATGAATGTTCTCCATCATAAATACTTACCAAATCTATTTCCTCTACTCCTTTTATATTTTTTAGAAGAAGATAGGTCTTATCTTCTCCAGTCAAATTTAAATTGTAGTGATTTGTAGATTTTGCTGTTCTTACTTTTATTCTTACTCTTCTCCCTAACTGAAATTGATTGGTTGATAAAATTGGTCCTGTTGTAAGCCTTTTATTTTTATTGTTATGAATAGTGAGATTAGCAAATTTCTTTAAACTGTCTATTCCAAAATCTTCACTTCCAACTTCAGCTATGTTTCCAAGATTTATAGTTGTAGTTCCAACAACCTGTTCTGTAAAATCTTTCCATAATCCTTCATTATCAAGAAGTTCATATTTAAGTAAAAATTTTCTCATTATCTATACCTCCTCTAAACTGAAAGAATATATTTTACAATCTTTTACTGCTCCATTAATTATTGCTGTTTGAGAGCTTTCATTCACTTCATCTTTCAATATAACTATGTAGTCCTTTCCTGATACTGTAAATGTTTTATAACCTCCTATATCACTGTATAAAATCTTTTCAAATTCCTCTACAGTATTGCAGCACACATTAGGGTAAAGAAGATATTCTATATCTGTTAATGGAACTGTTGTAATATTAAATATTTTCTTTCTCTTGGTATCAAATGTAGTAGAAACAATTAGATTTCCTTGATGATTTCTTACACTATTTAACATTGTAGCAAAATTTGTATTATCAATATTTGCTATACAGTTTAATCTTATTCCATTCATAATTATTCCATTATCTTTTAATGCCTGAGAAATATAGCTGAACTGTCCTTTATATTTATCTGCTGTTTTACAGACAAATATAAGTTCTCTATGTCCTTTTATTCTTGCTAAAAGATTATAAAGAATATCTCTTGTTCCTGTATTATCAGCTTTAAGTACAAATCCACCTTCAAACTCATATTCTTCCTCTTTTCCTATTGCCCATAATGGAAGAGTGAAGCGAGGTGCTGTTTCAGGAACAAGTTCAAAATCGAATTCAATCGTTATTTCTTCTTCTTTTTTTGTTATTGTTATTATATGATTGCTGTTATCTGCTTTTATAATTTCTGTCCTCATTAAAACTTATTCCTCCTTGCCTTTCTTATGCTGTCACTTGTTATTTTTATTATTCTCTTATCCAATAACTGGTCTCCAAGAATTATTGGTATCTCAACTTCAAATACACCATTAAATTCACTTGTCATATTTTGTCCTAAATTATATCTCCATAAATTTGTAGCCATTCCTTGAACTGTATTTTTACTCATATTTTTATTTAAATTATTCATGCTGCCTGTTAAGTTATCCATATTCAATCCTAATTCTCGAAATAGTTCTTCAAGCTTTTCATTGGAAATTTCTGTATATTTTTTTATAAGCTCCATATATTGTGTCAGTGATAAATTTTCTAAATCTCCTGTTTCAAGATTAATTCCCAAATTACCATCTTTTACAAACATTTCTTTTACTACATCTGATACTTTATCTGACATTCCATTAAATAAACCTTTTGACATTTCAGTATTAACAAAAGCATTTTTCAAGCTTTCAGCAAGCATACTTTCAATATCATTTCCAAGGTCTTCCATTCCTCCAAAAAAGCCTTTTTTAACAACTGCTGCCAAGCTATCTGCTGAAAAATTTATAATTCCCTTAATTGTTGTTTTAAGCGTTTTTTCAAGATCTCTATTTGCATTTGTAACTTGCTTTGCAAGTTCTCCAATATCAATAGCTCCATATTTTCCTTCTCCTGTACTTAAAATATCTCCTTTTAGCACTGCTCCACCTGTTAAAGATTTGAACCAGTCTATTATCTGTTGTTCATTATACTGAGGCATCAATTGTTTCAATGTAGTCATACTTACTCCATCAGAACCTGATTTTGCACCATTAAGACTTGATAAGACATTATCATAATCTGTATTTGCAGAAACCTTATCATAAAGATCTATATAGCTTCCTGTTCCCAGTTTTAAAAGATCTTCATTATATGCTTCTATAACATCCTGCCATTTGTACTGTCCAGATATTAATCCTCTTTGCAATCTTTCCTGGGCAGCTTTTCGTTTTCTTTCTTCTCTTTTTTTCTTCTTTTTACTTTTTCTTCCTAATAAACTACCACCAATGCTTCCTAATACCCCTCCTACTTTACTTCCTACAGCTCCTCCAACAATAGAACCTAGTCCACTTCCTATCATACTGCCTAGTTTTCCTTCAGAACCCCCATCAAGGAATGAGCTTACTGTATCTCCTATTTTTTGCCCCTCTTGAAATTTTTCAAAAGTAGGAATTGGTTTATTTTCAATAATTTCAACTAATTTTTTAGGAGCTATATCTTTTATTACATTTAATGTTTTTTTGGCAATTTTAGATCCAAAAAATTTCTCTAATTTTTCTGGAGTTAAGGTACCTATTTTTTCAGACATATTTTTTATAGAATCTTTTTCTGTGATATCTCCTACTAATTTAAACATACTTGAAAGATTTTTTATTCCAATTTTTAAATTTTCTTTATCTTTTTCTTGTATTTGATTAAAAATATTATTATTTTTTTCTTTTACTTCTTCTGCTTCTGCCCACTCTATTTTAAAAAGTTCATTTTCTGTTATTTTTGGATTTAATTTTTGAAAATTACGAAGTTTCATTCTATGAATTTCTTCTTCTTTTTTCATTTCCATTTCATAGTTTTTTTTAGTTAATTTAGCTTCTTTTGTATTTTTTTCATCTAAAAGTTCTTCCATTTTTTTATTATATACTTTAGTTTTTTCAAGTTTTTCTTTGTTATATTTATTAATAATCTCAAGTTCTTTTTTTTCATACTGTTCTATACTCTGTTCTGTAATAGCAAAATTTTCATTTTTCATATTGAAAGCAGTTTCTAAAATTTCAAGATTTTCATTATCTTCATCTAATACTTTTTTCTTCGCTTCTAATGTATCATTATATTCTGTAATACTAGCATTACCCTCTTTAAAAATTTTAAATTTATCAGCAATTTCTTTATCAAATATATTAAATTCATCTAAAATTTTATCTAATTCTTTTTCTTCTTCATTACTTAAAATAGTTTTACTACTTAGATTTTTCAATATTTGAATATTATTTTTCATTTTTGAATTTAATTTTTTTAATAATTTTATTTCTTCACTCTTTTTAGCAAATATTTTCGTAGTTTTCTCTTTTTCTAAATCAGAAGTTATATTCCTATTTCCTATTAAACTCATATTCGGCAAAATATCTCTCTGCTCCCTATCAAGTACTCCTTCACTAATTATTTCCTTCATCTTATCCCTCCTTCCAACTCTTAATTTATTCTCTTCCTATCCAACAATATTCCTATCTCATGAAATGTTGAATAATCTCTATATTCTTCTTTTTTCTTTCTCCCAAGAATATCTATTGTTTCTTTGCTTCCAACTATTCCAGCTATTGTATTAATCAATGCATTTGTATGAAATACTTCTCTTTCCAAATGTTTATAGTCAGCTTCAAATATGAGATTTATATCCCAGTAGGTCATATCCAATACTTCTTCCTGCTTATATCCCTTACTCATTAATGTAATAATAAGATCTCTAAAATCAATCTTATCCGATTTTCTCTCTTCAATCTTTTCTTCTGATTTTTCTTTAATCCCTATACTTAAAGGATTTCCAGCATCTTCTATTAATTTTTGGAAAACCTTATAAAACATCTCATAGCTTTCTTTTATATCAGGATAGCTTCCCAGAAACGCTTCATAAGAAAGTTGACATTCTTGAAGTGAAGAATAAATTATCTTAGTGATAACTTCCAAATCCCCTATTCCTGCTTTTTTATACATTTCTACTTCATCTGAATAATATTTTGCAAGTTTTATTCTTGCTCTTAAATTAAGTTTTAATCTATATTCTCTGTCATTTATTTCTACTTTCATATAACCTCCCATCTTATTTTTTTAAATCAAAATATTCTAATATTTTCATTTAAAAGAACAAGGGAAAGGGGATTTCTCCCCTATTCTCCTTATTGAAATACTTTTTTCTCTATCATTCCTGATTGAAGTTTTAAGCTTGCTGTATAAGATAGAGCACTTCCACCATCAAGAGTTCCTGAATGTGTAAATTCTGCAACTTTATAAACTCCTTCAATATATGGAGTATTTTTTTGTTTTAATGCTCCATGTCTTGCTTTAATAGTAAATTCTCCATCAAATGCAAAGTTTATTGTAGCTACTGAAGGAAAATCTGGATGATAGTATCCTTGAATTCCATCTATAGAAGATGTTTTTAATCCCCCTATTGCACTTTCATATCCATTTGAATGTTTATTGTTTGTACTTATCTCTGCTTGTTGTTCAGTTGATGAAAAATCTGTTATTTGAGCTACATCGATATATCCATCATTTTCAAGTAAAACAGCATTTGTAAAAGCTGAATTTACAGGTACATTTGCTAAAGTAATTGAACTTGCAGTTGTTGCAGTTACTTTTACTATTTCAACAAGATTAGGGTTTGCCATTCCTTTAAAATTTTCAGCAGTTGCTAATCCATCTAATTCTGATTTATCAAATAGAGCTACTACAACATTTTTAGGAGCTGCCATTACTTCTACAGTTCCTGATGTAACTGTGAACTCTGTTCCAGCTAATGTTCCTGTTAAAAGTTCCATTTTAGGGATTATAGTTTTCATTGAATTTGTATATTCACTTTCATTCTTTATAGCTTCATATGCCTGCATTCCAATGTAAAGTCCGGCTCCATTAGGCTGCACCTCTAAAAATCTCTCCTTACTGTTATGTACCACTTCTTTTATATTTACCACTTTGTATACCTCCTGTATTTTTGTTTGTTTCAGATTCCTATACCAAATCCTCCAGAATTTTCAATTACTTATTTTTATACCTCTAATATTAAATCAATAATTTTATTTCTTAATGAAAGATTTCATACATCCAAATATTAAAATATTGATGATCAGTTAGATTGATTTAATTTTTATACTTTTTTGTATAATTTGTTTTTAAAAAAATATTAAAAATAAGCAGCCATAGTCCTTGAAAATAGATACAGGAACCTAGGAAAACATTGTTTACCTTAATTGTAAATCTGTTTCTGCAATGCCTTTAGATATTTCATGAAATTATCTTAAATTTATTATACATTTTTGTATAATAAAAGTCAAGATAAATTTTAATATTATTTTTATATAATCTCAAAAGTTTCTTTTTTACTGTCTATTTAGTTTCTTTTTTTTCAATCAAACCTTTTAACATATTTTCTATCATTTCTCTTTCATGAATATCTAATTTATCTATATAAGACATCAGAGGATCTTTTCTTCTCCTAGCTGTATTATTTATCACTTGAATAACTTTTCCATAAGCTGTAATATCACTATTTTCTATTCTTAAATCTCCATATTCTTTATTATCACTTTCTAATACATATTCACCATTTTTATATTTTAATCTTTTTACCAATCCATCAGCATGATCGCTTCCCTTAGTTAAAAATACTCCTATTTCTCCTATTTCTGGCATTAATTCTGTATTTACAACTACAATAGAACCATCTAAAATAGTGTCTTCCATGGAATCTCCCTGCACTAAAATAGCTACTATATTATTTCCTGAGATTTTTGGTATCGAAATAAAATCTATGGGTTCAGCAATAGTTTCTCTCCCTAGTCCAGCTGAAACACTTGAAAACAATGGAACTTCCATTAATTTTATAGGCTTTGCATTTTTTAAATCAAAAATATTATCTTTAATAACTTCAGGTGTCTTATCAATAGCAATTGCCAGTGTAATTTCTTTTTTTTCTTTTGGACCTAGATTAAATCCAGAAACAAATTTATCAATAAAATCATTTTTAGGAGTTCTTCTTCCTGTTTTATAGTGCCCTATTGTAGCCACAGGAACTCCCGTTTCTCTTGAAATCTGCTCTAAATTATATCCATTTTTTCTCATAAAATTCTCAAGGTATTTTGAAAACTCCTTTTTTTTCTCCATATTATTCCTGCCTTTCTGCATTAATTTATTTATATTATATATTTTTTATACAAATTTGTAAAATATTTTATCGAAATTTGTATAATTTCTATTTTCATCATTTAATATAATACTGAAATATTTAAATTTATAAATTCTTAATAAAAATAAAGAGCCCTGACAAATCAAGACTCTTTATTATTAAAATATAATTGATATGTAATTATTTTTTCTCCATATCCTTTATAAAAAGTTTAAATCCAGTATCATCATATGTAAATCCTGAACCTTTAAACATTAATAAAGAAGATATGTTATCAGATTTAACTAATCCAGTTAACATCTCAAGAGAGCTTTCACTGGCTCTCTCCTCTGCAAATTTCAAAAGAGTCTTTCCTATACCTCTATTTTGAAATTTCTTTCTTACTGCTATAAGATCTATCCACATTCCATCATAATGAAGGTTACTTACATAGAGTAGTCCCAAATATGCTATTGGAATCGCCTCATCATAATATATAAATACTTTATAAGAATTATTTTTTTTTATTTTTTCACA
>ERZ773144.3289-NODE-3289-length-11408-cov-4.041223_pt1 | contig 11408 bp, 10 predicted proteins | sample MGYA00580849_ERZ773144 | MGnify/ENA primary metagenome ERZ773144 (study PRJEB29015, sample SAMEA2737861) | human gut metagenome | biome: human gut; feature: human-associated habitat; material: faeces | place: China | collected 2012 ...
CGGGGGCCATCGGGATGGCCTCTGAGCCACGGGACGCCGCCCGGGAGCGGCACGCGCCTCCTCCCTCTGGGGCGGGGCGCGGGGAGGATTGACACAGGCGTCCCCGCGCCCTGGGCTATCCGGCCGGGGCGGCGCATACAGTGGGCATGAGGTGAAGCTTCATGTCTGCTTCTTTTTTCACATTTTTCGCCCTGATGGTGGAAAACCCGGCTCTGACATTCTCTGTGCTCCTCACTCTGGCGGTGCTGGTGGTGAACGGCTGGACGGACGCCCCCAACGCCATCGCCGGGGCGGTGGTCACCGGGGCCCTGTCCTTCAGGAGGGCGGTGGCCCTGGCGGCGGTGTGCAATTTTCTGGGGGTGCTGTGCGTCACAGCGGTGTACCCATCGGTGGTGGAGACCATTTATTCCATCGCCGCCTTCGGTGGTGGGCCCAGGGCGGCCTCCCTGGCCCTGTGCGCCGCAATGGGAGCGGTGGTCCTGTGGGCGGCGGCGGCCTGGTGGTGGGGAATCCCCACCAGCGAAAGCCACGCCCTGGCGGCGGGACTGTCCGGGGCGGCGTTGGCCCTGGAGGGGAGCCTTGGCTGCATCCGCTGGCAGCGGTGGGGTGCGGTGCTGCTGGGGCTGGTCCTGTCTGTGGCCGCCGGGCTTTGGGCGGGGCGGCAGACGGAGCGGCTGACCCGGCGCTGGCCCCTGTCCCCCAAGCTGTTCCGCCTGTGTCAGATCCCGGGGGCGGCGGGGACCGCGTTTTTTCACGGGGCCCAGGATGGACAGAAGTTCATCGGTGTGTTCCTCCTGGGGTCGGCCCTGGCCCAGGGGAGGCAGGAGACGCAGATCCTCCGGGTCCCCCTCTGGCTGATGGTGCTGTGCGCCGCCGCCATGGCGGCGGGGACCGCCCTGGGGGGACGGCGGATCATTGACACCGTGTGCCGGGAGATGGTCTCCCTGGGGCCGCGGGAGGGTTTTTCGGCCGATTTGGCGGGCATCCTGTGCCTGCTGGCGGCCACCCTGCTGGGCCTTCCGGTCTCCACCACCCACACCAGGACGGCGGCGCTGCTGGGGGTTGGGGCAGCAGGGCCGCGGGGCGTGGACCGGCGGGTGGTCCGGTCTGTCCTGCTGGCCTGGCTGGCCACCTTCCCGGGGTGTATGGCCCTGGGCTATGTCCTGGCGAGGGCCGCGCTGGCCCGATGGAGCTGAGGCGTCGGGGGACCGCCGTTTTTCCCCAAAGGGGTGCGGACTTCCCTTGACACGACTGCCCGGGTGTTATACTATATGACACAAGATTCTGATTCTCAGGAGGTCCGCCTTATGCGCTCTGACGTTGTGAAAAAAGGGGCTCCCGCCGCCCCAAACCGCTCTCTGCTCTATGCCCTGGGCTACACCCGGGAGGAGCTGGAGCGCCCCCTCATCGGTGTAGTCTGCTCTTATAATGAGATTGTCCCCGGCCACATGAACCTGGACAAGATCGCCGAGGCCGTCAAGGCCGGTGTTCGGGCCGCCGGCGGCACCCCCGTGGAGTTCCCCGCCATCGCCGTGTGTGACGGGATTGCCATGGGCCATGTGGGCATGAAATACTCCCTGGTCACCCGGGACCTGATTGCCGACTCCACCGAGGCCATGGCGATGGCCCACCAGTTTGACGGCCTGGTGATGATCCCAAACTGTGACAAGAACGTGCCCGGCCTGCTCATGGCCGCCGCCCGGGTGAACATCCCCACCATCTTTGTCTCCGGTGGACCTATGCTGGCCGGTACGATGAATGACGGCCGCCGCACCTGCCTGTCCCATATGTTTGAGGCTGTGGGCGCCTATTACGCGGGCAAGCTGGACGAGGAGGGGCTGGAGGAGTACGAGAACAACGCCTGCCCCACCTGCGGCTCCTGCTCCGGGATGTACACCGCCAACTCCATGAACTGCCTGACTGAGGCCATCGGAATGGGCCTGCAGGGGAACGGGACCATCCCCGCCGTCTGGTCCGCCCGGCTGCGCCTGGCCAAGCACGCCGGGATGCAGATCATGGACCTGGTGGAAAAGAATATCCGGCCCCGGGACATTATGACCGAGGCAGCTTTCCACAATGCCGAGACGGTGGATATGGCCCTGGGCTGCTCCACCAACACCATGCTCCACCTGCCCGCCATCGCCCACGAGTGCGGCATCGAGCTGTCCTTCGACATGGCCAACGAGATCAGCGCCAGGACTCCCAACCTGTGCCACCTGGCCCCCGCCGGGGACACCTACATGGAGGACCTGGAGCGGGCCGGCGGCGTGTACGCCGTGATGGCGGAGCTGGCGCAGGCCGGGCTGCTGGACACGGGAACGCTCACCTGCACCGGCAGGACCGTGGCCGAAAATCTGGAGGGCGTGGTCAACCGGAATGAGGAGATCATCCGGTCGCTGGACAACCCCTATTCCAGAACCGGCGGCATCGCTGTCCTGAAGGGCAACCTGGCCCCCGACGGCTGCGTGGTCAAGCAGTCCGCCGTAGCCCCGGAGATGATGGTCCACGAGGGACCCGCCCGGGTGTTCGACAGCGAGGACGACGCCATCCGGGCCATCTATGACGGAAAGATCGTGGCTGGAGATGTGGTGGTCATCCGCTATGAGGGCCCCAAGGGCGGTCCTGGGATGCGGGAGATGCTCAACCCCACCTCTGCCATTGCGGGCATGGGGCTGGATAAGGACGTGGCCCTGATCACCGACGGGCGGTTCTCCGGCGCCACCCGGGGCGCGTCCATCGGACACGTCTCCCCGGAGGCGGCCTCCGGCGGGACCATCGGCCTGGTGGAGGAGGGCGACCTCATCGCCATCGACATTCCCGCCCGCACCATCAACCTGAAGGTGGCGGAGGAGGAGCTGGCCGCCCGACGGGCCAAGTGGGTGTGTCCCGAGCCCAAGATCAAGACAGGCTACCTGGCCCGCTATGCCAAGCTGGTGTCCTCCGCGGACCGGGGCGCTATCCTGGAGTAAAAGGGGCAGGTACAGAAGGGAGAACAGGCCCCGGAGGCGGCATCCGCCGCCCCCGGGGCTGTGAGCGTTTTATGAGCACAGAGGAGGGATAGGTGTGGACAGAGATCTGTGGACGCTGCTGGCCGGTTATCTGCTGCTGGTCAACCTGGCTGGCTTTCTGCTGATGGGCCTGGACAAGAGAAGGGCCAGACGGGGCGCGTGGCGCATCTCAGAAAAAGCCCTGTTCCTGCCGGCGGTGCTGGGCGGGAGCCTGGGCTCCATTGTGGGGATGCGGACCTTCCGCCACAAGACGAAGCACTGGTATTTCCGATACGGGCTGCCCGCCCTGCTGATCGGTCAGCTGGCGCTGGCTGCCCTTCTGGGCTGGTATTTTGCGAAATGAATGGCCTATTTTGTAATATTATAAAATGATATAACAAAATGTACTGCCCTCGCCGGAGAAAAAGGACATACCGGCGGGGGCAGTGTCATATAGATGGGGGGAACAAACGAGTCAGGAGTGTGATACAGCATGAAGCAGACCGGGACGGATGTCAATCGGATGGTCCTCCATGGCCGGGTCGCCCAGCCCCCCGCCCTCTCCCACTGCAACCATGAGGTGGAGTTTTTTACCTTCCCCCTGGCGGTCAGCCGCCTGTCCGGGGTGGCCGATCAGGTGAACGTGGTGGCCTCACGGGCGCTGCTGGAGGGCTGCGGCTGGCTGGAGCGGGGGGAGGAGGTCACGGTCCATGGGGAGGTCCGCACCTTCAACAACCGTTCCGGTGTGGGCAGCAGGCTGATCATCAGCGTGTTTGCCAAGGAGCTGCTCCTGGAGCAGGGGGAGGACGAGAACCGCCTGCTCATGTCCGGGACACTGTGCAAGCCGCCCAGCCTCCGGTCCACCCCCCTGGGCCGGACGATCTGTGACATGATCCTGGCGGTGAACCGGCGCTATGGCCGGGCGGATTATCTCCCCTGCATCACCTGGGGCAGTCTGGCCCATCAGTGCGGCGGGATGGAGGTGGGGAGCACCCTGTACTTCGAAGGCCGTCTCCAGAGCCGTACTTATACCAAGAACCTGGGGGACCGGACGGAGGAGCGGGTAGCCTTTGAGGTGTCGGTGATGAACCTGGCCGCCAGGGAAGCGCTGGAGCCGGCCGCCTTGTAACGGGGGGACCTGAGGGACGGAGGAGCACAAAAACAGCCCCTGGAAGCCTTTGCTTCCAGGGGCTTGTACGTTCGTTGATCCGATCAGCTCAGATGAAGGCCATAGAAGCCAACCAAAGACAGGGCCATCAGCCCGGCGGTGATCAGGTTGATGGGCAGCCCCTGGAAGCACCGGGGGCAGCTAGTCAAGCTGACCTCCCGCCGCAGACCGGCGAAGCACATCATCGCCACTGTGGCTCCAGCTCCGCCAAAAAGGGCGTATAGGAACGCTCCGCCCGGGCCGTAGCCCCGCTGGGCAATGAGCAGCGCCGTGCCCATAGCCGCGCAGTTGGAGGTGACAGAGGACAGGTTTTCATCCATCCGCCGGGACAGCTCCGGGATGCAGGTCCGCAGAAAATACCGCAGGCCGGCCACCACCAGGGGACCTGTCAGGGCGAAGGCCAGCGTTTGGAAATAGCTCAGGGCAAAGTGCCTCAACAGCTGGTTCACCACCCAGGCGGCCAGTGCAGTTATCACCATCACTGACGTCAGGCTGTATCCAGTGCGCCAGGCGTCCAGGGGATCCCGGAACGCCTGGGTCCGGGACCCAATTCCCAGACAGCTGACTAAAATAAAGTTTTCTGACAGCAGGGCCGCCAAAGCGATCCCTGCCAGCTGAACTGCCGTCATATCCGGCTGCCTCCTTTCTGTTGATCCAGGTCAGACCTCGCCATCCACATAGTCCACTTTTCCCTCCGTATCCAGGCTGGCCACAATGGCCAGGGCCTGGTTCACACAGGATGTGACCGCCTCTGATGTGGCGGTTGCCCCGGACACCGCCTCCACTGCGTTGCTGCCGGAGGTGCGGATGGTGCCGGAGCGCCCGGTATACTGACTGAGGTAGCCGCTCTCCAGAGCCTGTGTCCCCATACCTACCGTCTCCCGGTGGTCGGTGACTGCCACGCCGGTGACCTCACCGTTGGTGTTGACGCCCACCACAGCGGTGAGCACGCCTCCGAAGCCGTTGGCCTGGACCTCCACACAGTAGCCCACCAGCCCGCTATCGTTGTAGCCGGCCGTGATGCTCAGTGCGCCAGGCGCGCGGTACGGGGTCTCAGAGCGTACAGTGGCCTGGGGCATGACCTGGGCCAGCAGGGTCTGCTGGGCCGCGGTCTCCGCACGGACGGCGGCGTAGTCCGTTGCCCGATGGACCCCGAACACCATGCCGCAGGTCACGGCAAACACCGCGGCCAGAGCCGCCAGCTGCCGAACAGTGCCCCGCAGCTCGTCCAGATAGCCCTCGCCGGGCATGGTGCCGTCCCCGGCCCGGGCCAGGAATTTCACCTTGGGAGGCACGAAATGGATGGCGGCAGCGCTGGCACGCAGGTGCTCTGCCCAGCCCCGAACCGCTTCAAAGCGGCCCACGCCAAAGCGCCGGGGCAGGGCGGCGCGGTCCAGCAGCCAAACGCAGCAGTTCATGGTGAGAATGGCCCAGCCCACCCCGTCAGGATAGGAGCCGAAGTAGCGCAGCAGCACAGTCAGCACGCCGCAGCCCATCCCGAACAGGGTCTGACCCACCGGTGTGACCGGTGTGGTAGTGTAATCGGAGGCCATGAACACCGCCCCCAGCACCAGACCGCCGCTGCACAGCTGGGCAGTCATCCAGGCCAGCGCCCCCCCATTTCCCCGGGGGAAGAGCAGGGTCAGCAGGGCGACGGTCCCCAGATAGGACAGGGGGATGCGGGGGGAGATCACGCGCCGCCCCACCAGGTACACCCCGCCCAGCAGAAGCATGAACACCGGCGCTCCGCCCATTGCGCCTCCGTGCTGCCCCAGCATCAGCTGGCTCAGGGTCAGGTCGGGCAGCGCTCCGGCGTGGAGCAGGGCCATCGGGGTAGGGGAGGAGACCGCGTCCACCGCTCCAAACAGCGGAGTTTTCTGGAACGCGTCCACCCAGGTGGTCATCAGGCCGGGAAAGGTACACAGCAGCGCGCGCCCCGCCAGGGCGGGGTTCATAAAGTTCCGCCCCAGTCCGCCGTAAAACTGCTTGACCACCACAATGGAAAAGACGCCGCCCAGCACCGGGGCCCAGTAGGGCGCGGTCACCGGAAGGCTCATGGCCAGCAGCAGGCCGGTGACGCAGGCGGACAGGTCGCCCACTGTATTGCTCAGCCCCATCAGCCGGCGGTAGCCGTACTCCGCCCCCACGCAGGCTGCCACGGACACCAGGGTCAGGGCCAGCACCCGGGGGCCGAACAGATAGACCGCCATGCCCAGGGCGGGCAGCAGGGCCACGATCACATCCAGCATCGTGGAGGAGATGCTGGACACCTGGGCGATCTGCGGGGATGACCGGCGGATCACAGGTCCGTTCTGACTCATTCCTGCTCGCCTCCTTCCCTTGGAAACTGTCTGGCCTGACGGACCAGATCCGCCAGGGGGATATGTGAGGGACAGATATAGGAGCAGCAGCCGCACTCCATGCAGTCCTCCAGATGGAGCTCCGGGAGCCGCTCCCGCTCGCCCATCCGCATGGCCCGATAGACCGACACCGGGTTCAGGTTCATGGGACAGCTGGAGACACAGTGGCCGCAGCGGACGCACACCGTCTCCGTCTGGCTGGCGGAGTTGTGCTCCTGGTCCGTGAGGCACAGCAGGGCGTTGGTGTTCTTCACCACCGGGGCCTCCAGGTCCCCCTGGACCGTCCCGGTCATGGGGCCGCCGGTGAGGATGACTGCGGGCTCCTCCCGCAGGCCTCCGGCAGACTCCAGCAGGCAGCGCAGAGGGGTCCCGATGGGAACCCAGAGGTTCCGGGGCCGGGCCACCGCGCCGCCGCTCACCGTCACTGCCCGGTGGGTCAGGGGACTCCCCTTCATCAGGGCGGAGTGCACCATATACACCGTGGCCACGTTGAACACAGAACATTTCACATCCAGCGCCGACTGACCTGGCGGCACCTCACGCCCGGTCACGGTGCGGATCAGCTGCTTTTCCATGCCCAGGGGATAGCGGGTCTGGATGGTGAGCAGCTCCACCGCCCGCTTCTTCCGGCGCAGGCGGCGCTCCAAAAACTCCACCGCGTTGAGTTTGTCCCCGGCTACCACCAGCACGGCCCGCTCCACCCGGAGCAGCCGGGCCATCATCTGCACGCCCTGGAGGACCTGGTCCCCCTTCTCCAGCAGCAGCCGGTGGTCGGCGGTCAGATAGGGCTCGCACTCGGCGGAGTTGACGATCAGGGTGTCCACCCGGCCCACCGCCTGGCGCAGGCGCAGGTGGGTGGGACTGGCGCCGCCCCCCATGCTGGTGATCCCAGCCCGGCAGATCCGGTCCAGGGCCTCGTCCCGGTCCATCCGGGACCAGTCCATGGGCTCCGGCAGCTCGGGGCAGGGGGTGTCCTTCCCGTCGTTGTCGATGACGATGGCGTCCCAGCTGCCGCCCCAGGGATGGGGCCTGGGCTCGATGGCGCGCACCCGGCCGGAGACGCTGGCGTGGACATAGACGCCGTTGTCCTCCGGCTCGGCGATGACCTGTCCCACAGTCACCAGATCCCCGGGCCGGACCACCGGGACCGCTCCGCCGCCGCTGCACATGGTCAGGGGAATGATCACCTGATCGGGTTCCGTCTCCAGGGGGACAATGGGTTTGCGCCTGGTGCTCTCTTTATAGGAAACGGGGTGGACCCCGCCCAAATAGCTTCGCCGCATGGCTACCTCCCAGGCCGTTCCGCCGGACGCCTCACGCCCGGCCGGCCTTCTGTTTCGGTCAAATTTCGATCCGTGTATATCATACTCAACTGAGGCCCTTCTGTCCAGTCGTCCGGAGAAGAATTCACATTTTCCTAAATTTTATCCGGCTTTTCTGGGGATTTTGTGTCCATTTTCCTGTTCCGGCATAGGATGTGTCAGGAGGTGACGCGATGGAGCGCCGCACTGGACCTGACCCGGGGCTGGACGCTGAGGGGACTGCGGCCTGGGACACACTGAGCACCGTGGCGGTCAGCCTGGTGCTGCTGCTCTTTGCCCTGCTGCTGTCCCTGCAGGCTGTCCGGCTCCAGCGGGACAGCCTGGACGCCCGTTCCGGAGAAGCCGCTTCGGCTCCGGAAATCACCGGACTGCGCCGCGCCGCAGGAGCCCTGGTCCTGCCGCCGCTGGCCTTCTTTTTCAGGCTGGCGCTGGAGACCTGGAGGAGCGCTCCGGATCCTGAAGGCTCCGCCAGGATCAATGCCTGGGCCTCGCTCCTGGTCCTGGCGGCCGCGCTGCTGCGGTACTACGACCTGACTGTCATCCAGCCCGGGCCGGGCCGGGGATGAAATCGGGAGAGCGCCGCGGCGCTCTCCCGATTTTCATGTATTTGGGGGAAACCAGCGGGACAGGATCTGAGCTACCCCGTCCTCCTCATTGGAGGGGGCGGTCAGGTCGGCCGCAGCCAGCGTCTCGGGGGCGCCGTTGGCCATGGCTACCCCGATCCCGGCCTCTTGCAGAAGACTCAGGTCGTTGGTCCCATCGCCGAATGCCGCGGCCTCCCGGGGATCGATCCCCAGACAGCGGCACAGGGTGCGCAGGCCGTTTCCTTTGGTGGCGTCCGGGGCGTTGAACTCCAGGTTGGCGGGCATGGAGATGGCCTGGACCAGATCCGGGAACACCAGTTTGCACTGCTCCATCACTTTGGGCCGCAGCTCCAGATCGGGGAAATAGGCCTGGAGCTTCTGAACGGAGCCCCCTCCGGCCAGCACCGCCTCCTTCAGGTCATCCACCGGCTCACGGGTGCGCTTGACCAGGGCGAAGGAGGGCGGGTGAGTAACATACTGCTCCAGGCGGTCATAGTATTTCCGGGCCATCAGGCCCCGGTCGTTCTGAAAGCAGTCCACCGAGCAGTGCAGAGGTTCCAGAAAATCGATGACTGCCTCCACTGTCTCCCAGGGGATCTCCGCCCGGCCAAGCGTCTTGTCCATCCGGCGGTCATACACCTTGGCCCCGTTCATCAGGATGAAATAGCGCAGAAAGGGCAGGTCCCGCAGCTCCTGAGGAATCCCGCCGTAAAAGCGGCCGGTAGCCACCACTACCTCCGCTCCCTGGGCGGCGGCCTGCTCCAGGGCGGCGCGGTTGATAGGGGAGAGGGTCTTGTCCTCCCGCAGGAGGGTCCCGTCCAGATCCGTCAGGATCAGCTTTGGTCTCATGTTCCCGTCCCCTTTTTAAAATTTCGCGCCGCCGAACTCGGCCAGCTTCAGACCCTTGTTCCGGTCGCTGACCCACTGGATGGACCACTGGGAGGCGAACAGCAGCAGCTGGTTCCCCTTATAGTCCTCCACCAGCTTGGCGTCGTTGGGCAGCAACAGGTCCTCCTCCTTCAGCGGGGGGGCGTCCTCCTCCCGTACGATCCAGCGCAGGTATTCGTAGGGAAGGCCTTCTTTATACAGCTCTACATTGTACTCGCTGCGCAGGCGGTACTCCAGCACGTCAAACTGCAGGGTGCCCACCACGCCCACGATGACCTCCTCCATACCGGAGTAGGGGGTCTTGAAGATCTGGATGGCACCCTCTTGGGCAATCTGCTCCACGCCCTTGAGGAACTGCTTGCGCTTCATGGTGTCCACAGAACGGATGCGCTCAAAGTGCTCCGGCGCGAAGGTGGGGATTGGGTCGAAGCAAAACTTCCTGCTGGGGGCACACAGGGTGTCTCCAATGGAGAAAATGCCCGGGTCGAACACGCCAATGATGTCTCCGGCGTAGGCCTCCTCAATGATCTCCCGCTCGGCGGCCATCAGCTGCTGGGGGCGGGACAGGCGGATCTTCTTGCCGCCCTGGATGTGGTAGACCTCCCGGTCTGCCTCAAACTTTCCGGAGACGATGCGCATAAAGGCGATTCGGTCCCGATGGGCCTTGTTCATGTTGGCCTGGATCTTAAAGACAAAGGCGGAAAAGTCTTCGTCAAAGGAATCGACCACATCATCCCCGGCTTTTCGGGGCAGGGGAGCGGTCGTCATGCGGAGAAACTCCTCCAGGAAGGGCTCCACACCGAAGTTGGTCAGGGCGGAGCCGAAAAACACTGGAGACAGCTTGCCGTGGCGCACCCGGTCCAGGTCGAAGTCACAGGAGGCCCCGTCCAGCAGCTCGATCTCATCCACCAGCTGGTTCCGCTTGGCCTGCCCGATCAGGTCGGCCAGGGCGGGATCGTCCGGCTCGATCTCGGTGGCGGTGGCTGCCCGGGCGTTGGTGTTGGAGGTGAAATGGATCACCTTCCGATTCTGCCGGTCGTAGACGCCCTTGAACTCCTTGCCGCAGCCGATGGGCCAGTTCATGGCGTAGGTGTCCAGACCCAGCTCCTTCTCCAGTTCCTCGCACAGCTCAAAGGGGTCCCGGGCCTCCCGGTCCATCTTGTTGATGAAGGTGAAGATGGGGATGTCCCGCATGGCGCACACCTTGAACAGCTTGCGGGTCTGGGCCTCCACGCCCTTGGCCGCGTCAATGACCATCACCGCGCTGTCGGCGGCCATGAGGGTGCGGTAGGTGTCCTCCGAGAAGTCCTGGTGGCCCGGGGTGTCCAGGATGTTGATGCAGTAGCCCTCATACTGGAACTGCATTACCGAGGAGGTAACGGAAATGCCGCGCTGCTTCTCAATCTCCATCCAGTCGGAGGTGGCCGCCCGGGTGTTCTTCTTGCCCTTGACCTGGCCGGCCTGGGCGATAGCTCCGCCGTAGAGCAGGAACTTCTCCGTCAGGGTCGTCTTACCGGCGTCCGGGTGGGAGATGATGGCAAAGGTGCGGCGACGCTTGATCTCAGATTCGTAATTCGGCAAAAGGGTCCACTCCCTCTACATTTGATATTCACAGGATTTAACAAGTTATTTTATCATAGCAGACCCTGGGCCGCAAGGGGGGGGGGCATTTTTCCTGTATTTTATGGGGAAAGGGCCCACTCCCGACTGGTTGCACCCTCCCTGAAAATGTGGTATACTTAACATCTATCGAAATCATACCCAACAGGCTGAGGAGGAGGATCATTTGCACGATTCCATTGCAGTGGCGATGAGCGGCGGAGTTGACAGCTCGGTGGCCGCCTGGCTGCTCCGGCAGCAGGGGGAGCAGGCGGTGGGGGTTACCATGCGCCTGTTTGTCCCAGAAGACCTGGCCCCCGGCCAGAGGGAACAGTGCCACATCTTGGAGGACCTTCAGGATGCCCAGACCGTCGCCGGCCAGCTGGGCATCCCACATCACACCCTGGACCTGTCCGGCCCCTTCCAAGAGCAGGTCATGGAGCCCTTTGTCCAGGCGTATGAGCAGGGACGCACCCCGAACCCCTGTGTGACCTGCAACC
>ERZ773144.3298-NODE-3298-length-11382-cov-53.140284_pt1 | contig 11382 bp, 8 predicted proteins | sample MGYA00580849_ERZ773144 | MGnify/ENA primary metagenome ERZ773144 (study PRJEB29015, sample SAMEA2737861) | human gut metagenome | biome: human gut; feature: human-associated habitat; material: faeces | place: China | collected 2012 ...
GCCTTGACCTCGGCTTTAGCAGCGGTCGCTGCTGAGGCTGCGTCGTACGCAGAAGGGACCGGGTCGGCCTGAGCCGTCTCGGTGGCAGAAGCCGCGGCTTCCGCCGGAGTCTCGGGCTGCAGGGCAGCCTCCGGGTTCAGGGTGACGATGACATGATCATCGCCGGCGGCGTCCGCAGCGGCCTCGCTCCCCTCGGCCAGCGCGGGGACGCTGAGCAGGGAGACGAGCAGCAGGGCAGAGACCGCCAGACTTGCAAAACGCTTGTTCATGGCAGAAGAGTCCTTTCATGAAAATCAATAGTCGCGGGGGGAGATGTCAGCTTCGAGCTGACGGTAATCGACCTTGCCGACAGGGGTCATGGGCATACTGGAAATAAACTTGTAGGCCACGGGCTGGACGTATTCGGGCAGCTCCTCGGCGCACATCCGCTCCAGCTCCCGGATCACCTGCTTTTTCTTGGCAGTGGTGTCGGCCTTGAGCACGATGTAGACGAAGGGCAGACGGCCCTGGGTGTGGTCTTTGTCTGCGCAGCCCACCACCGAGCACTGATGCACAGCGGGGTGGCGGCTCACCACGTTCTCGATCATGGAGGGGAACACCTTGAAGCCGTCGTGGCGGATGATCATCCGCTTGATGCGGGAGTCGAGGTAAACGAAGCCGTCCTCGTCCAGATAGCCCATGTCGCCGGTGTGGGCCCACACCCGGCCGTCGGGGTGGCGGCGCAGCAGGATGGCGGTCTCCTCGGGTTTGTTGTAGTAGCCCTTCATCAGGCAGGGGCCGGAGATGCACAGCTCGCCCCGCTGGCCGATGGGCAGCTCCTGATCGGTGCCCGGCTCAAAGGCCGCCACCACGGTGTTCACCATGGGGATGCCCACACTGCCGGGCTTGTTGTCCAGCCCGGCGGCCACCGTGGCTGCCGAGGACACTTCAGTCATGCCGTAGCCCTTGGCAATGGGGTACCGGGCCCCGTGGGCAGCCAGAAAATCGTTGACGGTCTGCTCGGCCCCCCGGGAGAGGGAGTCGCCGCCGGCGGCGTAGTTGATGATGAAAGAAAGGTCCTTGTCCCGCAGCTTGGGGTCTGCGGCCAGCTGCTGGTAGTGGGTGGGCACACCGAACATATGCTCGGGCTTGTGCTTCAGCACCAGACTGCCCAGCTTGGCCGGGTCCAGGTTGGGGATGATGATGACCGTGAAGCCCAGCACCAGGGGCAGATGGATGCCGCAGGCAAAGCCGTAGGCGATAAAGGGGGGCATCACGTTCATCAGCTTCTGCCCCCGGTGGAACAGCTTGGGGTAAGCCTGGAACTGCAGGGCGATGCCGTTGAAGCAGTCGTCCGTCAGCATGACCCCCTTGGGGGAGCCGGTGGTGCCGCCGGTGTGTACCACCACGCAGGCATGGTCTGGGTCATAGGGCTCCGCAGCGGTGCTCTGGCCCTCGCCGCCCTTGATGAACTGCTTCCAGCGGATGACGTTGGAAGCATATTTGTTCTTGTCGGGGGTGGTCAGCTTGTAACCTACGGCCATCAACGGGGGCAGAGAGTCGGCCGGAGAGAGGACGATGACCTTTTCCACGTTGGTGCGCTTTGCGGCCTGACGGCAGCGCTCGTACACCACGTTCAGGCAGACCAGCAGGTGGGAATCCACCTCTTCGATATACTCACGGATGCCCTCGACGCTGTAGCGGGGGTCCACCAGATTCAGGGTGGCTCCCATCATGTCGGCGGCGTAGAACAGGGCGATGATCTCCGGGGTCATGATGCTGACCACCGTGATGATGTCGCCCTTTTTCACCCCGGCGCCCCGCAGGGCGGCAGCGGTCTTTTTTACGTTGACGATGAGGTCGGCGTAGGTGAACTTGCGGCCGTAGTATTCCAGAGCCGTGTCGTTCAGGTGGTTCTTGCTCCGCTGGCAGACATACTCAAAGGCCGAGAGGGCAGGCAGGGTCTGATCGATGAATTTCTGGTCGTAATACTTGAGCCAGGGCTTGGCCTGGGATGCGTAAACAGGATTCTGCGTCGTCATCAATTTCTCATTCCTTTATGTTTGTAGACCCGCGCGGGGGCCAATGTTTTGTTTCGTTTTGTTACAAAGCCACTCCTGTTATTGTAGTAGAGCAGAGAACAAAAGTCAATAAACAGAGAGGCAACAATGAGAAAAACGCAAGAAAAAGTTTACAATTCCCGGCACCAGTCTTCGGCCTCGGAGGCGCTGCAGAGCACCCAGTGACGGGGCCGCAGCTCCCGCCACTGGGGAGCCTCCGTGGAGTAGTCGTGCATGGAGGGGTCATAGACCAGCAGCTTTTTCTGCCGCTCGCGGCGGGGGCTGGGCATGGGGATGGCCGACAGCAGGCTGCGGGTATAGGGGTGGATGGCGTGGGTCACCAGCTCTTCGGCGTCGGCCAGCTCCACGATGTCGCCCTTGTGGATGACGGCGATGCGGTCGGAGATGTAGCGCATGACGGAGAGGTCATGGGCGATGAAGAGGTAGGTGATGCCGCGCTCTTTCTGCATATGGCGCAGAAGGTTCAGGACCTGGGCGCGGATGGACATATCCAGTGCCGAGATGGGCTCGTCGGCGATGATGAATTCCGGCTCTACGATGAGGGCCCGGGCGATGCCGATGCGCTGGCGCTGGCCGCCCGAGAACTCGTGGGGGAAGCGGGACGCAAACTCGGGCAGCAGGCCCACATCCAGCAGCGCCTGACGGACTTTTTCGTCCCGCTCGGCGGCGGAGAGGTCGGGCCGGACGTTCATCAGGCCCTCGCCTACGATGTAGCCCACCTTGGCGCGCTCGTTCAGGGAGGACTGGGGGTCCTGGAATATCATCTGAATTTCCTTGATGACCTGCTTGTCCAGCGCGTGGGAGATCTTGCCGTTTATCTTCTGGCCCTTATAGAACACCTCGCCGCCCGAGGTGGGCAGGATGCGCATGATCACCCGGCCGATGGTAGTCTTGCCCGAGCCGGACTCGCCCACCAGACCGAAGGTCTCGCCCTTATAGATGGTGAAGTTTGCGTTCTTGACGGCCTTGTAAGCCTTGCGGCCGGAGCCGTAGGTCACTTCGAGGTTTTTTACCTCGACCAGAACTTCGCGTTCGTCTGCCATGTTATTTGCCCTCCTCTTGCAGCATCCGCACAGCGGCGGGCGGTTCTATCTTGGGTGCGCGGGGGTCAAGAAGCCAGGTCTTGGCCCGGTGGGTCGTGCTGACATCAAAATAAGGGGGACGCTTGACGAAGTCGATCTTCAGCGCCAGCGGGTTGCGGGGCGCGAAAGCGTCGCCGTGAATTTCCGTGAAGAGGTTCGGGGGCGTACCCTGGATGTTGAACAGGTCTTCGCCCTTCACGCCCATCTGGGGCATACTGGACAGCAGCGCCCAGGTGTAGGGGTGGCGGGGGTCATAGTAAATTTCATCCGAGGTGCCGATCTCCACGATGTCGCCGGCATACATGACGGCCACACGGTCGGCGATGTTGGCCACGACGCCGAGGTCATGGGTGATGAGGATGATGGTGAGGTTATATTTGACCCGCATCTCCTTCAGCAGCTCGAGGATCTGGGCCTGGATGGTCACGTCCAGAGCCGTCGTGGGCTCATCGCAGATCAGGATCTGCGGGTTGCAGGCTACGGCGATGGCGATGACGACGCGCTGGCGCATACCGCCCGAGAACTCGTGGGGATACTGCTTGAAGCGCACCTCCGGGTCGGCGATGCCGACATCCCGCAGGTACTCGAGGGTCTTCTCCCTGGCGGCAGCGCCCTTGAGACCCTGATGGAGCTCCACGGCCTCCATGATCTGGTCGCCGATGGTCTTCAGAGGATTCAGGCTGGTCATGGGGTCCTGCATGATCATGGCGATCTCGTGGCCGCGGACTTTCAGCCAGTCCTTCTCCTTTTTCAACTCGGAGAGGCGGATGGGCTGGTGGTCGTCGGCACCGAAGTAGTCGATGGTGCCGGAAGTGATGGAGCCGTTGGAGTCCAGCAGGCCCATAAAGGACTTGGTGAACACGCTCTTGCCCGAGCCGGATTCGCCCACGATGGCGAGGACTTCGCCGTGGTAGACGTCGAGGTCGATGCCCCGGATGGCGTGGAGGATCTTTCCACGCAGATTGAATTTGATGTTGAGATCCCGCACAGAGAGGATCAGTTCATTCTTTTTCATGCCTGTTCCTCCTTACTGCAGATGGTTCTTGGGGTCGGCTGCGTCAGAGAAGGCGTTGCCGATGAGGTAGAACGCGATGGTGACGAAGCTGAGGATGATGGTGGGGTAGAGCAGCTGATAGCGCAGGCCAGCCTGCATCATGACCTTGCGGCCATCGTTGATGAGGTTGCCCAGAGAAGGCACCTCGACAGAGAGGCCGAGGCCGATGTAGGTGATGAAGACCTCGCTGCCGATGGCGGCGGGGATGGTCAGGGCCATGCGGAGCATGATGACCGACACGAGGTAGGGCAGCAGGTTGCGCACCACGATGCGGGAGGTGGGGGTGCCGATGCAGCGGGATGCCACGTTGTAGTCACGGTCACGGATGATGAGGATCTGGTTGCGGATAAAACGCGCCATGGCGATCCAGCCCGTGATGGACATGCCCAGGATCAGCGTCTGGACGCTGGGGCTGGCGACGTAGGAAATAAGGATCAGGATGATGGTGGAAGGCACATTGTCGCAGATGTTGTACAGCTCGGTGAAGAAGAAGTCCAGCTGACGGACATAGCCCCAGAGCACACCCACCGTGATGCCCACCACGGCCTCGATGAGGGCTACGAAGAAAGCGATGGTCAGGCTGGTGCGGGCGCCGGCCCAGATGCGGGCCCAGAGGTCCTGGCCGATGGCGTTGGAACCCCAGATGAAGCCCTTTTCACCGGGGGCGATGTTGCGGTACTGGATGCCGGTGGCGGGGTCCACGGCGCAGAGGTTGGGGTCTGCCTGACCGGGCAGGCAGGGCTGCAAAAATGCAAACGCCACCACGGCGATGAGGGCGACGAGCAGCAGCACGGCCACGCGGTTCTTGAAGAAGGCGCGGAAGGTGCTGCCCCAGTAGCTGTAGTTGGAGTAGGACGTGGCCTCGGCCCGCTCTTCGCTGAACCCGGCGGGGGTGAACAGCTCTTCTTCGGGCAGCTTTGCCCATGCGGCGGGGCCGTCCGCCTGTAACTTATCCAGCTCTGCCTCGAGCTGGTGTGCTTTTTCATCTTTCATTCGGAAAAGCATTATCGGCCACCTTCTTTCTTGCCAAAGCTGATGCGGGGGTCAATGAGCACCATGAGCAGGTCGCCCAGGATCAGGCCGATGATGCCCACGCAGGCGTAGAGCAGAACGATGCCCTGCACCATCGTGTTGTCGTGGCGCTGGACACAGGTGACCAGCAGGCCGCCCATGCCCGGGATGCTGTAGAGGCTCTCGATGTAGATGGAGCCGACCACAGTGTTCAGGAAGGCGGAGGGGATATACTGCACCAGCGGCACCATTGCGTTGCGGAAGATGTGGCGCAGGGCGATGTTGTTCTCACTCACGCCCTTGGCACGGGCAAGGCGGACATAGTCCTTGTTGCTCTCATCCACCATGTACCGGCGCAGCCACATGGCGTAGAACGCCACGTTGCCCAGACTCATGGAGCAGACGGGCAGCACCCAGTATTTCCAGTTGGAGGCGTCGAAGAGCAGGCCCACGTTCAGCGCGGTGGTGCCGTACATCTGGATGTACAGATAATACACTGCCGCAGGCACAGCCTGGATGAGGACGATGATGGCCGTGCCGATCTTATCGGGCCAGCGGCTCTTGAATCGGCCCATGAACAGGCCCATCGGGATGCCGATGACAAGGCTCAGCAGCATGGCGTACACGCCCATCTGGATGGAGATGGGCAGCTTCTTGGCGAGGATGCCGGTGACGGAGGCGTTGACCTTATAGATGTGGCTCACGCCGAGGTCGCCGTGGAGCATATTGACCCAGAAGCGGCCGATCTGCACCGGCAGCGGGTCCAGCAGGCCCATGGACTGTAAGCCGGCCTGTATCTGGGCCTCGGTCATTTTTTCGTAGTTAGCAAAATAGCCTTCCACCGGCATCAGCCGCAAAAGGCAGAAAACGAGCGTGACGATAATAAACAGGGTCAGTATCGAGCGCCCGATGCGTTTCGCCAGATATTTGAGCATATCTGTGCGCACCCCTCTCTTTTATAAAATGAATGTCGGATAGGAATAGAATACAACAAAAAACCACTTTTGGAAAGTGATTTAGCAAAGTTCGTTACAAAAATTCATGTAAGAGGCTCCAGAAACGAAAAGCTCTCCGCTTTCCCGTGGGAAAACGGAGAGCTTTGGAGCGGACAGACTCAAAAAGTCTTAGCGAGCGTCGCGGTTGGCCTCGTACTCGCTCATGGAGATGTAGTGGTCGAGGACGTGGATGCCCTTCAGGCGCTTGTTGGAGAAGCCGGTGGAAGCGTACTGGCCCTCCCAGTAGTTCAGACGGGTGGCGATGTAGGCCGGGATGCTCATGCCCATGGGGACGACGAGGGCATTGTTGATGAGGGAAGCCTCGGCGTTGGCGAAGGCATCGTAGCGGGCGTTGATGTCGTCGGTGATCTTGACAGCCTCTTCGATGGCCTTCATGTAGTTCATGACGGCGTCTGCGGTGTCGCCGGTGATGAAGCCGTCCTCGACGCCGGTGCGCAGGAAGGCGTAGCGGCTGCCGCGTGCGCCCTCGGCCTGATAGAAGGGATCGGTCTCGGTCTGGGGGTCAGAGTAGTCAGCGCCCCAGTTGCACTGCAGGAAAGCGAACTTGCCGTTGCGGCGGACGCTGGACAGGAAGCTGTCGGAGGGGCCGGCAGTGATGATGATGTCGATGAAATCGAAACCGTCGTTCAGCACACCCTCGAGCTGCTGCTTGAACACCTGGCACTGCTTGTCCCAGTCGGTGGAAGAGGGATTGTAGGGCATCTGCACCTTGATGGGGAAGGTCACACCAGCAGCGGTCAGCTCCGGGATGGCAGCGTCGCGGTACTCCTTGGCCTTGGCCTCGTCGAAGAACTCGGTGATGTTGGCCAGGTCGCCGCACTTGAGGTAGTCCACGCCGTCAGCGTTGGCACAGAAGCTGGGGGGCGTGATGGTGTTCAGCTTGTAGTTGTCGTAGCCCTCGGGTGCCTTGACGGCCAGCGTGACAGAGTTGTTGATGCCGTAGAGGAAGGACTTGCGGAAGTTGGTGTTGTTGATGGCCTTGGCCCAGTTCTCCGGCTCATACTCGGCGTCCATGCCCTCCACGCTCCAGTTGGAGAACTCGTGGGAGAAGGGCATGAAGTTGAACATATAGAAGTAAGTGTAGTTGGTGTTGGGACGGTCCATGGACACCATGTCCTTGGTGGTGTCGTCGGAGAGCCAGCTGTCGAGGATGTCGGAGCCGATGGTGGCCTCGTCGATCTCGCCGCGCTTGATCATCTCGGGGCCGTTGACGCTGGCCTCGGCGTTGTAGATACGGCTGATGGTGTCGATGAAGACGTTGTCAGCGTCGTAGTTCTCGGGGTTCTTCTTCATGACCCAAGTCTCCAGAGACTCGTAGGCGGCCAGATAGAAGGCACCGCAGCTGTAAGTGGTCTCTGCGCTGGTAGCGAACTGGTCGCCGGTCTCTTCCAGCAGCGGGCCGTAAGCGGGCTCGTAGGGCAGATAGCACAGCAGGCTCAGGAAGCCCGGGAAGTCGTAGGTCAGGGTGTAGGTCAGGGTGTGGTCATCCACAGCGGTGACACCCACGGCGTCGAAGTCCACCGGTGCGTAGGTGGCGGGGTCAGAGTCGGGGGCAGTCACGGTGACGCCGCCGCTGCCGTCCACGGTGTAGGTGGTGCCGTCATCGTCCACGACGCCGGTGTTGGCGTTGTTCAGATAGAGGTGGTAGTTGTAGTAGTCGTCAGCGCCTGCGATATAAGCGGTGACGAGGCCCACGTTGGAGGCGGCGTAGTCCGGGGTCAGGACGTACTTCAGAGCGTCCACGAAGTCCTGTGCGGTGACGGGGGCCACGACCTCGCCGTTGCAGTCCACCCAGTTCTCCTCACGCAGATGGAACGTCCAGGTCAGGGTGTCAACATCCCAGTCCCAGCTGGTGGCCAGGCCTTCGCGCATGACGCCCTTGTTGTCGTACTCGACCAGCGTATCCACGCAGTTTGCGCCCACGACCATCTCAAGGTCAGTGCCGGTGGTCAGGTAGTTCAGGGTAGCGGGCTGGCTGTCGTACAGGATGGTGTAGCTGGAGCCGGAACCGGAAGAGGCTGCGCCGGAAGCGCTGCCGGAGGAAGAGCCGCCGCAGCCAGTCAGCAGGCCGGCTGCGCAGGCACCGGCGGCTGCCAGGCCGCTGGCCTTCAGGAACTGACGGCGGGAGATGGAAGTGTTCATCATAAATTCCCTCTTTTCTTGTTTTTGCTGTACAAAGGACAGAATCGCGTTGTGCGGTGTCCGCTGTTTCCCGGCAACGGACAAATGGACCGTTTTTTATGAAAAAAGAGCAACGGAAATCCATCCGTTACTCCTTTGTAACAGTCCCGGCCACCAAACAGTGTGGTCATGATTGAGTATAGCATTGATTTGCGGCCGCGTCAATCCTTTTCGGGTGTAGATGCTGTTTCTGCAACAGAAACAGCTGTTGCCGCCGCGGCGGCAGGTGCGGCAGAGACGGGAACCGCTGCCGTTTCGGCTGCGGCGGCACCGGCAGCATTGGCTGCATTTTCAGCGGCCAGCTCTGCGGCAGCGGCCTTTGCGGCCTCTTCCGCTGCCTTGCGGGCCTCGCGCTCGGCGATCCGCTCCCTGGCGCGGGCTGCGGCCTCCTCCTGACGCTGCTTGGTGCGGCGCTTGATGCGGCAGACCGAGCAGATGCCCTCGGAGCTGTTCGGTGCGATGGGCTTGCCGCAGTCGGCGCAGAGGGTCTTGCTGCATTTGTAGACGCTCACCGGGCCGAGGGTGGTGAGCTGGCGCAGCTTCATGCCGTCGATGCCGCTGTTGGAGCAGGCCGCGACGCAGACGCCGCACTCGCTGCACTTCCAGGGCGTGACGACCACGCGGGTCTGGCCGTCGGGCATATCCTCGAGCTTGAGTGCGCCGGAGCGGCAGGCTTTTTCGCACTTGCCGCAGCCGAAGCACTTCTGGGTGAAGTTCGGCAGATACCAGCCGTAGCGCAGCGGCGTCTCGGAAGCAGCCTTGAGCTGCTTTGTCCGCTGGTGGAGCATGAGGCGGAAGTCGGCGGCGCTGTCCTCCTCGCTCCGCAGGCCGGGCAGCATCTGCAACAGCTTCTTGGTGCCGGCGCGGGAGCCCTCCGTCATGTGGGAGAACATCTCCCGGCGGCTCAGCTCCTGCACATGGTAGGGCGCTTCGTCCTGCTCATAGGCCAGTGTGACCCGACTCTCGAAGAGCTGGGGGCCGAGGAACTCTACCAGACGGGTCAGCTCTTTGCGGAGCTGGGCGGCGCAGGCGTCGTTCTCGCACTCACCGCAGGGGGTCAGGTCGAGGACCAGCTTCTTGTTCAGAGCAAGATAGGCCAGCGCTTCCCACGAGAAGGAGGCGATGCAGGTGCGGACGGCGGTGTTCTTGCGGGTGCTCTTCTCGCAGCCCAGCCAGAGGGTGTCGTTGTCGGTATCAGCCAGCGAGGTGTCCCGCTGTACCTGCTCCGGCGAAGGGACGATGCAGCCCGAGCGGCAGGCGGACACGCAGAGGCCGCAGTCGGTGCAGGGGTCCCAGTCTTTAACGAGGTTGGGGCGGGTGAAGATGGCATCGCCGTAGGGGCAGATGTCCTTGCAGGCCGTGCAGGGGGTGCGGTGGGGGTGGAGATTCCAGCACTGACGGCGGATGACCTCGGGGTGGGAGGTCTTCATCAGGGCGTCCATTGCATAACGGGTAAACAGACCCATAGCGGTATCACTCCTTTTCGGGGGCATCGGTCACGGTAGTGACCTGTGCGTTGTCCAGCAGGAAGCGCTGCACTTTCTTTGCGGCCAGCGCGGCGGCGATGGTATCTTCGGGCAGGGCTTTCCGGATCTCCGCCTCGGGGGTGTCCTGCAGCTGGGACAGGCGGCGGTATTCGGCGTTGACTTCCTCGGGGTGGACGACGATGTTCTCCGCCTCGGCGATGGCACGGGCGGCCAGCACGAAGCGGATGCGGCTCTCGGCCTGAGCGCGGTAGTCCTTCTCGAGGGCTTCCGGGGTGGTGCGGCTGTTCTTGCAGTGCTGCTCGAGGGTGATGCCGCTGCGGGAGAGGCGCTCTTTCAGCAGCTTCATCTCATTCTGGGCGGTGCGGTCGAGAATTTCGGCGGGCAGGTCCACGGTCATGTTGGCACCGGCCATGTCCAGCAGCTGCTTGCCGGCGGCGCGGTCAGCCCCTTCCTCGTGGATCTTCTGCTTTTTGGCGCGAAGGTCAGCCTTCAGCGCATCGAGGGAGTCGAAGCCCAGACTCCTGGCGAAAGCCTCATCCGGTGCGGGCGTGACTTTCTCGGCCAGAGAGCGGAGCTCGATCTCGAACTGTGCGGTCTTGCCGGACAGCTCGGGCAGGCGGAAGTCCTGCGGGTAAGTAAAGTCGAAGCGGAATACCTCGCCGGCACGGTGGCCGTAGATGGCCTGCTCGGCGGCGGGCATCAGCTTGCCGTCGCCCAGCACGACCATGACCTTCTCCATCCGGCTGTCGGGGATCTCCTTGCCGTCCATGTAGCCGGCAAAGTCCAGCAGGGCGCGGAAGCCGCGCTTGGCAGGTTCGGTGGTGGGGTGGTAGACCGCGTGCATCCGGGTCTGGTGGACAAGCTCGATGTCCACAGTCTTGTCGGTGACGGGGCGGACGTGACGGGTGACAGCCAGGCCCTTGTACTGGCCCAGCTTCACTTCAGGCGTGTTCTTCTTATCCATAGTGGCGTACTCCTTATGACGTAAGCAGGCCGACGGGCGGCGCTGCGGGTTTTATAGCAATCAATCGAATTATACACGTTTTCGGCAGAAAGGGCAAGCTCACAGCCCGTGGGCGGTGAGCCAGGCTTCGGCCACCTGGGAGAACATTTCAGGGTATTGGGCGTCTTCCTCAGCGAAAGCGCTCAGATAATACTCCACTTCCTCCCGGGTGGGGGCGGCGGTGCGCTTCCAGATGGTAAAGGTGGTGCCGTTGCCCATGTCAAAGCTCGTTTCAAAGGTGAAATACTGGTCTTTTACGGCGAGGAACCGGTCGTTCAGCTTGATGGACATCTCGCCGCTGCCCACGTAAGTCTGGGGGAAGGGCTCGCAGGTGATGACATATTTTGCCTCAAAGAACTGGGTGGGGAAGTTGTGGGTGCCGGGGACCGAGAAGCCGAAGGCCAGCTTGTCGTTGATGGGGGCGTCCGGCAGGCGGCAGTTCTTGAAGTGGTCGGGGTTGTAGAGCATATCGTGGGGGATCATGTAGC
>ERZ773144.3309-NODE-3309-length-11340-cov-2.927426_pt1 | contig 11340 bp, 12 predicted proteins | sample MGYA00580849_ERZ773144 | MGnify/ENA primary metagenome ERZ773144 (study PRJEB29015, sample SAMEA2737861) | human gut metagenome | biome: human gut; feature: human-associated habitat; material: faeces | place: China | collected 2012 ...
GCCATATTCGAGCAATAGGTGTGTCTGCATACATGAAGCGTAATGTTTGGCATCTGCACCCGGTAAATGTCATTATATCTGCCAACCATATGATTGAATCGGTGCTGCCAGTGCATTGCCACAAGTGGCATTCCATTATCATCATAAAACAGGAATTCGCTATATCCGTCTATGGATTTCTCCACTTTCGATGAATTTCTGTCCTCAATGGTTGCCTGAAACATCTGTGCCACATCCTCTGTGATTGGCAATACTCTTGTTCCGGCATCCGTTTTTGTGGTTTCTATTATGTATCGCATGTCTGATGTTCTCTGCAACTGGTGGTCGATATTCACAATTCTGTTCTCAAGATCAATATCCTTTAGTGTCAGTCCACAAAATTCCGATATTCGCATTCCCGTATGAAAGAGTATATACACAACTTCATAGTATTTACAGTACACCACATCGTCATGCACAAACTTTAGGAACTTTCTCATCTGATCTTTTGTGATTGCCTCTCTTGTAACTGCGTCATTTACCAATACTCCGGCAAGCTGAAATCCGAATGGATTCTTTACAAGAATGTCATCATCCACCGCCATCTGAAAGGCCGGGCGCAGCACTCCTCGGATGGTATGAATGGAACTGTAGCTTTTCCCATCTTCCTGCTGCAATTTAATAAGGAATAACTTTGCATCGGAAGTTTTCACACTTCGTATCGCCTTTTTGCCAAATGCTTCCTTTGCAAGTAATCTCTACACTGTAACATATCCCTGTTTCGTGCTTTGCCTTACTCTGGTCTTTGTCTTCAAATATCGGTCTACCAGTTCACATACTGTCATCTGTCCATCTACGATATTTACAAGCAAATCTAAATCTGTATTTACCTGTTTTTCCAGTTCCCTAAGCGACAGACATGGCTTTTTGCCCTTTGGAAGTTTGTCCGTATGCTCCAGTTTCCAACTGTATACAAAATGTGGTTTTCCATCAATACGATATTTATATTGATATTTTCCATCTGCTCTTACACTCTCTCCTGGTCTGAGGACTCTTCTTTTGGAATCCCGTCTTGTCTGTCCTCTTCCTGCCTTTGCCATTATGCCCGCCTCCTCAACTCTGGATGGTTACGCATATACCTTTCAAAGGCTACACGAAGAATCAGCTTGCGTTCTCCGTAATATTTTGAACGGAAATGAGCAAAATAATAAGAGTAGTCATATGACTACTCCCAGAGGGCATAAAAGAAGACACCCAACCGATATGGCTGAGTGCCTCCTACTGTAAACAATATTATTTCAAACCTGTATCTTCTTAATGTGCTATCACAAGGTTACATTTTACTATGAGTTTTCAGTATCATCCGTTATCCTATATGCTTTAAGAATTGCCTTAATTTCATCTGGAATATCTACAGATACATTCTCTCTGACTGGTTGAACCGGAAGCAATTCTTTGCTCTTAAACACTTCACCATCCTTCCAAACAAGATAAGTCCTATCTGTGCTGTGTTGAATGTCTGGAAAACGTTCTCTGGCCTTAGGTGATGGTTCTTTGTAGAGACGATATAGCCAAAACATCTTATACTTATTAGTAGCTAATCCTATATGCATTGCATCCGCATCTATAGTCAGTGTATTCTGATGCGTTCCCCAATTTTCACCATCAGTACTGTAATTTGCAATCGCTCGTCCTTCATTGTCGGAATATGAATAACCATCACCATATACAATACCTGTGATTTCTCTTACAAATCTTGAAGGAAAAGTAAAGCTTTTCTCTGTTTCTAATTCATCAGCACTAAGGCATTCCTCTGTCAATTTAAAGATTTCAATATCTTCTTCATTATCAGGAAGTAAAAGACTACGATTTATCTCACGATCACAATGAACCAGACAGGCTTCCTGCGGTGTACAGTAACATCTGCAATCCTGATATGTATGAAAATCATTCACATTCAGCATTTCTGCTCTGTCCTCAAAATAGCCTTCCATCAGACTCAGAAATCTTTCGAATTCAATCGCTCTAACTGCCCCAGATGAAATCCAAGCTGCCTCTTGAACACCGCTAATGTTATTTTGTACATCTGTGAATGAACATAAAAGAAGGCGTCCATCATGCTCAGAAAACCATTTTTCGAATAAAGGAAGCCCTGTATCATTCATCCAGGTTTCAATGTTCTCCTTGTTCATTTCTTTGAACTCTGGTGAAGCCAAGATATCAGCATTAAACCAACAATGCAGCGTCTCTTGATTTTTCCTATTCACATAATCTTGATAGGTGTTAATAAAATTCTCCAAACGAGAATAGTCTGTTACATATTGCAATGGGCAACCATACTCATGCAACGGAATTTCATTCGCAAAGACAGCTTCAATCCGGTGTTTTGCAAGCCAAACATTTTTTTCGGCAACAGTCATAACTCTGCTCATCGCTCCGTGTGTCGCAGGATAGTGAGTCCTACGTATTACTATATCAACACCGAATTTCTGTTTATCTTCATATGACCAGAATATTTCAGGATTCCAGCCTTGATCCAATAAATACTGATAAACTAACGCTATAATAAATCCTTCAATTTTAACATCAGCCATTTCATATTCGGCTGTATATCGTTCGAGGAACTGCTTTACACAGGCGTGATATTCATCACTTCCTGCATGATTTCTAAAATAATCGTCTAAATGATCACAAAGCACGTACCTTGCCAAATCATAATCAATCGCTTTGTATCCTCCCATCCGATTTGCATCCAATGCTTCTTTACAAAGAGGCATAATTTCTGGCTCATAATTATATGGCGGAGTAATCACTTCTTTTAAATCTTCATTTAGCAATCCCTTAGAAATCGCAATTCTGACTAAACCGGCCCCGTAATATCTAATTGCAACATTTTCATATATTTTTAAACCCTCTTGACTAAAAACATTTGCAATCATCCAGTTTGCTACAACTTCAAGGTATTCATTACAAATAAACTGTTCCAAGGCAATACCATATGCAACAGCAAATATGTCTTCCAATATCTGCTCATCATTAATCGTTATGCATATTTTGAACAGTTCAAAAAATTCCAGAGGTTGGGCAATTCCCCAATTCGTCAGCTTTAATCTGCTGTTTTGACGAACTTCATTATTGACGTTGGAAAGACTCCATGCCACAGCTAATGGAGCTGCATAATATGAATCTGTATTCTTAAGTTTGATGTTATCAAAGTTGATTTCGCTATACGCACGCCATTCAGCATCATAATTATCTCTTAAATATGTCGGAATTGACCACCATATATCTCTTTCCGCAGGATTATCAAACCCTCTCAAAAAATCATCCAGCAAACCGGCTCCCAAAGGATGATTTTCTGCTCGTAAAACCGCTTGAATAACCAGATTATATACTTCTCTGAACTCAGCAATGGAATACTGCATCAGGTGCTTCACATACTCTGTGTATTTTTTAGCGATTTTCAATGAACAATTTGCCAGTGCATAGCATATTAATTCAAATGCCTCCTGGTTATCCATGTTTACGTTTGAATATTCCGTCAGCAGTTTTCCATTCTCAATTGCAACAAGAGAAAGCATCTGGTAAATTCCATCAACATTTTCAATATCGACTTTTTCGCCTGCTGTCATACGACGAAATATCTTTTGAGCAATAAGGTAATCAAATACCGGCTGGATTCCCCAAGAATAAAAAACTTCCGGAAGTGAAAAATCGTCCTCCTGGCATGAATATGAATATATAAATCCCTCATTAGCAAGAAAATCTAATATATCTTGCAAATGTGATTTCAAAGGTTCAGATACTATATCTGCAATTTTCCGAACTGGAATTGTATTATTCTCAGCAAATAATTCAGCTAGCTGCACTAAACTTGTGTAGACCAGGTGTGAATTCCCGGTAATATGATGTGCAATACTGTATGCCTGCTCCAATGAATTAACCTTTGCTTTAAGCAACTCCGTTAACACCACAGTATTCTGTGAAAGGTTATCAATTTTTCTATTGCCATATATGTCACAAAATAGTTTTACTGCTATTGGTGTTTTTAGGTTTTCTCTAATCCAGTTGTTCTCACCTATATCAATCCGATATGCAACGAAATATTTCTCGCATATCTCTTCTAAATCCCCATCCCCAGACATAGGCAACGAATAGAAGCAATCACTGTATGTTAATTCGTAACGATCTGCAAACACATATGGCCTAGACAGAAATATAAACTTAATTCTTGGAAACATAGCACTGAAAGCAACGGTTTCCTCTATTCTATCTCTCCAGAACTTCCAAGACGATGCTTCATCTATTCCGTCAACGCAAATCACACAGTTGGGTGTAACAAATAATCCATCCTCATTCATATGTTTTCTGAGGAAAGCCGCATTTTGCAGTGCGCAAAGGAGATCGATCTCGTTCCATTCCGTATTTATCCCCAGTGTCTTTGTGATAATTGACGCCCAAGTTTCTCCCTCAGAGTAATCTTTGGCATGAATAATCACTGGCAGATGACTATTACTCTGCAACATCAAAGAAGCCTCCGCAACTATACCTGCGGTTTTTCCTGTTCCTTGCACCCCAGTGAAAATCAACTTATTACTATCACTCTGTTCTAGCAAACAGCATAAATTAAAGAAATCGTCATCAATGTCTTCAATGAGTTTCTCAGCATCCCGGTAATGAAAGTATCTGCCAGAATTCCAAGAATATTCTTTTATGTCACCTGCTGAACAACTTAATCCTAATGGTTGAATCGTGAACTTTGTGCTTCCCCCATCTTTTATAGCTTCTTTTTCAGCAACAAGAAGTGCCAACCATTTCCTAATACTCTCTATATCCTTAGCTATTTTATCTTCTAACTCTTTTGCAGAAGAAGAAAAACCAAGTGCAAGAATGTCTTTATATGCTCTACTTAAGGCCTCCAACCTATTCACAAATCTGCCGACTTCATCATATCTTTTTTTTGCCAATTCATCGCAGCCCAAGAAATACCCAAGTCTCTCATGGATATATCCCCGAGTATGGATTTCTGGTATATATTTATGCTTTGCCCAGCTGTTAACCGCTTTACTATAGGACAGTTCAAATTGTTGATCAAAAACAACTGTATTCTCAAACCAGTACCTATACGCACCTTGTGTTTCAGGCTGAAGTAATTTTTCCTGCAACCTTGTTTCATCCCAAAGAATTATTTCCAAATCAGGATATGACAGCTTACATTTTTCAACTAATGTAATCCATCTGTCAGCCTCCGTATTCTGAGCAAGCCCCCCACCTTTGACAATTTTCTTTGATCCTAAATCTCTCGGAACACATACAACATACGTAGAAATTTGCGGGCGGACTTTTTTTGCTGTTTGAATTGAAGATTCAATTTGCCGTATCTGTGAATCCTCAATTTTCATAGGGAACCACTTAGATTGAACCCCCACTACATTTCCATCTTCTAAAACACAGTAGGCTTCAACACCGCCATCTCCACCATCTCCGTTTACAAAGGAAAACTGAACTATTTTTTCTCTATACGTTTGCTTGCACCAGGCTTCAAAAAGCAAGTTGCACATAACTTCAAACGCATGATTATTTGATTCCCCGTGATTGTTAAATTTCGTCCAGTCCATTAAAACACTCCATTTCTTCATGCGAACCGAATGTTCGTATTGTAATACAAAACGAGGATATGGGATTTAACTTAATAATCTCATATCCCCATTTTTCATTATCATATAAATCAGCAACCTATATCAGATTTTGTAAATCATTCATGACAAGGTTCCGCTAGCGTTCTCGCTCAACAGCAAGTCTCGCAGCTTTGCTTAATTCCCCATAACCTTCCCTGCCAATCACATCAACATGATAGCTGCCTGTAGAAAAATGATACGTGAGGAGAGCATCCGGATAACAGAAATAAAGAAAATCGTATTTATCCCCATATCCCTCTTGTGCATCATCGAACATTTGTAACCAATCTCTCTGCACATTCCCTGGTGGAATTGGCATTTCCTCATATAGCATGAATAAGCCAACCTGAGCGAACCCTTTTCGTCTGTATGAAGCAAGTTTTTTCATTTTATTATGAATTGCTGCCCGGAAAATTGCCTGCTCTCCCTTTAGCGTTTGAACCGGATAAGTCAATCCTAATGGATCAATCTTGCCACCATTATGCTCTATAATCTGCTTACACCGTTCTTTCGCTTCGGCACCCTGTTTTCCCACTCGATAATTAGTAAATTCGCCATCTATCTGCGCTGTTTGCTTCGACACTGCGACAGTAACCTCTATACCTACAGATTTATCAGGCATCTGCAAATCTGGCGCATCATCCAACAATAAATCATCATAATGTTCTGAATAACATCGCTTTAGGACAAGGTATGCAAAATATTCGGTATATTTTGTTCTAAGATGAGACTTAAGTGGCCCATCAAATAACAGCAAATCATCCATCAATAGCTCCTATGTAATTATTCAATATTCAAGAATGCATTTTTATATTGCAGCAATTTTGAAACGCAGTTTTTTACTATGCTGCCACTCGATATCTTGTATAGACATATTCGTAAATCTGCTGCCGATACAAGGATATGCTAATCTCATCGTAACATTCTGGAAGTTCCGCCCATAAAGTATCACGAATCAGATTATCCACAGCTGCCTTAGTCTCCTGCTTATCCGTCCAATGATCCAGTTCGGCAATCTTAGCTTTAATTTTTGCCAAAAGGTCTACCGCTACTTTTTTAATTGCCTTGATATCCTCTTTTGTGAGATTATCGGAGAATAGCATATCATAGAGGGACAATTCCTCATCACTGGTAAAACCTTCGCGCACATAACGCTGTTGTTCTGTGTCCATGCTGTTCGCTAAATCCATCAAATCCATAAATGTTTTTTCGATGGTAGCTCTATCCTGTTCACTATTATAAGCCGTAATAATTTACTGATAACGCAAGAGGTAATCAATGCGGCGAGAGTTCGACACCATCATACTCTCCAGGCGAACCTGTATCAGATCCTGTAAGTCTTTCATGACAAGATTCTGCTTCTTTGTTTTTGCAAACTCACGAATCAAGATATCAAAGTCAATATTACTGATATCAAAACGCTTGGATGGAATAAGCCCCGGCTGCTGATGCTCAATCACTATATGCATAACGCAGGAAAATCAAGCCCAACACCGGCATACAATACTGATTGGATGTTAATTTGGATCCAGCACGGAGAAGATCTGCAGATTCCCACAAGTCTGCTTCCAATTTTCTAATATTAATCATGTTTCTTTCCCTCCGTCTTATAGTTGAGCCATGCCTCTTCGACATTGCTGTATTCGATATTATTTCTATCGCAGAACGCCTTAATGCTCTTCATAGCAGTCAGGTTAGGGCGTGCTTTACCGCATTCCCAACGGTTCACAGTGGAGAATGCCACATTCAATTCCTTGGCAAATGCCTCCTGTGTAAAAAAGCAACGTTCACGGATTCTTTTGATTTCATCTGAAAAACTCATATTTGCATCTCCTATTCAGGGAACAATCACTGTTATAGACCTATTATAGTTTTTTATAGTCAAAAAATCTACTGTCCTACGAAATATACATACGCTGACAATAGATTTTTCCATAAAGTATCGGATTGTTAGCCCCTCCTCAATTCAATTTAGTCATTTCTCCGCCAAATGACCAAATTAAACATTAGAATGAACAAATTAAAATAGCAAAGGAGTCGATTATTCCACCTGTGGAAATCGGCTCCTTCTCACTAACGATTCGTTATTCAGTTTATGGGGTAACACTTTGTGACCCCATCTATACTGCAATCACCCTGCATCTGTCCTCACCGTATGCCACGCCCAGGGAACTGCCGTTATCCCAGTGTACATGGATGGTCCCGATGTCATCCACGCACACGACCGTGCCCTTTGTTCCCGGTGGAGGTGCATGTCGGTCGTTCATCTCTACCAATTCCACCCTTATACCCGGAGCATACTGGCTGCGGAGGCATTCAAGCCTTGCATTTGAAATTCCCCACATCAGCGGTCCCCCCCATTCTTCCAAGCCCCGTTCCCGGTCAGGTTCTTCAGCAGAATCTTTTTTGCTTCTTTGTACTCCTCACCGATGAATCCGAGACGGAGGAGGAAACAGCGGAATGCGTATTTCTCATTGTCCACAGGCTTATCTTTCAGGGTCACACGCTTGGCTGTCCGGGCCTGTTCTGCCAGCTTGCTGATGAAGGTGATGTAGGTTTTGTTCTCCTCGGCATCCTCGGTCATCGTAAACCAAGGGAATCGAATCCTGTCCTCTGTGATTTCATACTCAAGGCTATCTGCTCCGATGGCTTTTTTGATCAGTGTACTCTTGCCCTCGATGATTCGGTCGAGATAGGCAAGTGCCGTATCGTTCATCAGCTTGCGTGGAATCTCCACGGTCAGCTTATCCGGCTCTTCCTTAGGCTGTTCCTGTGGTTGTTTCTGAGTGTCCGGCTATGGCTCTGTTCTCATTTCAAATACCTTTTTGATGGTCTGCTTTTCTTCCTTTGCGTTAAAGCCCATGTTCTCTCTTGTTCTTTTCCCCAACGTCCACTACCTCTTTGAAACATTGGAACAACTATTTTTTTATGATCCTTATGCGTATCCTGCAATGCCGATGATAATTCTTGTAACGACCAATTTTCAGGTGTACATCCTGCCATATCGAATCCTCCCATTTATATGTTCTGATAATAAAATATTATCGGAATATAGTTGGTAAATACCGTTTTATCCATTGTACTGTCTCCAAAGTGTCAAATTGATACTTTGGAGACAGCGTTTGATACTTTGGAAATCAGCTACCTTAATACCCAATCCTAAAATAATCCAAATACGCTTTATACTTGTCCTGTGCGCTCAGGCAGGTATCTGTCAGATAGCCTTTTTCGCTATCCCATTCCTTCAATCCACGGTAATAGAACATCTTCAGATCGTCCTCAATGATGAACGGAACAATATTGTATTTCAGGCACTCCTTAAACATAATTAATCTGCCCACACGGCCGTTGCCGTCCTGGAACGGATGGATCCGCTCAAACTTCACATGAAAGTCCAGAATATCCTCAAAGGTCTTTACTTCCTTGGCGTTATATTCCGTCAGCAAGGCCTTCATTTTATCGGAAACTTCTTCCGGAAGGGCTGTATCCCTGCCGCCGACTTCATTCGGGAATTTCTTATACTCGCCAACAGCAAACCAATCTTTTCTGGAATCACTGGTGCCGTTCTTCAAAACCAAGTGAAGTTCTTTGATGAACTTCTCCGTTAGAGCTGCTTTTGCATGATCAATAATCATATCAATGCAGCGGAAGTGATTTGCTGTTTCAATCACATCATCCACATTCAGCACTTCTTTTTCTACGCCGATGGTGTTGGTTTCAAAGATATATCTGGTTTGATCGTGGGTCAGGCGGCTTCCTTCCATATGGTTAGAATTGTATGTCAAATCAATCTGCGTTTTATGGTAGATCCCACCGGAATATTTACTTACCTTCTGCTCTTTCAGAATATCCAACAGAGTAATTGGTCCTTCTTTTCTTTTGTTGGTACGCTCCGGTTTTTCTGCGTTTTTCGGAATGTTCCATGTCTTGCCGGTAAGAAACGCACCGTTCACACGCCCCTGGGCGCAGTAATTTCTAACACTGCGCTCGGATACATCCCACTTTTTCGCTATCTCAGTAACTGAAAGATATCGCATCTATGATCCTCCGCCATAAAATCTATCAAAAAACTACGTTAATCTATTACATAGTATACCATGTAATCGGCAATAATCAATGGTATTCAACTGAATTACCTAACTTTTTGCCGATACAGGAAATACTGCTTCCGGATATAGAAAGCCGGACTCTATCGAAAATGAAGTCCGGCAAGGTAAGTCCAGAGTCTGGTAATTAGCCAGTAACTGTTGCACAAATTCTCGGTCTGGATAAATCTCTGCGAATTTTGCCATATACTTCAAATTGCGAACAGAGATACTTTATGACGGTATTTGATACTCTGGTACGGCAACCGGCAGTAGGACAAACAAGAAATTATCTGAAAATATCTTACTGCTGAACGCCTATTGTGCTAAAAAGGCAAACAAAAAGCACCAACAGATTTTACTCTGCTGATGCTCTTTCTTCCTTATAAAATGTGCGGTTTAAGTATCTCCATAATGGAATCTGCAACCAATGATATAAACATTGGCATCATCTATTCTATATACCAATCTGTCTTTATCATTTATGCGGCGGCTCCAAAATCCGGCTAAATCACCTCTTAACGGCTCCGGCTTTCCTATGCCCTCATTACCATTACGGCAAATATCTTCTATGAGCTGATTAATCTTTTTCAGTGTTTTCCTGTCCTCAGTCTGCCAATAAACATAATCTGCCCATCCATTATCAGTAAAAACTTTATTCATCGTCTACCTCAATCAGATCATGCTTTGCAAACTGTCCACGTTCCAACTGTGCTTTGGATTCCATCAGCCAGTCATAATTAGCCTTAGTCCCAAGGATATGCGCATTTTCCATCAGATTATTGTAGCTTTCCTCTGACAGAATTACCACGTTTCTATTATTCTTTCTGGTGACAATCATAGTTTCATAATCATCCGTTACCTGATCCATATAATTTTTCATGTTGTCCCGAAGATTTGAATAATTAACCGCTAACATCATATCACCTCATTTCGTACAATATTCTGTACCCTTATTATAACGTACAATATTTTGTACGTCAATATAGTGTATGCAATCCGAAGTGAAATATTACTGGATCGAGTAGGAGGCGGCTTTCGCCGCCGACCTCTCACACCACCGGACATGCGGTTCCGCATCCGGCGGTTCAGTTAACTTGACACTTTTACAAAGTATGCTTCCGCAGAAAGCAGCCCAAACCATGCAAGCCGTGCATTTGACATTGCATAGCATACTGTCTCCGTTCTACAAATTCGCGCGTATCCATGTGACCATGCCGCTCTCGTTGCATTTCTTGGTTCAACACCTAATTTTACCAAATTCTTGTATTTATTTTGCGGTGTTTTCCAGTGTTTCCATATACACATTCGGAATCTGTATCGAAGTATCGTATCTATCTTTCTGGTTACTGTAAGAATTGAGCCAATTACCCTTCTGCATTGAGGGTTATGTGCTGTTCAACTTCTTCGTCCGGTTCCGGGCAAGGCCCATAACCAAGTCGATTGGAAACAAGCCGAATCTTTCTAAGCTCTCCTTTGACCAGGAAGGGATTCTCGCCGGAAAGCAGGGCAAGGCAGCTCAATGCCAGAATAAACCACGAACGATTTTCGGGGTTCAAGATGGCTACTGCATCGCCATATTTTTCTGAAAAGGCATG
>ERZ773144.3318-NODE-3318-length-11314-cov-52.319389_pt1 | contig 11314 bp, 9 predicted proteins | sample MGYA00580849_ERZ773144 | MGnify/ENA primary metagenome ERZ773144 (study PRJEB29015, sample SAMEA2737861) | human gut metagenome | biome: human gut; feature: human-associated habitat; material: faeces | place: China | collected 2012 ...
CAGCTGCCCAAAACGCTGCGGAGAATCGGTGCAGCTGCGTTTTATGGCTGCGGAAATCTGGCTCAAATCGCATTGCCCGCCGGGCTGGTGGAACTCGGCACAGCGGCATTCAAAAATAGCGGTTTGCAGGAGATAAGCATCCCGCCCAGAGTGGCAAGGCTGGGCGGCGAAGTTTTCGCAGACAGTGCTTTGCGGTGCGCCGAGATAAAAGGACGCCAAACGGGAGCGTCGATGTTCCGCGGGTGCTGTCAGCTGGCAAAAGTACAACTGAGCGGCAATATCCGCAAAATCGAGGCCGGAATGTTCCGGGACTGCGCCGCCTTAAAAATGCTCCGGCTGCCGGAGAAGCTGGAGCAAATTGGAATAGAAGCATTCGCGGGCTGCGGCGCACTGGAACGGCTGAGCATCCCGGAAAGTGTGCGTGAGATGGGGGAGGGCGCGTTCCGGGGCTGTGCATTTGAGACAGTCCATATCCCGGAGACCGTCGAAGAATTGCACTGGGAGATGTTCAGCGAGTGCCGACATCTCAAAAACGTGTATATCCCGGCGGGCGTGAAATACATAGAAGCGGATGTGTTTTACGGCTGTGATGCGCTGAAAAATGTCTGCTTCGGTGCAGACCTTGCCGCAATGCAGGCCATCCGCATCGGCGAGGGCAACGAAGCACTTTCAAAAGCGGTTTTGCGCTGTGGGATTTTGAACAAGCCGGAGACCGGAGAAAAGTAAAGAGGGCGGGAGGGACGAACAATGTCCCTCCCGCCCTCTTTGTCTGCCAAAGATTCAAAAATCATACAAAACCTTCTTTATTTTGTCATAACTGTCCCGTATAATAGAATATAGGTCAACATCAGAATTGCGGCCAGCGCCCGGCGGGGGCTGGCTTTGGACTGGATAGAGGAGGAACACTCACATGGCAAACGAAAAGATACTCGTTGTGGACGACGATACCAACATCTGCGAGCTGCTGCGGCTCTACCTGACCAAGGAGGGCTATCAGGTCACGACGGCCAACGACGGCGAAGAGGGCCTTGAAAAGTTCAACCAGCTCAAGCCCGACATGGTGCTGCTGGACGTCATGATGCCCAGGATGGACGGCCTCGAGGTCTGCCGCCGCATCCGCAAGCTGGGCAACACCCCGGTCATGATGCTGACGGCCAAGGGCGAGACCTTCGATAAGGTGCTGGGCCTCGAGCTGGGCGCAGACGACTACATGGTCAAGCCCTTCGACACCAAAGAGGTCGTGGCCCGCATCAAGGCGGTGCTGCGCCGCTGCACCGTCACCACGTCCCAGACCGAGAGCTCCGAGGGCGTCATCGAGTTCGACAACCTCCGTCTCGACATGAACAGCTACGAGCTGCGGGTCAAGGGCAAGGTGGTGGAAGCTCCCCCGAAGGAGCTGGAACTGCTGAACTGCCTCGCCTCTCACCCCAACCGGGTCTACACCCGCGACCAGCTGCTGGACGAGGTGTGGGGCTTCGAATACTACGGCGACAGCCGCACCATCGACGTCCATGTCAAGCGCCTGCGCGAGAAGCTGGCCGGTGCTTCCGATAAATGGGAGCTGAAGACCGTCTGGGGCGTGGGCTATAAATTCGAGGTGCGTCAGTAATGCGCAAAAGTGTTTCCGTTGCGTTCTTCTCGCTCATGAGCACCCTGCTCATCTTCGGCACGGTGATCATGGGCGGCTCGGAGCTGGTGCTGTTCAGCAACTACTTCGCGCAGGAGCGGTACGACGTGCTGGACGAAGTGGTCAATGTGGCCCAGCGCACGGCGTCCCATCTGGTGCAGGAAGCCGCTCTGCCGGAAGGCGAAGAACTGGAAGCCCTGAATACCAAGCTCGAGCTCATCGGCGAGAGCGCGGAAGTGTACCTGTTCTTCACCGACTGCGACGGCAATGTGGTGCTGGCCTCAGACCCGGACGATCTGGCCGGGGATGTGGTGGAGGCGTCCGTGCTGGAAAAGTCGGCCAAGGCCAAGGAGAATTATCACGTCTTCGGCACGCTGGACGGTGTACTGACCGAGAAGAGCTACATCTCGGTGCATGAGATGCGCAGCGAGAGCGGCGAGTGTACCGGCTATCTTTTCCTCTGCTCGTCGGGCGACCGGCTGGTGGAGTTCCGCAAGGAGTTCTTCTCGAACTTCTTCCTCTCAGCCTGTCTGATGCTGCTGGTGGCCAGCGTCCTCACCAAGGTGATGATGCATAAGCTCACCGACCCCATCCAGAAGGTGACGGACGCGGCTCAGCGCTTCGGCGGCGGCGACCTGTCCGTCCGGGTCGAGGGCGTGGACGGCGAAGGCGAAGTGGCCGACCTGGCCCGCACCTTCAACCAGATGGCGGACAATATCCAGTCCAACGACAACTCCCGGGGCCAGTTCATGGGCAACATCGCCCACGAGCTGCGCACCCCCATGACCACCATCAAGGGCTTCATCGACGGTATTCTGGACGGCACCATCCCGCCCGATATGCAGAACCACTACTTACAGCTGGTCAGTGAGGAGACGGGCCGTCTGGCGCGCCTCATCCAGAATATGCTGGACCTCTCGAAGCTGGAGAGCGGCGAATATCAGGTGAACGCCCGGATGTTCAACATCTGGGAGACGCTGACCGGCGTGGCCCTCTCGGCAGAGCAGCGCATCAACGACGGCATGATCGACATTGACGGCCTGACCATGGATGAGAAAGTCCTGGTCTACGCTGACCCCGACCTCATCCATCAGGTGGCCTACAATCTGCTGGACAACGCCATCAAGTTCACCCCGGCAGGCGGCACCATCCGCTTCGGGGTGGAGAGACTGGGCCCGGAGGTGGAAGTCTCCATCTGGAACTCCGGCCAGGGCATCAGCCCCGAAGCGCTGCCCTATGTTTTCCAGCGCTTCTACAAAGAAGACCAGTCCCGGGGCCTCCACGCCCGGGGCGCAGGTCTCGGCCTGAACATCTGCAAGGTGCTGGTCAACCTCTCCGGCGGCCAGATACGGGTGGAGAGCAAGCAGGGCGAGTGGTGCAGGTTCGTCTTCACCCTGCCCGTCCAGCCCCCCAACCCCGGCGGCATGAAGCGTCTGCCCGACGAGAGCGGCCGCCCCGGTGCGGTGGAAGACCCGGCCAGCATGAAACCGGTAGACTAACTTCACAGCGGTCAGACTGCCCCTCAAAGGAGCGGTCTGGCTGCTTTTTGCGTTGTGGAAGAGGGAAGATACGCAGAACTTTACGTCTTTTCCGTGAAAAACACGGCGGCGGGTTTGATTTTTTCGCTGTTTTCATGTAAACTATAATCGACTATGCCGACTGCTCCTGTGGGAGATGACACAGAGACGGCGGCAGAGCAAAATTACAAAAATTCTCTAAAAAATAACGGGGAGTAAAATAAAATGACAACGATCAGTCCTTCGATCCTTTCGGCTGACTTCAGCCATCTCGGCGCAGACTGCCGCATGGTGCTGGATGCCGGTGCGCAGATGCTGCATTATGACGTGATGGACGGCCACTTCGTGCCGAACATCAGCTTTGGCGTTCCGGTGCTCAAGAGCCTGCACAAGGCCCTGCCGGACGCTTTCTATGACGTCCACCTGATGATCACCGACCCCCAGCAGTATGCCGAGGCTTTTGCCAAGGCCGGTGCCAGCCTGCTCAACTTCCACCTCGAGTGCGACGACGACATCCAGGAGACCATCGACGCCATCAAGGCCCAGGGCTGCAAGGTGGGCATGACCATCAAGCCCGGCACCCCGGTGGAAGAGCTGGGCTACTACCTCGACCAGCTGGATCTCGTGCTGGTCATGAGCGTGGAGCCTGGCTTCGGCGGCCAGAAGTTCATGCCCTCGGCCCTCGACAAGCTCCGCTGGCTCAAGGCGGAAAAAGACCGCCGCGGCCTGAAATTCCTGCTGGAAGTGGACGGCGGCGTGGATGCCGCCACCGCTCCGCAGTGCGTTGCCGCCGGTGCGGACGTGCTGGTGGCAGGCAGCGCCATCTTTGGCGCCGCCGACCCCGCCGCGGCCGTCCATGCGATGGCAGCTCTCTGAGAGGGGACTGCCCATGGATGAAGCATTGATCCGGCTGCAGGAGGAAGAACTCCAGCGCACCGGCAGATACTATAAGCACATCTGCTTTCTCTGTGTGCCGCTGCTCTGCGTCTCCTGCTACCTCTACGGCCTGCGCCCGCTGCTGCTCTGCGGCTTTGCGGTGCTGATGGGCAACCTGTGCGACCGGCTCATCTCTCTGCTGCGCCGCCGCGTCTATCAGGCCGGGGATTATTCCAACGAGAGCTTTGCCCTCGTCATCACCCTGCTGATGCCCGCGACGGTGGACTGGTACGTCCTCGCCGCCGCTATTCTGGCCGGTGTTCTCATCGGCAAAGAGGTCTTCGGCGGCTATGGCAGCTACCCCTTCCACCCCGCCGCCGTGGGCTACGCGGTGGCGGCAGTGTCCTGGCCGGAGCAGGTCTTCCGCTATCCGGCCCCATACGCCGATATCCCGCTCTGGGACGCCTCCGGCGTGGCCACATCCAGCACCATCTCGGACACCCTGCGCAGCGGCGGCCTCATCAACATCAGCGCCCTGTCGCTGGTGCTGGGCGAGTATGCCGCCCCGATGGGGACCGGTGCAGCCATCGTGCTGGTGGCCTGCGGCCTCTTCCTCTGGATGCAGAAGGATGTGCGGCTGAGCGCCTCCCTGAGCTTCCTCATCACGGCGGGCCTCATCGTCTTCTTCTTCCCGCGCCAGCTGGGTCTGACGGAGGGGACCGCCTTTACGGCGGGCCTTGTGTTCCGCCTGCGCTGTGTGCGCGACGAGATGCTGACGGGCGCGATGCTCTTCAGCGCCGTCTTCCTGCTCAATGAGCCTTACACATGCGCTCACCACCGGCTGGGCCGCATCCTCTACGGCGTCATGGTGGGAGCCTTTACGATGGGCTTCCGCTACTTCGGCGTCTACGAGACGGGCGTCTGCTTCGCCATTCTGGCGGTCAACAGCATCTCCGGCTGGCTCGACCGCACCGAAGTCCGCCTCTATGAGCTGATAAAGAGCGGCAGATACTTCAAAGAGAAGAAGATCGGAAAGGGGGATGCGGAATGAAACGTCATGCTGCAGAACTCCTCACCCGGGACCCGGAAAGATTCTTCCACCATGACCGCGTCTTTCTGAATAACCCTGTGGTCATGCAGGGCATGGGCCTTGCGCCGCTGGTCGTCCTTGCGACGAGCGGCCAGAACGCCCTGATGCTGGCCGTGGCCGTGGCGCTGCTGCTGACGCCCTCCCGGATGCTGGCCTGCCTGCTGAGCCGCCTGTTCCCCCTGCGGGAGGAGCATCCGGCCAACGCAGAGCTGGAAAAAAAGCTGCTGCCCCGCAGCATCCTCTATTCGGGCAGCGCGGCAGTGGTCTATCTGGCGGCGTACCCCATCCTGAACCAGCTGTTCGGCGTGAGCCTGCTGGTGCTGGGCATCTACCTGCCCATGCTGGTGGTGGAGCCGCTGCTGACCTACCGCTTTGGCCGTGTGCAGGAGACGATGAAAAAGGCCGTCTCCAAGGGCATCCGCATCACCATCGGCTACGGCCTGCTGCTGCTTTTGCTGGGCTGCGTGCGCGAGTGGCTGAGCGCCGGCACGGTGTTCGGCCATGTGCTGAGCCGTCCCGTCCTGCCCATGGCCGGTATGCCGGCAGGCGGCTTCATCGTGCTGGGCGTGCTGTGTGCCGTCTGGCGCACGCTGGCCAAGAAGCACAAAAACTATCTGACATCGGAGGCCCGCGGCCTCATGGCGGTCTACCGCCAGAAAGAGGGGGAGCCTGAGGATGAATGATGTGATGCAGGCCGTCGGCGTATTTTTCAGCTACGCCGTGCTGGCCGTCTTTGCACAGAACGCGGTGTTCACCCGGGGCCTCGGTGTGTCCCGCCTCGTCCAGCTGGTGGGCGACGAGCGCACCAGCAGCGGGTGGTTCGCCCTGCTGCTCTGTGTCACGCAGGTGCTGGTGGCTCCGCTGGCGTTCTATGCGGGCGGCTTTGTCGCCGCCCAGCCCAACCCCGCCCAGCTCCGTCCGCTGGTCTTTCTGGCCTGCGTGGCGGTGGTGAGCCTGTTTGAATTTATCGTGCTCTGGGCCGCACGGGGCAAGCGCCACGGCGGTCAGCTGCTCCGCATCCTGCCGCTGGCGGCGGTCAACAGCGGCGTGCTGGGTACGGTGCTGGTGGAGCGCACCCAGAGCTTTACGCTGGAGCAGAGCATGGGCTTCGGCCTCGGCAGCGGCCTGGGCTATCTGCTGGCCGTCATGCTGGTGACGGAGGCTGACCGCCGTCTGCGCAGCGAGGCCATCCCGGAGGCGTTCCGGGGCCTGCCCATCACGCTCATCTACATCGGCGTGCTGGCGCTGGCCATCTATGGTTTTACGGGCCACTCGGTGATCCTGTGAGGAGTGCAGGAGAAAGGGACGATCATGGCAAAGTATAAAAAGGTCAAGCGGTATCACCGCAGTTTTTACAGCCCCGGCATGTGGGTGAAGAAGGCCGTCGGCATCATCGTGCTGGTGGCCGTGGTGCTGGTCGTGGGCTGGCTGGCCGCGCCCCATGTGCTGGACTGGGCCACCCACACCTGGTACACCGTGGTGCGCAACCGTGACCTCTCGGCTTCGTCTGAGACGACAGCCTCCAGTGCGGCCGCTTCGTCGGAAGCGACGGCAGAGCCTGCCGCTTCCTCGGAGGTGCGGGCGGACTCGGAGCCGGAACCGGCTGCACCCGCAGGCGTCATCATCGAGGGCAGCTGGGGCGTTCTGGACACGGCTGCGGCAAAGGACGAAGCTTCCCTGCGTGCCGCCGCCCGGCAGCTGGCCCAGCAGGGCGCGGCCTACGCCGTCGTCACCCTGAAGGACAGTGCCGGAAATATCCTGTATCCCTCTCAGGTGGCTGCTGCAGCAGGCAGCATCGAGGGGGCGTCCCTTGACCCGGCCCTCATCGCCTCGGTGCTCAAGGAGAACGGCCTTGTGCCGGTGGCAAAACTGGCGGCCTTCCGCGACCCCATCGCGGCCCGCACCGACCGCAATATGGCCATCGGCTACACCGGGCAGGCTTACCTCTGGCTGGATAATAAGGCGTCCGCCGGCGGCAGCCCCTGGCTCAACCCCTATTCCGACGAGGCCGTCCGGTTCATCGGCGACCTCATCGGCGAGGTGCAGAGCATGGGCTTTGACCATGTGCTGCTGGAGAACGTCCAGTTCCCCTCTGCCCAGAACGGCAAGCAGGACTTCGGCTCCACCGGCGGGCGCGGCCGCAGCGCCCAGCTGGCTGCGGACATCGCCGCATGGGATGCCCGCTTTGAGGGCAGCGTGACCCTGTGGTACGGTTACTCGCTGGGTCAGGTGACGGAGGGCGCTTCCACCGTGGGCGGCTCCGCGACGGCACTGGGCGTCAGGAATCTCGTGGTCGAAGTCCCCGCAAAGCAGACCATGGACGACACCGCCCGCAACGAGCTGCGGGACACCCTGTCGGCTTCCGGCGTGGAGCATGCCGTGTTCTGGGACGATGCAGCGGGCATTTTCCAGTGAGAGCGCTTCATTTGCTGTTGGTGATTTATGTGAGAGTGAGGAATGTGTTATGAAAACTGCATCCTGCTTTGGCCCGGCCCACATCCTGCTGCCCGGGGAGAATATCCCTCTGGAAAAGTGGGGCTGTGTGGCCTGTGACCAGTTTACCAGCGACCGCGCCTACTGGGAGCAGGCAGACGCCGCTGTGGGCGGCTGCCCCAGCACCCTGCGGCTCATCCTGCCGGAAGTCTACCTCGAGGATAAAGACGCGGCCCAGCGGGTGGAGAACATCCATGCCGCGATGGACGAGTACAGCCGCGACGTGCTGACCCGCGCCGTGGACGGCTTTGTCTACGTCGAGCGCACCGAGCAGAGCGGCCGGGTGCGTCAGGGCCTCGTGGGCAAGATCGACCTCGAGGCTTACAGCTACGAGAAGGGCGCCCGCCCGGCCATCCGGCCCAGTGAGCGCACCGTCACCGAGCGCATCCCGCCCCGCATGGCCGTGCGCCGGGGTGCGGCGCTGGAAACGCCCCATGTCATGATGCTGGCCGACGACCCCGGCTGCACCCTCGTCGAGCCCATCGGCGCGCACAAGAGCGAGCTGAAAAAGGTGTACGAGGGCGAGCTGATGCAGGGCGGCGGCCACATTGCAGGCTGGGCCGTGGAAGATCCTGCGATGCTGGCGCAGATCGACGCGGCACTGGCTGCACTGGGCAGTCAGGAGGCTTTCGACGCCAGGTATCCCCAGGCCAGGGGCGCAAAGCCCCTGACACTGGCTGTGGGCGACGGCAACCATTCGCTGGCCGCAGCCAAAGCCTGCTGGGAGGAGCTGAAAGCCACCCTGACCCCTGAGGAGCGGGAAAGCCATCCCGCCCGCTGGTGCCTGGCTGAGGTGTGCAACGTCCATTCGCCTGCCATCGAGATCGAGCCCATCCACCGCGTCCTCTTCAATGTGGACTGCGGCGCGGTGCTGCTGGCCCTCATCGCGTGGAGCGACTCCAACATGGCCGGCATCTGCTTCGGCGACTCGAAGCAGCAGGCCTTCACGCTGGCCGGCCCCCATGTGTCCAACGTCCTCAGCTTCGAGGACCCCGTCGCCCCGCTGACCGTCGGCACGGTGGACGAATTTATCGAATACTTTATGGCCCGCCACAGCGAGGCCCGGGTGGATTACGTCCACGACGAGCCCGCCGTCCGCGCCCTGACCAGACAGGGCGGCGTGGCCTTCCTGCTGCCGCCCTTCGAGAAGAGCGATCTGTTCAAAGGCATCGTGATGGGCGGCGTGCTGCCCCGCAAGACCTTCAGCATGGGCCATGCGGAGGAAAAGCGGTATTACATCGAGTGCCGCAGAATCAAAGAATGACCAAGGAGAACCATGACTTTTAACGATTTGAAACTGTCCGCCCCCCTGCTCAAGGCTGTAAGCGAGGCAGGCTATGAGACCCCTTCGCCCATCCAGGCTTCGGCCATCCCGCCGGTGCTGGAAGGGCGCGATCTGATGGGCTGCGCCCAGACCGGCACCGGCAAGACTGCTGCCTTTGCGCTGCCCATGCTCGACCGGCTGAGTGCCGCTGCCCCCCGCAGGAAGGGCGCTGTCCGCGCCCTCATCCTCACCCCCACCCGTGAGCTGGCTCTCCAGATCGGCGAGAGCTTCGACGCCTACGGCAAGTACCTCAAACTGCGCAGCACCGTTATCTTCGGCGGCGTGGGTCAGGCCCCGCAGGTGGAGGCCATCCGAAAGGGCGTGGACATCCTCATCGCCTGCCCGGGCCGTCTGAACGACCTCATCGGACAGGGCCATATCGACCTGTCGAACCTCGAGGTCTTCGTGCTGGACGAGGCCGACCGGATGCTGGACATGGGCTTTGTGCATGACGTGAAGAAGGTCATCGCAAAGCTGCCCGCAAAGCGCCAGAACCTGATGTTCAGCGCCACCATGCCCAAAGAGATCGAGCAGCTGGCCGCAGGCATCCTGCACGACCCCGCCTTCGTGAAGGTGGACCCCGTGTCCAGCACGGTGGAGCGCATCGACCAGAGCCTGTATTTCGTCGAGAAGGGCAACAAGAAGTTCCTGCTGCCCTGGCTCATCAAGAACCTGACCCCGCCGGTGCAGAATGCGCTGGTGTTCAGCCGCACCAAGCACGGCGCGGATAAGATCGCCCGCGATCTGACCAAGCAGGGCATCACCGCCGCTGCGATCCACGGCAACAAGAGCCAGACCGCCCGTGTGGCGGCGCTGGAAGGCTTCAAGGAGGGCAAGACCAGGGTGCTGGTGGCCACGGACATCGCCGCCCGCGGCATCGACATCAGCGAGCTCTCCCATGTGTTCAACTACGACCTGCCCGAGGTGCCGGAGACCTACGTCCACCGCATCGGCCGCACCGCCCGCGCGGGCGCAGACGGCACGGCGGTGAGCTTCTGCGCACCCGAGGAGATGGAATATCTGGCCGGCATCGAAAAGCTCAACCGCCGGAAGATCCCGGTGGTGTCCGGCCACCCGTGGGACGGCGTACCCGCCCCCGTAAAAGCAGCCCCGCCGGTGCGGGGCCGCAAGCCCAAGGCCGAACAGCCTGCCCCCGAAAAGGCCGAAACTCCCAAGGCGGAAAAAGCCGCCAGACCCGCTGCACCCGAAAAAAAGAGTGCGGCCAGGCCCTCTGCGGCAAAAAAGCAGAAGGCCCCCAAAATCGAAGCAAAAGAGGAACAACTCATGGATGATAACAAGCGCACTCCCGGCGGACGCGACAACAGCCGCCGTAACAATAACAACCGCCCCCGCCGCGAGGGCAATGCCCCCGCACAGGGCGCAGGCCGCGGCAGCAATGCCCAGCCGAAGTTCGACCCCCACTTTGTGAGCGCCCCGGAGGCCACCCCGCTCCGTTCTGCCAAGAAGAACGCTGCCGCCCCCGCCGCTCCGGCCCAGACCATCCCCACCGCGATGCAGAACCGCCAGCCCGCCCAGCGCAGCGAGAACAATGGCCGCAATGGTGCAGGCCGCAGCCCCCGCAATGAGCGGAATGACCGCAGCGCCCGCCCGGCTCAGCCTGCCCAGCAGAACAGCCAGCGCAATGAGAACCGCAATGGCCGCAGCAGCAGCCGCAATGAGCAGAGCGGCGCAGGCCGTGCGCCCCGCGCCCCCAAGGCAGAGCAGTCCGGCCGCAATAACCGCAGCCGCAGCAATAATGTCCCGACGAAGGACGAAGACCCGGGCCTCGTGCTCATCAGCCGCCGCCCGCCGCAGCAGAAGTTCACCAGCTTTGAGGAGTATATGAACGCCCACGGCGGCGCGACGGCTCCCATCGAGGACCACAGCGAGGAAGTGTGATGGCAGAGGGATTCGCCCCGTGGTGCTGCCCGCTGTGCGGCGCACCACTTGCCGGGGATAACGCACTGAAATGTCCCTCTGGCCACAGCTTCGACCGGGCCAAAGAGGGCTACTGGCATCTGCTGCCGGTGCAGAACACCCGTACCAAGGCCCCCGGCGACAGCAGGGAGATGGTCGCTGCCCGCCGCGCGTTCCTGAGCGCGGGCTACTACGGCATCTTCGGGCAGGCGCTGGGAGAACTCTGCCTCGAGTACGGTCAGCCGAAAGCCGGAAAGCCGCTCCGCCTGCTGGACGCAGGCTGCGGCGAGGGCTGGTATGACCGGTGCATCGCAAAGCAGTTCGAAGAGGCGGGCCTCCCGCTGGAATTGGCCGGTTTTGACATCGCAAAGCCTGCCGTGCGTCTGGCTGCGAAGGCTCTGCCCTCGGCCCGATACGCCGTGGCGTCCAGTTTCCATCAACCGGTGCGCACAGGCTGGGCGGATGTGCTG
>ERZ773144.3324-NODE-3324-length-11303-cov-3.892159_pt1 | contig 11303 bp, 9 predicted proteins | sample MGYA00580849_ERZ773144 | MGnify/ENA primary metagenome ERZ773144 (study PRJEB29015, sample SAMEA2737861) | human gut metagenome | biome: human gut; feature: human-associated habitat; material: faeces | place: China | collected 2012 ...
ATGAATAGGAGGGGGAGTGTTTATGTTATACTCCCCTCTTATAAAGAAATTTATTAATGTTTTACCTTTTCATTATTAGTGGCTCTGTGGTATAACAAATAAAACTTGTTAATGCTAGCATCTTTCACTACTTCAATTTTTGCTTGTTTATCTCCACACCATTCAGAGTAAACCTTTCTAGTGGCATCTTTATAATTCATGTTTTTGACTTCATCCATGTAGAATTCATTTTTAACAAGATGCCCAGCTTTTTGATCTCCTACATAGTACTTGATATGATTTGAAAAAATTAAAGGAGATTCATTGAAAGAGAACTTTTGTGTACTTACTTTTTGCTTTGCTCTTATACTCCTTTGGCTATTGTAATCTGGGTATAGTAGTAAATCACAATTCCTATAAAGGGAAGGATTAATCACAAATCCCCTGACTGCTTTTGTTGAATGAGGTGGGATACTAATTACTTTTTGTTCTGCAACCTCAACTCCCACACTTTTACTTGCTGAAAAGGAATAGCTTGTTCCTTGACTACTGCTTGATTGTGATGATCTGCCCTTATGACTTGTCTTGTATGGCTGCCCTATGAATCCTATTGGATAAGTAGTAGAAGAAGAGTATTCACCTCTTGACTGGCTATTCATGAACATTGAAGTTATAGAAGAACCAAAGCTTTGTTGTTCTATAAATGTCCTGTCTTGATAATAGTCATTAGCATACCCATTTTTGATAAAAAAACATTCTGACAAATCAATTTTAATCATCTGATCTGTTTTGTTATGAAATTCAAAACCAGAATATCCCCCTTCACACCAAAAGTTGTAGCTAATCTTACAATTGGCATCTTCATAAACCAATCTATCATCTTTGATAGATATATCCTCTTTGCCTTGAATTTGTACTAATTGTAGGTAGTTGTTGCATGAACAAAGAAGAACCATTAAAATAATTGGAATAATTGTTTTCATTATGATAAAATTTAAATATGATATTATTGCTTTACTTTGTATTCTGCCCCATAATAAGGAATACTCCACTCAACATCAATGGATCTAAACCCTTCCCATACCCAAATTGTTTGTATTGGATTATCTAAACAAATGAAAGAATATAATTTTGTATTATCACTAAGATCTAATTCTGTCAATTTATTGAATTTGCAATTCAATTCTTTTAATTCATAGCAATCTTCTACATTTAATGTAGTTAGTTGATTATTGGAGCAATTAATATCTTTTAGTTTGTCCAAGCCTTTGAAGGTTATGTTACTGAATTGATTCCAAGAACAATCAACTTCTTTGAGTTTATCATTATTTTTTAAATCTATATTTTTGAGTTGATTATAAGAACAATTTAAAGATTCCAATAAAGGAAAATTTTTCAAATTTAACTCTTCTAATGGTCCCATTGAACAATCTAGTTTTGTGAGTGCTGGACAATCTAGATTAAGAGACTGAAGTTGATGTACACTGCAATCCAATGTTTCAAGTTTGGGACAATTTTCAATTTCAAGATTTGTTACTTTTTGTAGCTCAAGTAGTATAGTAGTTAATTTGGGGCAATTTTCAAATTTTACAACTTTGGGAACAGTAAGTGAATTGTCAGTTGTACCATCTAGAGTGATATTGTTATGTATTAAATCTGGACAATCTTTAAAATGAATTGAACTGTAATTATAGTGAATATTGAAAACTTTCATGTTTCTTGCTTTTACAACAATATTGTACCTCCCTGCTGTTGTATATGTGTGCTCATATATATTTTCTGAGCTACTGCCATCTCCCCATTGGGTATGGATATAAAGATCTGCTGTTGAATTTGATAATTTAATTGTCATGGGAGGTTTAGTAACATCAAAAGCTATCTCAACAGTACTCCATGTTCCATCTTCATAATCATTATCATCTTTTGAACATGAGATGAATAACATTGTGGCAATAGCCATAAATAGAATTGAATACTTCTTCATAATTTTACTTGCAATTATTGATTACATAATTTAATTTCCTTTTGCAACATTCCCATATAGGAGTATTTGCATCTGATTCTTCCAATTTTTGCCTGTAATTTTCTAGCACCTTTTTCATTTGTTTTCCAAATTTTGTAGCATTAATAGTTTTAGTTGAACTGTCAAATAAAGGTGCTGTTTCACTTCTTGTGACCTTCCAACCATGTAAAGTTTCTCCTTGATGTAATATACCACACCTCACATTTTTATAAAATTTATTTCCAAGATTCTTTAGTTCAGAAAAATACTTATCTTCTTCTTCAAAAAAATCTCCAAATAATTTATTCCCTTTGCCATTGCTGTTTTTTAAACCTTCTTTGAATGATTGAATTGCCTCTATTAAAAGGCAGTAATTGGCAAGCATGGAAAAACCATTTTTAAAGTAATTTTTATATTCACAGCAATCAAATTGGAATGGTTTCAAATACCTAGAGTATAATCTATAATAAATGAATTTAGATAGATGCTCTTTATTGACATTGATGTTTTGTAACCACCCCTCAATTTCACTAATACTAGTTTTGATTTTTTGATTGGAATCATCATAATAAATTGCTAGATATGTTTCATCTTCCATTTAATTTGAATATATGTACCTCCAATTCCCCAAAGGTCATTATACAAAGAAAGCATGGGAATTGAGATTATCCACTTTAGAAGGTTCTGGTAAACCCAAGGTACAGATAATAACATCCCATGCTTGACCTTATATATATTGATTATATATATGGCAAGTTGAGCATTTGTCACTATCCCTGCACCTTTCTAAAATTTACCAGATTCTCTAAAGTCAGGATAAGCTAATGCTTTCTACATTTCAATATGTTTGCTAGACATGATCTCTCACTCCAGCAATACAAAAGTAAATATATTCAGCATTATAAACAAATGCCCTCATGGGATGTTGTATTACAAAAATAAATCTAATTCACATTAAAGAGTAAAATATCTTCTCTTTTTCTTAAGATGGTGTACAGGTCTAATTCTATATAAAGGTAAAAATTAGAACTGTACCATCATAGGGTGGAGAAGATTTGAATGCTTGTTGCACTTAGTTTAGTATATTATATACATCTATGTGCAACATTGTCCCACTTGTTTTCATTTTTATATATAATAATCATTTAAAAATATCTGGGACAATTCCTCCACTTCTTCCAAAATTTCATGATTAAAACAAGGCTAATTAGGCTTTATATTGCCATTTTTATGAATGCTAAAGAGAATCCTATGAAAGGAAGGAGAAAGTGGCTTAAATCAAGGATTTGAGGCCTTATTTGCCATGCTTTAACACTCTTTAATGAATTGGCAAAACAATCTCATTCTGATTGAGAAATGGTGAAGAGTAATCCTCCCTGCTAGGATTCATCACATCTATCCTGTCTTCAATTGCATAGCTATAATAACTCTCTTCTGAAATGATCAGGTGATCAGTTAATTCTATTCCCAAGATGGATGCAACTTGATAAACTCTTTTGGTGATCTTGTCATCCTGCAGGCTTGGTTTAAGATTGCCAGAGGGATGATTGTGAACTAGAATTATCCTGCTTGCATTAGCAAGAATTGCAGCTTGAAATATGATCCTAAGATCAACCACAGTGTTACTAATCCCACCTTTACTTACTAGAGCCACACCCAATACCTTTAGTGCTTGATCTAGTAACACTATATACATCTCTTCATGGTGTTCTATCCTATCTTCTAGGAGACTTCTGGCTAGTGAATACACATCTTTCTCATCTGAAATCTTTATCCTGTCTGCTGGTTTTATGTGACACTTGTAAGACAGTTCAACTTCTGCCACATTTAGTAATTTTTCTAGTGTTTCCATGTTTCAGCTATATTTAAATTTTGTAACCAAAACATGGAAAAGGAGGTTTGTTTTTTATTGTAGTTATGGAAGGTTTTCTAAAAAATATTTTCCAAAATCAGAATCTTTTAGTGGTAATTTTTTGGTTATCTCTGGAAATAGATGTGAAATATATTCACCTTTTATTATGTAGGGTCTGTTAGCTCCTTTTGCTTTCTTGTCTCTTTTTGTGTACATTAACTTGTTAAATAGTTTTAATGCTTGATTATTTTTGAATTCAACAGGAATAGCTAATAATCTGAATATCTCTTTTAATTCTTTTTCAATGATTTCCCCTGTGTATTTCTCTCCAATTTTAAAACAAGTATTCATGAATTGTTTGAACTTGTGATTGTCATCCAATGCCCAGTACTTTATTCCCAAGTATAACCATCTAAATTCATCTTTTCTTATATTTTGAAGTTTGCCTTCTTTTTGTGTTAATAATTTGCTGGCTAGTAAAGTCCAGTTTATATAACAACCAAGCAACTTGATTCTCTTTAAGAATATTTGAGTATCATAGGTGGTAGTATTGATCATTCTTTCCAGTTCATCCCAATTCCCCTCTATTTCTTTTAATTTTTCTCTTGCCTCAATCAAGAAATTGCTTCTATTCTCTTTTCTTTGTATTTTTTCTTCTTTCTTGATTTCATTTAAACTGGAAATTTCCTTTGCTGTGGACTTGTCTGTTTTCATGCTGATTTCACCCACTTCATGTTTTTCCAAGAGGTATTCCAGTCTTCCTTCACAACTGTACAGGTCATTGATTAATTCCATTTTCTCACATAGGCTGTCTATTAGAAGATGTGATATTTGGTAGTTGCCATGAATATCTTGCCTTACAAGTCCCTCTACTCCTTTTATATCAACCTTTTTGATTGCATCAATAACTTTTTGGAACAAATGTTGAAATCTAGGCTGGTCTCCTTCAATCTTTTTCAAATGTGTAATGATGTGTTGCAAATGTCTTGCCTCTTCTAGTAATTCAAGCCTGTATTTTTGAACATCCACTCTTTTCTTAACAGGCAGATAGTTATGGATGATGGTGTCACTCAAGAGTTGCTTTCTACACCTGCCTGCAATTTGGATGATTTTCTCAATTGATAATAGTGATTGTGTTTTTTGAGTATTGGCAACAGAAATAAGGTGAAAGTCTTCATCAATATCAACTCCAACAAAATATGCACTTGTGATGAAGGTGATCTGCTTGGGGAGTCTATTACCTTTTAATTCAATATAATATTCTCCAACTTCTTTTCTCCCATACATTCCACACAGAACTGCAATTTTGCCTGAAATCTCATCTCCCCCTTCCTGTTTTAATAGTTCTATTATGTTTTTTATACATGATATGGAATTGTAAGCAATCATCACCTTCTGGGAGGAATCTCTTGTTGTGGATAAAATTTGTTTTGCTGCTGTTATGTCTGGACAAGAAGAAGTAATGGATGTTATATTTCTAGCTTTTGGGGAACTAAATTCAGCATGTATGATGTCAATACCTGCAAGCTGGGGATTGGAAAATCCTTTAAGTGTTGCAGACACTAGACACCTGCTTTGAGTGGGATGTTCAAGATAATAATCAATAACATCTTCAGCAACAGGCCTGAAACTGCTGTCTGATTGTAAAGAATCAATCTCATCTATCATTAAGAAGTAATCTTCCAAGTTTTCACCCCTATTTTTCAAGTAATTGATAACTAGGTGAAGGCTGTCTGCAACCACCAAGAATTTTTTGAACATTTTCTCCTTGTTGTTGATCATGTCCATGTATTCATTTATACTACTGTTACTTGTTGTAGTATTTAGGGAGCCAATAGGACTTCCAACATACAAGTACTTGTCTGGATGGTTCCTATACTTGTTATATGCTAGTGCTCTTGTTGGGCAGACAATGATGGAATTTCTCTCACTTCTCAATTCTAATGAAGTTGCCCCAACCCCAGTTCTGTTTTTGTTGAATATCCCAAAAGGTAATTGGTCAATACCTTCCAAGTATTCAGATTCAAAAATTAGAATCCCTTTTTCCCTTTGATGAGATGTGTTATCTTCATCCCCAGAATTTGAAATGGGTTCAACTTGTAAGGTTACAATAGAAGGGTCTATGATTGTGCAATTGTTAATACCTTCTAGAATTTCAGGGTTTGTTTCATGGAGTGGAGTACTGTTTATTATGGCCTGAAGTGTTTTTAATTTTTCATCACTAGGAGTAGTGGGTGGGGTATTTTGTTGTATTTTGGAAGTTTCTTTTCCAGATGAAATTTGTTTTGCCAGTAGGTGTGCCTGTTGGGTCTCCCTGTTCTCCTTGACTTGTTGCTTTATTGTTTCATATTTTACTTTAGCCAGAGCCTTTTGGGGGGAGTTGTTATCATGGTTTGAGTTAATAGCTTCTTTCTTTATTTGAGTTTCTTTGAACTTGCTCATGTCTACCCACTCATGTTCAATATTTTCATTAATCTCTATTGATTTTTCAATTTTATTGTGATCCATAATATAAAAAAATGTAGGGGTCAAGTGAATTTGTTACATGACCCCAATGTTAATAAATTTTAGAGTCATAAGCTACCATCAAAGCAAATTTTTCATTGCTGCATCAATTTCTGAATTTTCAAAGCTATCCAGATAAATTTGTGTTGTTTTCAGATCAGAATGTCCTAAGGATTCTGAAATTATACCAATATTTACTCCAGATCTTTTTAAAACAGTAGCATAAGTATGCCTAGCTACATAAGTAGTTAATGGAAAATTCAAACCTATTTTCTTTCTAATTACTTCTAATTGTGTATTTATATGTCCCAATACTTTTTGTTCTCTATTAAATTTCTGCTGTGCTGTTACATGAATCTTTCTATCTAATATAGGAAAGATGTAATCATCACAAGATGCATCAATTTTCTTATACTTATCAATTATATCCATAGCATTAGGGAGAAGGTGAAAAGTTAATTCTTTTCCTGTCTTGTTTCTCTTATAATACAATCTCATATCCATTATATTAGAATATTTCAAATTAGCAATATCCTTGAAATTAATACCTGCTGTATAATATGAAAACAAAAATATATCTCTAGCAAATTCCAAATAAGGAGAGATATTACCTCCTTTTAAAGAAAGATCAAGATTTACAATTTTCAATACTTCATCCTTACTAATAGCTCTTTTTCTTGTTGGTGTCCACAATCTTCCAACCTTAAATTTCTTAAATGGATTTTCTCTACAAATAAAAATTTTATCTTCTATTGCTTTATTATAAACAGCCTTCAACACACTAAATTTAGTGGCAATGGTGTTACTTACATTACCCTTCTTCCTAAGAAATATCTCAAATTCATTCAAGAATTGAAGATTGATCTCCAAGAAAGAAATATCCAAAGATTTGAAAGCAATTAAAGATTGCAAACAACTTTCATATTTTCCTGCAGTTCTGATAGTCCCCTTTTCCTTCAATTGATCAATTATTTTTCTGAAGTACACAAAAACTGTATTATGGTTTTTGCCTTCCCTACCCAATAGATTATCCATTGTCACTTCATACCCCAAAGCCTCCAAATAAATGATTTTCTTATTAAACTCTTTCAATTTTTCATCTATCAATTGTTGATAATGTTCTTTTACAGGACAATTATCTGATAATTTTTGATTTTCAAAATCCCAATACTCAACATTCAAGGCAAAGCCTATTGAAACATAACTTGCTTTCCTATCTTGAATCATTCTTATACAAGGTGTCACTTTATTCTTTACTGAAACTCTATTTTTCCTACAAATAACACTAATACTAATACTCATACCAATATAATATTGATATAAATTCAATGTGTTGAACAAATGTTTGTCAAACAAAATCATCTCAATCAAACACCCTTATAATATCCTAATTATCAGCAAAGTAAACAGATTTATTTCTTTAATCTTTGACCTTGGTAAGGAAGAGGTCATGGGTTCAAATCCCATTAACAGCTCAAAGGTGGCAGTCAATAAATTGGCTGCTTTTTTGTTTTATTATACTATCATTCAGATAGTTACACTAAACAAATCCTTATCATACAGGACATTGTAATTCAATGTAAGATCAAATAACTACTCGTGATTTCTAAAGTCGAACATAAAAAAGGACGATCCCCAGAGTTTTTTATAAAACCTTCGGGGATCGTCTATTTCTAACTCAGATTCCTTCGCTAAGAATTATTTTACTTTCTCGTAGATATAAAGTTCATGAATTTCTCCGGTATACCCTTCTTCCTTGAACGGACCTTGTGACATACCAAGAACGATTAATGTACCACGATTATTTAAAACAACCAAATCATCATTTACCGGGTCAATTGAAAGACCTTCAATCTCTCCAGAACGACGGAAATCACTCATCTCACGAAACAACTCAACTCTTCCGGCTTTTGCCCCTGCAGCAATTTTACCTTTACGCATTACAGGCTTTCCGTTTTTGTCAAGTTTCACACTGAACGGAGTATCTTTAACCACTTCAGTTCCTTCCTGCAAACCGGTGAAATGCACTTCCGTAATGTCAGCAACATAAATATTATCTGGAATATTATATAAAGATTCTCCATCATCTGAAGTGAAAAGCATTTTCCCGTCAGCGATAAAGATTCCTTGGCACCAGTAGGGAGTCGGACGACATTGCATTTTCGTGTAGTATTGTCCTGTTTCAAGACTATAGCAATACACGTAACGACTATCCACCCAGTCAGACATCCAAACCATATTTTTCTCACGATCAACAGCAAGCCCAGACACCTCTACCTGTCCTGATTCAGGAGACCAAGGAAGATCACGTTTCCATTTTAAAGTCTCTGCGTCATAAATTGACACGGCAATATTGTAACCACGTCCGTATTCGAATTTCTCGATACCGCAATAGATCTCTCCATTGTACACGTCAATATCCCCAAAGTGGTTAGCAATTTTAGGATTCTGGAACGGTTGATCGTTCTTCATGACAAGATTACCTTGCTTATCATACTTATAAAGAACTTTGGTGTCGGAAACATAATAATAGTTACTGTCGATAGCAATTCCTTGACGTCCTGCCACGGGAATAACTCTTTTCAATCGATACTCAGTTCCCAGATGTTGGGCATTTGCAGACATTCCTACAAAAAGTAATGCCAGAGCGAAAAATAATTTATTCATAATCCAATAATTTAATTTGTTGGTAAAAAGATTAAGTATTATTAGAATTTAAGAAGACACATGATTTGCAAGCTATTACCCGTACCAGTTCTTGTTCCAGCATCTTTTACCTTGTCAGGATAAGCCGAAATGGTATAATTTACCTGGAACTTAACATCCTTGATTATTTCATAGGTACAACCTAAAAGGAAGTTATCCTTGTTGTTTGCAGAAGTCTTGGCTGCTTTGTCACGGTACATATCATAACGTACAACCGGTAAGAACTTACCAATCTTATACGCTGCAAGCACATAAAAACCATCTTCCTTCACGTTAGCATCATCACTTTGAATATGGCCGTATTCTGCACGAACATCAAGACCATTCGGATCATAATACCAAGCACCGGTGATAAAACGATTCATCGGAAGATAATCCTTCGCATCTCCATTTTCGTTCAAACCTTTATATTCTCCCCAATTGTAACAACCGATGATACGCAATTTCTCTACCGGACGGATTGTAATACGACCCACAAGATCTTTCGATTTATTGTCATCGTTCAATGTCGGGAGATAACCGTTCGTCAATGATAACTGATAACTCAGATAGCTAAATTTTTGATCTTTGCTTTTGAAAAGGTCTCCATAAGCCATCACTCCAAGATCACGACCATAATCAATAAGATCTGCAGAAGAGATCGCATTACGACACACCATACGGTAACAGATGTTCGAGAAATCCACGGTCTCTAAAGTAGACGGAGAAATATCATAATTCTCGAAACCAAGCGGCAAATAATATTGACCTGCACGGAAATGCAAAGCATCAGTGATATGAGCATTAACAAAAGCGTCCATTACCGTGATCACTTTTTTCTTGTAGGCAGAGTTATCAACCGATCCGGAGAAACACTCCAACTGGGCACGGAAATCAAAGGTTTTTGAAACTTTTTTATCAATGATCAAACGCATACGTTTCAATTGGAATGATGATCTGTTATCCCCATTCTTGTCCCCCCAGTTATAACCGGTTTGAATATAACCAGAGAATTTAGGCAATATCGAAAGAAGTTTATTTACTTGTTTTGTAAGGTCGTCGTTATTGGCTTGTGCGACCTCGCTTTTCGTGTTAGAAGGTTCGTCTTTATCAGACTCGGCCCGGGCAATTGTACATACAAAAAGGGCACAACATAACACCAATACATTTAATAAATAGTTTTTTTTCATAATGACATAAATTAAGTTCATTGTAACTATGTTGGATAATTCTTCTCGAAATTATTCTTTAGGATTAATCACATTTTCTCTGATTCCCCACTCTGAAGTATGGAAACGCACTTTCGGATCTCGTACATCATTGCACCGAACAATAACGGCTCCTTCTTTCACCGTTAGACCATGCATCGGACCGTCTTCCGGCCCCCGGACAGTTTTATCATCCGGGTTCACCACAATCTTCAAACCACAAGACTGGTTTAGCATATCCATGTCTCCCCGGCTATTTCCCCCCACTACAAGTGGACGAGTTTTAATGAAAGTCGGGATAACATTCGCTTTCCCATCATCTTGCGGAATCGGTAACACGATCTCATTTGTCAACACCCCATCTACCACGACAGACTTCATCCCGAGAATATTTACTTCGGGGATTCCCAATTCCTCTGATAAAAATTTTTGATATAAAAACTCGGGAGAAGCTGTCAATATCCAAACCTCAAATCCATACTCTTTCAAATTAGCTATAAGCTGTTTCATTTCCGGGTAAAACTTTCCTTGATATGACTCCACATAGCAATCATACCCCAACTTTGCCACTTCTTCCGGAGTCATTCCCGCCAAAAAGTGGGCACGATCTTCGACATAAACCTTCCCCACGTTATTACCGTCTTTTACCATCCGATTCAAAATAGCCATTTTTTCCTTGGAAACCTTATCATTTTTGCCCTTATAATATTTATCGGCATAACGATATAAAGCTTCATCCGCCAAATAGTGTGGTGCTTGCCCGATCACAGTTCCATCCCCGTCGAATACCGCTACTTTACGAATATTCATGGTTAAAGTCGTATTCAAGAATGTTTCAATTCTCTCATTAATTTCCTTTGACCACCCTTTGATCTCCCGGTAAGTCTGCGCGTAAATCGAGGACGTAATGAATAGCAACAATATAACCACTATTCCTTTCGTCAAATGTTTTGTATTCATACAATTTATTTTTTATTGTTGATCAGAATAATTCTATTTCTTCACCTCAATAAGGCATCATTATTTTCTATTTTGCACAAGGTATTGTTCCTCCTTGTAAGTAAAGCCGACG
>ERZ773144.3329-NODE-3329-length-11294-cov-2.809414_pt1 | contig 11294 bp, 10 predicted proteins | sample MGYA00580849_ERZ773144 | MGnify/ENA primary metagenome ERZ773144 (study PRJEB29015, sample SAMEA2737861) | human gut metagenome | biome: human gut; feature: human-associated habitat; material: faeces | place: China | collected 2012 ...
GGCTGTACTATTTTCCGGAAAATAAAAACAGTCCTCTGCAAGAGACAGGAGAGGTAGAATGAATAATACTATAGCTGTGATATTAACGCTGCTGTACATAGTCATAGTTGCAACGCTGGTAATCAAAAAGTATAATTCTGTTTTTGTATTCCTGGTATCAGGCATGGCAATCCTGCTGATATCGGCTATCATTGGCGGTAATTCAATCATGGGGGATAAGACTACCGGAAATGCTGTCATAGATGTGTTCGCTTATGCGGCCAACGCATTTAAATCCAATGCATCCGGTGTTGGACTGACCTTAATGATGGTAACAGGATACGCTGTTTACATGTCCCATATCGGGGCACCCACAAAGCTGGCATCCCTGGCAACCAAGCCATTATCGAAGATTAAGAACCCATATATTGTTTTAAGCATGCTCTTCATTATCGGCACCCTGTTAAAGCTGGTAATCACAAGCCACGCAGGCCTGGCCATGCTCCTGATGGCCATTGCATTCCCCATACTTACCTCGTTGGGAATCAGCAAGCTGAGCGCTGCAACGGTTATGATCATGTGTGGTTTTGTTGACTGGGGACCCAATGATTCAAGCGCCATATTTGCGGCAGAAAATGTGGTTGGAATGCCGATGATGGATTATTTCCTTACCTACCAGGGAAAAACCGCAGCTATCCTGATCCTGGTCTGTGCTGTATTCCTGCCCATCTATCTGCGGCATATGGATAAGAAAGATATATCAGCCGGAGGCACCGTGACAAAAGCGCAGATGCCTCAGGATGCCAGCTGCCCTGCATGTTATGCAATGCTCCCCATCGTACCCCTGGTCCTGATTACCGTGTTCAGTTTCATACCATCCATCAACCTGGACGTGGTTACGGCAAATCTGATTGGACTGTTCTTTGTATTCATCCTGGAACTGGTAAGGAGAAAGGACAGGAAAGAGGTAACGGCTGATTTCAGCGTTGTGATGAAAGCCATGGGGAACTCATTTGCAAATGTCGTAAGTATCCTGATCGGTGCGGCGGTTTTTGCGGAGGCCATCAAACTGTTGGGCGGTATTACAATCATATCCAATACCCTGGCAGCTGTTAAGAGCGCTCCCATCATTACCATGGCATTGATGTCAATGATAACATTCTTTGCCGGCATGCTGCTTGGTTCAGGCAACGCGTCCTGGTATGCCTTTGGCCCGCTGGTGCCGGATGTGACGGCCCAGATGGGAGTCTCCACCGCTACCATTGCCCTTCCGATGCAGCTGTCCTCCGGCATCGGGCGCTGTATGTCACCGGTGGCAGGCGTTGTGATTGCCATCTCAGGCATGGCCGAACTGGATATCATGGACATTGTAAAGAGGTGTTCTGTCCCTGCGGTTGCCATGTTTATATGTAACCTGATTGTTTCATATGTAATTGTCTAAAATGGGCGATAATATGTTATTATTAAAGAAGGAAAAGGAGATTTCATCATGAGTAAAATAATATATGATTTTGATAAAGGTGTAGAGAGAAGAGGAACAGACGCAAAGAAGTACGACCCATCCCTGTGCCCGGAAGATGTACTTCCCTTCTGGATTGCGGACACGGATTTCCCAAGTCCGGTTGAAGTCACAGAAGCCTTAAGGGAGCGTGTGGAGATCCATCACTACGGTTATCCATACATTGATACTGCTTTTGAGGAAAGCATTGCCAGATGGTACAAAGTAAGGCATAATACGGTCCTGAATCCTGAGTACATAGATTATTCACCCTGTGTGATACCGGCCATGATCTGGTTTGCGGAAGAATTTTCAAGTATTGGCGATAAGATCCTCCTTCAGACCCCGGTATATCCGCCCTTCCATGATTTGGTGAAGAATAACGGCCGCCAGCTTGTTTTCAATGAAATGGACCTGATTAACGGACGGTATGAAATCAACTTTGAGGATTTGGAAAGAAAATTAGCAGATCCAAAGGTTAAGATCCTCTTTATCTGCAATCCACAGAACCCGACCGGCAGATGCTTTACCAGGGAAGAACTGGTAAGGATGGGAGAACTGTGTATCCGCAATCATGTAATGATTGGTGTGGATGAGATTCATGCGGATATTATTTTCGACGGACATGAATTTGTACCGTTCTGCGGCATCTCGGAAGAATTTGCCAACCATTCCGTCACCTTCATCAATCCTGCCAAAACCTTTAACGTGGCTGGTTTCCGTACCGCTGCATGGTTTACTCATAATGAAGAGATTTACCGCAGGATGATGAACCAGCAGACTTACAAAAAAGGCATGGGACGGAACATATTTGGAAATGTAGCATTGATGGCATGTTATAACCATGGGGATGATTATGCGGACCAGTGCGTTGCGTATTTAAACGAGACCAAGAACCAGGCAGTGGCATATATCAACGAGAACATCCCCAAGATCCATGCAGTGAATCCGGAAGCAACCTTCATGATCTGGCTGGACTGCCGCGGGCTTGGCTTTAAGACACAGAAAGAATTAAAAGATTTCATGTTTAAGGATGCCAAGGTGTTATTAAACGATGGGACCACCTTTGGGGAAAAAGAGGGCAACGGATTCATGCGGTTCAACTTTGCAGCGCCCAGACCGGTTGTCATGGAAGGACTAAAGAGGATTAAAGAGGCCGCTGACAGGCTGTAAAAGGTGAAGGCAGGTGTCATGATGAGAGAGGATTTGTTGCAGAAAGTATCAACCAGGGAAGCCCTTGCAATCCTGACCGATGATTCCGGCAATATCGTCTGGGAAACAGATAAGAGTCCGGTGGCGGGCATGTACCATGCATACTATGAGGGCGGATTATCCGGAACCGGGAACCTGGTCCTCTATGCAGACCAGGCCGGCATTGCCATGGGAATCATGGCAGGAAAGATTCCCATCAGGGAATGCCATGCAGTCAGGATATCCGAAGGCGGTTTAAGGATAATGAATGAAAAGGGGGTTGCAGTTACCTATGAAGAGTCAATCCCCCTTGTGAAATCCTCCAAGGATAATAGCAAGGTCTGTCCCATTGAGCAGTTCCTTTTTGAACATGGAGACAGTAAGGAACAATGGGAGTTCCTAGAGGAACGATATAAATAAAAGACCGGCGTCAGCTGGTTCCTTATGACAAGGAACCAGCTGACGCTGTTTTCAAACTTGTGTATCTTCCAGCACATCCTTTAACGCGGAAAGGAAGGCCAGGTCGTCTTCCTTTACACGTATATTGGATGCAATGGTCTTTCCTGCGCTGTTGGTGACGCTGATTTCAATCAGGGAGCCTTTGTCCAGGAAACTGTCTTTGGAGGCAGCCTTTATAAAATTCAGAAGCTTTGGGTGGCTGCCCTTAAACTGCTCCCAGGCCGGCTTTAACTGTAGGATAAGCATTGGATTCATGTTGGTTTCACCTCGTTGTCTGATATTTTCATGTGACATGTTATTATCATATGTACCGGCACATGCACCTGTACTATGATTCTTTGGTCATGGTAATAATTTACCACAGAGTCCATTTCCGCGCAATGGAAATGCTTGTAATGGATGTGGTCTGCGTGGTATGATGTTGAGAGTACAATGGTGTGGAATCAGGGCAGGATAAAATATGGCGGTGCTGAACCGCGGTATGGAAGAATGGAGCAGCAACTGCATTGAAGGATAAGACAATAATAGGAAGGAAGATATATGAAACTGATTCACTTGTCAGACCTGCACATAGGAAAAAGGGTAAATGAATTTCCCATGCTGGAGGACCAGAAATATATACTGAATGAGATACTGTCCATCATACGCCACGAAAAGCCGGAGGCTGTGCTGATTGCAGGCGATGTATACGACAAGCCGGTGCCGCCTGCCGAGGCGGTCCAGGTATTTGATTCATTCCTCACCAGCCTGGCTGATTGCGGCGTGCCTGTGTTTGTAATCAGCGGGAATCACGACAGCCCGGAGCGCCTGGCTTTTGGCGGGAAGCTGATGGTTGGCAGAGGGGTGCACATGGCTCCTGTGTATGACGGCCATGTGGAGCCGGTGGAACTTAGGGATGCTTACGGCAGCGTGTATATTTATATGCTGCCATTTATCAAGCCGGCCATGGTGCGGCGCTGTTTCCCGGATGAAGAGATCCAGGATTTTGACGACGGGGTACGCTGCGCCTTGACGCACATGACAGCCCATGGATTCCGGCCAGGGGAACGCAATATCCTGTTGGCCCATCAGTTTGTCATGGGGGCATCTGCCTGTGACTCCGAGGAACTGTCCATCGGAGGGCTGGAACAGGTGAACGCGGACTGGTTCCGGGATTTTGACTATGTGGCCCTGGGGCATATCCATGGACCCCAGAAGATTGGCAGGGAAACCCTGCGCTATTGCGGCACCCCGCTTAAATATTCATTTTCTGAAGCAGGACATAAGAAGTCCGTAACCGTAGTGGAACTTTTGGAAAAGGGAAATGTGGCCGTATCCACCAGGCCCCTTAAGCCGCTGCATGATATGCGCAATATAAAAGGAAGCTATGAACAGGTGACGGACCTGGGATTTTACCGGGGGACCGCGGTGGATGACTACCTGCATATCACCCTGACAGACGAAGAGGACATACTGGATGCCATTGGGAAACTGCGCTCCATCTATCCCAATGTGATGAAGCTGGATTATGATAACCAGCGCACCAGGTCAGGGCAGTCCGTGGATAAGGCCGGGGAGATACGCAAGCCGCCCATGGAGCTGTTCGGGGAGTTGTATGAACTTCAGAATAACCAGCCCATGAGTGAGAAGCAGAAGGAGTTTTCCTTAAGACTGATGGAAAAAATCTGGGAGGATGCACATTGAGACCGACACAATTAACCATATCCGCATTCGGGCCATATGCAGGGGAAATAAAACTGGATATGGATGCTTTAGGGGACCGGGGACTGTATCTTATCAGCGGTGATACAGGAGCGGGAAAGACCACGATATTTGATGCCATTACATTTGCCCTTTATGGAAATGCCAGCGGCGAGGCCCGCAGGCCGAAGATGCTGCGAAGCAAATATGCGCTGCCGGACGCGGGGACTTTTGTGGAAATGTCATTTGTCTATAATGGGATGGAGTATTCTGTGCGCCGCAATCCTGAATACATGCGGGCAAAACAGAGAGGGGAAGGGGAGACAAAGGAAAAGCCGGATGCAGAACTGAACATGCCGGACGGCCGTGTAATCACGGGGGACAAGGCCGTGACCCAGGAGATTGAAACACTGCTGGGCCTGAGCCGTGAACAGTTTTCACAGATTGCCATGCTGGCCCAGGGCAGCTTTTCCAGGCTCCTTTCCGGTAAGACGGAGGACCGGGGAATCATATTCCGTGAGATTTTTGGAACCAGGCCGTACCAGCAGTTCCAGGAAAAATTAAAGGAGCAGGCCAAGGCGCTGTACGGGCAGTATGCAGACACCAGGAAGAGTATTGAGCAGTATACGGGCGGCGTCATCCCGGGCGATGAGAGGGAGGACCTGGCAATCCGGTGGAAGGAAGCGCAGAAGGGAAGCCTCGAGGTCATGCTGGCCCTGCTGGAGCAGATGATTACGGCGGACCGGGAAGAGGAAAATGCCTTAGACGGGAAGATGAAAGCAATCCGCGAGGAGATGTCCGCCCTGGGGCTGAAGCTGGGAAAGGCGCAGTCAGCGTCAAAGGTATTTAAGGACCTGGAAGCGGCCCGCCTGATCCTGGACAGGGAGGCCCCCAGGCTGGCTGCTGCCAAAGGGAATTATAATAAGGAAAAGGAAGGCCAGGCAGAACGGGATATCCTTATGGTCACCATCACAAAGATGGAAGAGGCCATGAAGTCCTATGCCCGGTATGACGGGCTGGCTGCGGGACGGGAAGAATGCCTTAAACGGATTGGCAGGCTTAAGGCCAATGCGCTGAGGAACCAGGAGGAGGAAGCGCGGTGGCGGGAGCAGCTTCTTAAGGAGGACAATGAACTGGCTGCCCTTAAGACTGCAGGAGAGGATTACCAAGCAGCCCAGTCCGCCATTGAGAAGCTGGCAGAATACAGGACAAGGGTGGATTCCCTTGTGGGGGAACTTTCTGAATACCACAGGGAGCGCAAAAACCTGGAACAGGCCCAGGAACTCTACAGGGAGGCGGATGAAACGCGGCGCAGGGCGGACCAGGTATACAAAAGCCTGTACCAGCGTTTCCTGGACAACCAGGCCGGAATCCTGGCAAGGGAACTGGTGGAGGGCAGCCCCTGCCCGGTATGCGGTTCCACGGTACATCCTGCCCCGGCAGGCCCGGGACAGGCGGCGGGGGGCAGGAATCCTGCAGCCGGGGGCAGGAATCCCGCAGACACATTCCCCTGTGCATATCCGGATTGTGATGTGACAAAGGAATTGGTGGACCAGGCCGCAAAAGATTCTGAAGCCAGGACCAGGACTGCCTCGGAACTGAGCCTTAAGGCCGGCAGGCTGGCCGGAAGCCTGGAAACGCGTTATACCAGGATGAGGCAGCAGATTGATGCAGAGGTAGGGTCCTGGAAGGAAGCGTGGCGGGAACGTCTGAACCAGGAAGAGGACCGGGGAGATGGCGGGGCGGCCGGCAGTCCGGCAGCCAGGATGGAGCAACGGCAGCATTTCCTTAAAGTATGGGAGGACATGTTGGGAGAGCTTAAGGACCAGCTGGCGCGCCAGGAAGCAGCCGCGAAAAAGCGGGCCGCAGAGTGCCGCGCCCGTCTGAAGCATAAGGAGGAACTGGAGAAGGCGCGGGTGGGCCATCAGAAATCCCTGGAGGAAGCAGGAGAGAAGAGACAGCAGGTCCTGAAACTCCTGATTGAGGCAGAAGAGAGGGAAAAGGGCCTGGAGGATCAGATAAAGGAGCTGGCCGGAAAACTCCCCTTTAAGGACAGGAACCAGGCCCGGGAGGAACTGGCCGGCAAACGGGCGGCTTTTGAGGCAGGGGAGAAGGCGTTCCGGGAAGCGGAAAAAACCTATCTTGAGGTGAGCCAGAAGGCTGCGGACGCCAGATCCCGCATGGAAGCGCTGAGGGCGCAGCTGCAGGATACGGAACCGGATACGGAGCTGGATGCAGGACTGGACCGGGAACTGACTGCATTGGGACTGGCCCGGCAGATGGAGGAACTGACCGCTGCCCAGGAAAGGGCAAAGGCCGAACTGGATTTACAGGAACAGAAAAAGAGCCGTATCCATCACCGCCTGGAAACCAACCGCGCCGCATATAGCCGGATACTGAAACAGAAGGACGCCATGGAGGAAATACAGCAGCAGTGGACTTGGGTTAAGTCCCTGGCCGACACCGCTGCTGGCGAAGTGGGCGGAAAGGAAAAAATCACATTTGAGACATATGTCCAGATGGCGTATTTTGAACGGATTATCGCACGCGCCAATACCAGGTTCATGGTGATGAGCGGAGGCCAGTATGAGCTGAAGCGGTGCAGCGAAGAGGATAACCGCGGAAAAAGCGGCCTTGGGCTGAATGTGGTTGACCATTACAACGGCACGCAGCGCAGTGTCCGGACATTGTCCGGCGGCGAGTCCTTCCAGGCATCCCTGTCCCTGGCCCTGGGGCTGTCCGATGAAATCCAGTCCGCGGCAGGCGGCATACGCCTGGACACCATGTTTGTGGACGAGGGCTTTGGCTCCCTGGATGAGGATACGCTGAATCTTGCAATGAAGGCATTGGGGGACCTGGCAGAGGGAAGACGGCTGGTGGGAATCATTTCCCATGTAACCGAGTTAAAGGAACGGATTGAGCGCCAGATTGTGGTGGTGAAGGAAAAGAGCGGGGGAAGCAGGGCACGGATACAGGTTTTGTGACGGATTAATACAGGGAGAAACAGACATGAGAAGAAAAGACAGGGAAATCACGGAGAGTGACAGGATACAGAAAATCATCGATGCCTGCCAGTGCATGAGGATTGCTTTGGCGGACGGGGCATGTGCATACATCGTGCCGGTGAATTTCGGATATGACAAGGCCGGGAAGGCATTTTACTTCCACGGCGCGGCCAAGGGGCGTAAAATCGATCTGATACGCCAGAATGGATATGCCGGTTTTGAGATGGATACGGACCACCGCCTGGTGACGGCTGATGAGGCATGCGGTTTTTCCTTTGAGTACAGCAGTATTATCGGAAAAGGCAGGATTACCGTGGTGGATGACTTGGAGGAGAAACGCCATGGGCTGGACTGCATCATGGAGCACATGGCGGGAGGCGGCCGGTGGGAATATCCGGACCCGATGCTTAAGCTGACAGCGGTCATCCGTCTGGATGTGGAAGAACTCCACGCCAAGTCCAACAGTTAGGGAGGATATTATGTTATCAGAAGATATCCTGCAGGCGGCTGAAGAGGAATGGACGTTATCAGGCCGGACGTATACAGATGAAACAGCTGACTCCATTAAGGGGCAGAAGCTGGAATTTGACTCCATCCATTTTGTAAGGTGCAGGTTTACGGACTGCGATTTTACAGGTGCATCCTTCTGCAATGTGGTGTTTGATAAATGCGATTTTTCCAACAGCTCTTTTGAGGACAGCTATTGGAAGAACACAAGGGCAGAGGGCTGCAAAGGAGATGGGAGCCGGTTTTCCAATGCAAGCTTTAAGTGGGTGAAGCTGACGGACAGCCAGTTCCGGTACGCCAATTTTTCCATGGCTTTCTGGGAATTCTCAGAGATAAGGGGATGCAGCTTAAGGGAGGCATTCCTGTCCGAGGTCAGGTTCAAGAAAACCATATGCTCCAGGACAGACTTTACCGGCGTGGATTTTTTCAAGACCCTGCTGAGAGGAATGGACTTGTCAGACTGCACCATTGACAATATAATGGTATCAGACCAGTACACGGAACTTGCAGGCGTGAAGGTAAATCTTTTCCAGGCAGCGGAACTTGCCAAGTTGATGGGGGTTAAGATCGTGTGACGGGATTGGGCTGCGCCCAATCGGAACAAAGGGATAAGGAAAGGAGAACAGAATGGTTGAACAGAAAACAATAGAAGGATTCCTGGAGGTCCTGTCATCCAAGGAGCCGGTACCGGGCGGAGGAGGAGCCAGCGCCCTGGCAGGCGCCCTGGGCAATGCGCTGGGACAGATGGTTGCGAACCTGACCATTGGGAAGAAAAAATATGCGGACGTGGAAGCAGAGATAAAGGAACTTCTGGGACGGATGCAAAAACTCCAGGCCGCCTTTGTCACGCTGGCTGACAGGGATGCGCAGGTGTTTGCGCCATTGGCACAGTGCTACAGCCTTCCGTCCCTTACAGAGGAAGAAAAGGCTTATAAGGAAAAGGTCATGGAGGAGCGGCTTCTGGATGCCAGTTTTGTTCCCCTTGAAATCATGGAACATGCGGTTGCCATGCTGGGCATCCTTGAAATCCTTGGGGATAAGGGCAGCCGTCTTGCGGTCAGCGACGTGGGTGTGGGCGTGCAGTTTATCCGCGCCTCGCTTTTAGGCGCGGTCATGAATGTGTATATTAACACCAAATCCATGAAAAACAGGGAGAAGGCAGAGGAACTGAACGCCAGGGCCGGACAGTTAATTGAAGAGGGGACCGCGTGGGCGGACCGGATTTATGCAAAGGTGCTGGACCAGCTGAGATAGGGGCCGCATCCCCGTCTGTACGCCCGGGGGATGTAAGAATCCATCAATTTTCACAAAGTCAGAAAGGAAGACAGCCATGGAATTACTGAAAGGTGCAGAGGTATCTGCAAAGATGAAGGAGCAGGCAGCCCAGATGCTTGAACAACTGGGCGGGAACGTGCCGAAGCTTGCGATTGTCAGGGTGGGGGAACGCCCGGACGACATGTCATATGAGCGGGGGGCCACTAAAAAGATGGAGAGCTTTGGGCTTCGGGTGCAGTCCTACGTATTTCCTGAGGATATAGGCCACCAGGAATTTAAGGAAGCGTTCATCAACATCAACCAGGACGAGGATGTGACCGGGATCCTGTTGCTGCGTCCCCTTCCAAAGCAGATTCATGAGGCGGATATTGAACGGGTCATTGACCCGGCAAAGGACCTGGACGGGATATCGCCTTCCAATATTGCAAAGGTATTTGCAGGGGACGGCACGGGATTTGCCCCATGTACGGCGGAAGCCGTCATCGAAGTCCTGAAGGCCAACGGGATTGCCATAAGCGGGAAACGCGTGACCATTGTGGGGCGCAGCATGGTGGTTGGACGCCCCCTGTCCATGCTGATGCTTAAGGAAAATGCAACCGTTACCATCTGCCACACCAGGACAGCGGACCTGAAGGGCGCCTGCCAATCCGCAGAAATCCTGGTGGCTGCCGCGGGACGCGCCAAAATGCTGGATAAGGAATACGTGGGCCAGGGCGCGGTTGTGATTGATGTGGGCATCAATGTGGATGAAGATGGAAAACTGTGCGGGGATGTGGATATGGATTCCATTTCCGGGACAGCATCCATGGCAACCCCTGTCCCGGGAGGCGTGGGCGCGGTGACCCCGGCGGTGCTGGCCAAGCATCTCCTGAGGGCGGCAGGGATGAAGGCAGGACAGCCGGCTGTTGACAGATAGGGGCCCAGGGCGTGTGCAAATGGATGCAGAGGGCCGGAAAACCGAAGAAAATAAAAAAATAGGCCGGATTCCCGTAATTTCCTCTTGCTAAACTTAAAAAATGCTTTATAATATAAAACGTTAATAATTATTTATAGTTATGCATTTTGATGCATAAAAGAAAAGAGGAGAGTAATTATGAAGAAGAAAGTTTTGGCTTTGACCATGGCAGCACTTATGGCAGCTTCCCTGACCGCATGCGGCGGCGGTGCAAAAGAGACCACGGCGGCTGATACCACTGCAGCAGATACGGCTGATACCACTGCGGCTGAGAAGACAGAGGAAACAAGCGCAGAGGCAGCTGGGACAGAAGCAGCAGGCGGCGTACTGGTTATGGCAACCAATGCAGAGTTCCCGCCATATGAATACCATGACGGCGGCGAAATCGTCGGTATTGACGCAGAGATTGCAAAGGCCATTGCTGACGAGCTTGGCATGGAGCTGGAGATTGAGGATATTGCATTTGACTCCATCATTCCTGAGATTACTTCCGGCAAGGCTGATATGGGCCTGGCAGGCATGACTGTGACGGAAGACCGTAAGCAGTCCGTGGATTTCACTGATACTTATGCAAAGGCTTCCCAGAAAATCATTGTAAAGGAAGACAGCGCAATCGCCTCTCCGGATGACCTGACAGGCGTTATCGTGGGCGTACAGCAGGGAACCACAGGTGACATCTATGTGTCTGACCTGGAAGCAGACGGCACCACGGTAGAGCGTTACAACAAGGGTTTTGAGGCTGTCC
>ERZ773144.3332-NODE-3332-length-11286-cov-5.050663_pt1 | contig 11286 bp, 20 predicted proteins | sample MGYA00580849_ERZ773144 | MGnify/ENA primary metagenome ERZ773144 (study PRJEB29015, sample SAMEA2737861) | human gut metagenome | biome: human gut; feature: human-associated habitat; material: faeces | place: China | collected 2012 ...
CAGTGGACTATATTAACAGTCTGGAAAATAATACAATAAAAAAAATAAAAAAGCTTAAGATAAAAAAATATAGAGAAGAGGAACAGCTTTTTATAGCTGAAGGAAGAAAATTTCTTGATTTTACTTTTGAACCAGATATGATAGTTTTCAGAGAAAATTATGATATAACTAAAGAGATAAAATTAAAGCTTGAAAAATTTCAGTGCCGAAAGATAGTTGTTTCTGAAAGAGTATTTGCTCAACTTACTTCACAGGAAAATTCACAGGGAGTAATAGTTGTTTATCCATATATTGAAGGAACAATACATAAATTACAAAATAATATAATAGTTCTTGACAAGATAGGTGATCCCGGAAATTTAGGAACTATTATAAGAGTAGCTGATGCAGCTGGATTTAAGGATATACTTCTCACGAAAGGGAGTGTAGACTGTTATAATGAAAAAGTTGTCAGAAGCAGTATGGGTTCTATCCTTAATATGAATATAATATATATGGAAGAGGCAGAACTTATAACTTTTTTAAAAAAAGAAAATTATAAAATAGAAGTTACAGCATTGGACAAAGATTCAGTTTCTTATACAAAAATAAAACTGGCAGAAAAAAATGCTATTGTTTTTGGAAGTGAGGGAAACGGAGTATCTCAGAATTTTCTGAAAATATGTGATGAAAAAATAATTATACCAATTTATGGAATAGCAGAATCACTAAATGTAGCTATGGCAAGCGGAATAATTTTATATAAAACTAAGGAGATACTGGGGGAATAAATGGTAGAGAAATATAAGCATTTAGAAAGAAAAGAAGTTTTTAAAAACAATCATATAACAGTTTATAGTGAAAAATTGCAGCTCCCTAATGAAAAAGTCGTAGATTGGACTTTTACTGGAAAAAGAGAAGCTGTAGGAATAGTAGCTTCATTTGATGATAATACTATCCTTATGGTAAAGCAATACAGACCAGCAGTAAAGAAAGTAACAATGGAGATACCAGCTGGGTTAGTGGAAGAAGGAGAAGATCCTCAAGAGGCGGCTTTAAGGGAATTAGAAGAAGAAACAGGTTATAAAGCTGGAAAGATAGAAAAAGTATGTGAATTTTATAATAGTCCAGGGGTAACAGATGGTAAATTTTATATTTATTATGCTGAAGAATTAAAAAAAACTCATCAGCACCTTGATGAAGATGAGTTTTTAGAAGTTGAAAGAATATCTTTAAAAGATATTAATATAACAAAACTTTCAGATGCCAAGACTATGCTGGCAGTAAGTTTTATAAGCAATAGAAAACTTTAACTTTTTTTCTGATTATGTTTAAATGTATAATAGGCTACAGCTATAATTATAGCTCCACCTAAAAGGCTCAGCATATCTGGTATTTCATGGAAGAATATAAATCCAAATATAATACCAAAAACTATTGCAGAATAGGTGTAAATGGATACTTCAGTGGCTTTTGAATATTTATAAGCATAAGTTACTCCAAATTGTCCTATAGAGGCAAACAATCCTGTAGCCAATAAAAGCATAAACTGGGTAGATGTAGGTATTATATAATCAGCAAGAACAAATGGTAAAGTTCCCAATACAGATATAATAGAAAAATAAAATACAATAGTATCAGGACTTTCCTTGTCTTTAAGGTATCTGAGAAGTGTATATGCAACTCCAGCAGAAGCAGCTGACATAAGTCCAGAGATACTCGGAATTATGCTTAAGGAGAATTGAGGTTTTATAACCAATAATGCTCCTGCAAATGTAATAAATATACCAATAATCTGCTCTTTATCTATTTTTTCTTTTAGGAAAAGGCAGGCCATAATAGTGACAAATATTGGTGACAGCTTTCCAAGCATGGTAGAATCTGCAAGAGTCAGGTGACTTATAGCATAGAAATTAAGTATAACACCAGCAAGTCCAAACCCTGCTCTGGCAAGGAGGGCTAATTGATTTTTCTTCTGTCCAAAGACAGGAGAAGAGGATCTTTTGATAAGATAAAAGGCAATGACAAGACTTACTAGGTTTCTAAAAAGTACCTTTTCAAATAAAGGAATATCTTTTAGGTATTTTACTGTGACACTCATAAGTGTAAATCCTAAAGCAGATATAAGCATAGAAAATACGGCTTTGGTTTTGTTTGACATAAGTTTAAACATCCTTTCTATAAATAAATTTAAGTTTTTAAGGGGGAAGATTTTGAAAAAATTATCATTCTTTGTAATACTGACAATATTATTTTCAGGATGTATGTTTTCTCGGGCAGAGATTAGGAGAGATGAAAAAATCTCTAAATATTTTACAATGGGTGAGGCAGTTGATAGTGCCATGGCCAAAAAATATGGGATAGACAATACTCCTTCAAAACAACAGGCAGCAAATATAAGATATACAGCTGTAAGGCTGGATAAATTCAGAAAATTGCTGGGAAGACCAATTCAGGTAAGCAGCTGGTACAGAAGCAGCCGTGTGAATAGGAGAGTAGGTGGTTCTGATAGTTCTGCTCATCAAAGTGGTCTTGCTGTTGACATAATATTAAAAAAAGGCTCAGCCTACAAAGAGTTTCAAAAAATAATGAAATCATCATTAAGTTATGATCAATTAATATATTACCCTAAAAGGGGACATTTGCATATAGGTTTTCGAAAAAATATGAAAAAAGAAAGACAGCAAGTAATGATGAAATAGGAGTGAAAATGAGAATAAAAGAGATATTAGAGAAAGAAAAATTAACAAGAGAAGACCTTATTACACTTATGAAGATATCTAATGCTGAAGAATTAGATATGCTTTATAAAAAAGCTTATGAGGTAAAAACAAAAGAGGTAGGGAGAAAGGTATATTACAGAGGGCTTATAGAAATAAGTAATATATGTATAAAAAATTGTAATTATTGCGGAATAAGAAAAGGAAACAGTAAGACTGAAAGATTTTCTATGTCTAAAGATGAGATAATGAAAGGAGTAAAATGGATTTATGAAAATAATTATGGATCTTTAGCTCTTCAATCTGGAGAAAGGCAAGACAGAGAATTTACTGATTTTATAGAAGATATAATAAAAGAGATAAAAAAACTTTCCAGTGGAAGATTAGGAATAACTTTATCTTTAGGAGAACAATCTTATGAAACATATAAGAGATGGTTTGATGCAGGAGCACATAGATATCTATTGAGAATAGAAAGTACAAATGAGGAGTTATTTAAAAAACTTCATCCACAAGATGGAAAACATACTTTCGAAGTTAGAAAAAAGTGCTTAGAAGATCTAAGAGAGATAGGATATCAGGTAGGAACTGGAGTTATGATTGGAGTTCCAGGTCAGACAGAAGAGGACTTGGTGGATGATATACTTTTTTATAGAGATATGAAAATAGATATGATAGGAATGGGACCTTATATAATTCATAAGGATACGCCATTAGGTCAGGAATGGGAACATACAGTGCTTCCTAGTGAAAAAAGAGTGGAATTGGGGCTGAAAATGATAGCATTAACAAGAATCTTTCTTAAAGATGTAAATATAGCAGCTACTACTGCACTTCAAGGATTAGATTCACATGGAAGAGAAAAGGGACTTTTAGCAGGAGCTAATATACTTATGCCAACTGCTACATTAGAAGAACATAAAAAAAAGTATCTTCTTTATGATAATAAACCAGGAATAGAAGATAGTGTAGAAAAATGCAGAGACGATATGGACATGAAAGTGAAATCTATAGGTGATGAGATAGTTTATGGAGAATGGGGAGATTCACTTCATTTTAAAAGAAAAAAAAGGTAAAAAAGAAGCTGGTTCAATTTTGAGCCAGCTTCTTAAAAATAAAGATTAATTCATTTTGTCTACTAGAGTTTTTCCAGCTTTGAATTTTACAGACTTCTTAGCTTCTATTTTGATTTCTTCACCAGTTTTAGGGTTTCTTCCCATTCTTTCAGCTTTTTGAACTACTTCAAATTTTCCCCATCCAATAAAATTTAATTCTTCACCAGATTTCAGTACTTCTTCAATCTCTGTTAAAATAGCGTCAACTTTTCTTTCTGATTCAGCTTTAGAAACAAATATTCCTTTTTCAAATAAAGCTTTTGCAAAATCCTTTTTTGTCATTATAAATTTCCTCCTAAAATAAAACTAAAAAAATACAAGTTCCTAATTTATATCATATATTCCAGATATTTTCAAATTTTTTTTATAATTTTTTTAAATATTTCTTTTGATATTTTTAAAAAACATAGTAGAATATAGTCAGCGATAAACAAAAATATAAGATTACAGAAAAAAGAGAGGTAAAATGATGAAGAAAAAATGTTTGGTGTTATTTCTAATGTCAATGATTTTTTTCTCATGCAGCCATGTTAACTACAAAATAGATGACAAGTCATATCAGGCTAAAGGGAAAGACAATAGAATAAAATATATCGTCTTACATTATACAGCAACTAATGATGAGGTAGGAATAAGAGCCTTGACTGGGCCAAATGTCAGTTCTCATTATTTAGTGACTTCAAAAGCAGAAGAACCAACATATGCTTTAGTTCCTCATGAAGAGAGAGCATGGCACGCTGGAGTAAGTGAGTTTGGTGGAAGAAGCAATATCAATGATACATCAATTGGAATAGAAATAGTAAATATAGGAATAAAAGCTATTCCAGATGCTCCAAAGTATGATGGATTTTTCAGACCATATGATGAATATGTAGAATTTGATGATGCACAGATAAGAAAAGTGGCAGCATTGTTAAAAACACTTATTGAACAATATCAGATAAAACCAAAATTTATTGTAGGACATTCAGATGTAGCGCCATTGAGAAAAATTGATCCAGGTCCAAAATTTCCATGGGAAAGACTTTACAGAGAGTATAATATAGGAGCCTGGTATGATGAAAGTGATAAAATTTTCTTTATGAATGAGAGTTTATTTAATGTTACACCAATCTCTGAAATAAAAGCAGAACTCAGAAAGTATGGTTATAAAGTTAATACAACTGATGAATGGGATGAGGAAAGTAAAAGAGTAGTATATAATTTTAAAGCACACTTTAATCCAAAGATGTTAAGTGAAGAAATGGATTTAGAAAGTTTTGCTATTTTGAAGGCCTTGAATAAAAAATATAAATAAGTGAGTTAATAATTGAATGAAAGTACATAAAGAGGCAACTTTTTTAAAAAAATTTGCTTGTATAAAATGCTAATTAGTGGTAAAATAGAGCCGTAGTAAAACCTTAATTTATAAATTAAACACTAAGTTTTTAACACTTTTCAAAAATTTTAGGGTTTGTTTGTTCTTAATGGTTTTAATTTTCTTAAAATTTTTGGAGGTGCTTTAAATGCTAAAAGGAACTGTAAAATGGTTTAACAAAGACAAAGGGTTCGGATTTATTTCTGGTGAGGATGGAAACGATTATTTCGTACACTACTCAAACATCAATTCAAAAGGATTTAGATCATTAGAAGAAGGACAAGCTGTAACTTTTGAAGTTACTGAAGGAAACAAAGGTCCAGTTGCTTCTAATGTAACTGTAGCATAGTTTAAATTTGCTGAAAAAATTTGTAGGGTACCAGCAGGTGCCCTATTTTTTCTTGGTGGAAATGATTAATGGAGGGATAAAATGAAAAGAAAATCTAATAAAAAAGAAAAAAAATCTCATATTTTCATCATTAATACAGCTGTAAAAATATTTTTGTTTCCACTTTTTATTTTTGGCATTTTATTGAGAGAATATGATAGAATATTCAAAAAAAAGAAAATTAAGAAAAGAACTGAAGGATTATGGTATTAAAGATATTAAGAAGTTCTTTACAAAATAATAGATTTATGATAAAATAAAATCCTTGTGTGCACAGGTGGCGGAATGGTAGACGCGTAAGGTTGAGGTCCTTATTGGTAGTTTTCCAGTGAGAGTTCAAGTCTCTTCCTGTGCACCACCTACTTATACCTAAAAAATAAGAAATATTTATATAAAGTAAAAGACTGTATTTTTTTAACAGCCTTTTTTATTTTAATATTATTTTTAATTTTATGTCATTATTATATTTATTTGCCTCATCTTCATTTAAAATAAATATTTCTTAAATCACAAGGTTAAATAATTTTTTCATGTCTTCTCTATTTTCCAGCTTTAAAATCACAAATAATTGTTTTAAAAATATTAGAGTTATATATTCTGAACATACTTCCTTTTCCATTTTATACTTTTTTCTATTTAAAGTATTTTTAATTTTATTCCTTAATATTAAATTATTTTTAATAACTTATTTTTTATTATATTTTTTCTAATTATAAGGTATCAATTTCAAAAAGATAAAGTATAATTTATTTTCCATTTTATTATTTTAGAGATAGATGAAGATATTAAAAATGAAAATATTTATTTATAATTGCAAAACTCTTGAAGTGAAATGAAGAAAGATATTAAAGATGAAAGAAAAAAATAAAGATAGATTAATAAAAAGGGAATGTAGAAAAAAGTTAGAAAAGCTTAATTAGAATAGAATTTGGAAAAGCTAAGGAATATATCTGGGTTTATTATTTTTAAGGAGGAAAAATGAGGGTAATAGCAATAACAGGAGTTGTAGTATTTATATTGTGTATAGCAGCATATAAAATAATAGATAAAATTTTTGATGAAGAATGGAATAAATGGGGATGGTAAAAAATAGAATAATGTGTATGAAGGAAATAATTCATGTTATTGTAGAAGTTAAAAAAATAATAAAAAGAAAAGAAGAAAATTATCAAATAAAAAGTTATATTTATGTTGAAAGACAACAAATATAGATAAAATATTTGATAATTTTTTTATTAAATTTATTTAAAAAAGTCTTGACCTTAAACCTGCTTAAACGTTTATAATTATTTATATAAAGAAATATTCTTATATTATATAAATAAAGTTCAGTAGTAGAGGAGGTAATAAAATGAAAAAAACAACAATAATTTTATCAGCATTAATGGTGATGGTTTGTTCAAGTGGAGTTATATACGCAGAAGCAGGTGATGGAAAACCTTTAGAAATGGGAAAAACAGAAATAAGTATGCAAAAACAAAATAATGATGAGAGAACATATGATTTTACAAGAAGAATAGATAATGAAAAAAGTAATTCAAAAGAAACAAGTTGGGAAATGAGTCATAAAATGGCCCATGAAAGAAGTGAAGAAAGATAACTGAATGATAAAAAATATTTATAATGTTTAAAAATCTCTCCCTAGAGATATTTTATAATATAGTTATAGTTGAAAAAACCTTTCAGAGATGAAAGGTTTTCTTTTATTGTAGTTTCTTAATTGTATAATAATTCAATAAAAAATACTCATATTTTTAAAACAATTGAAATTAATCATATTATCTTTGATTTATAATTTTTCTTTTAATTTTATAACTTTTTCTTTAATGAGTTCAATTACTTCTATAAATTTCTCATCTGATTTTCCAGTAGGATCATCTAATCCCCAATCTTCTCTAAATTCACATGGAAGAAAAGGACAATCAACATTACATCCCATTGTTATTATAATATCAACTTTAGGTATATCAGTTAATAATTTAGGCTTTTGAGTTTTTTCCATATCTATTCCATAATGCTTTTTCATCAATCTCACTGCATCTTGATTAATTTGTGATTTTACTTCAGTTCCAGCACTGTAACTTTCAAAAATATAATTAGCATAATATTTTCCAAAAGCTTCAGCTATCTGACTTCTGCAAGAATTATGGACGCAAATAAAAGCAACTTTTTTCTTTGCCATTTATATATTCTCCTTATATTTTTCTAATATTTTTATTATATCTTCAGTTTTTAAAACTTTTCCATAGGAAACTATTTTTTCATTTATAACTAAACCTGGAGTAGACATTATTCCATAACTTGAAATTTCTGCCAAGTTTGTTATTTTTTCTATATCAGCTTCGATATTTAAAGTAATAAGAGCTTCTTTTACATTATCAGATAAATTAGTACAATTTTTACATCCAATACCTAAAATTTTAATATTTAAATCTGTTTCTTTTTTTAGAGTATTCTCTTTTGAAATTTCTTCAGTACTGCAGTTGCCACAGCTGCATTTACTTTTAAAAACTTTGCTGAATATTCCCATTTATTCACTCCTTTAATAAAATATATTTTTAATTTTTAAATAAACAGATAACTAAACGCATTGAAACTGTATCCAATTATTATTATTCCAGTAGCAACTATTCCTACAAATGTTACAAGAAGTTTATTTTGCACAACTTTTTTTAACATTATTATGGAAGGCAAACTTAATGCGGTAACTCCCATCATAAAAGACAAGATAGTTCCAACTCCAACACCTTTTGCAAAAAGAGCTTCTGCAATAGGAATAGTTCCAAATATATCAGCATACATTGGTATCCCTACAAATGCTGCTATTAATACTGAAAATGGGTTATTAGTACCTAATATCTTTTGAATAATTCCAGCAGGTATCCAGTTATGAATTAAAGCACCTATTCCAACTCCAACAATAATATACCAAAAAACTTTTTTTACAGTTTCTTTTACTTGCTCATATGCATACTCAAATCTTTCTTTAGTTGTAAGTTCAGGTGATTCAATATCTATATTTCCAACAGGTTTTGTAAATTTGACAACATATTTTTCCATTCCCATTTTATCTAAAATACTTCCCCCTATTACTGCAAGAATAAGTCCAACAATAACATAAATTACTGCTATTGGTAAACCGAATACACTGATTAAGAGAATAAACGATCCTAAATCCACCAATGGAGAAGATATCAAAAAAGAAAATGTAACTCCAACAGGAAGTCCAGCATTTGTAAATCCTATAAATATGGGAATAGATGAACAGCTGCAAAAAGGTGTTACAGTACCAAGTAAAGCACTCAGAATATTTGCTTTTATTCCTTTGAAATTTCCAAGGATTTTTTTTGTTCTTTCTGGTGGGAAAAAGCTTTGAATATATGAAATAAGAAAAATAAGAATAGATAAAAGCACAATTATTTTTATGGTATCATATATGAAAAATTGAATACTTCCCCCCACTTTACTGTCAGCATCAATTCCTAAAGCAATGAGTCCTTTTTTTATCAGGTTGTCTAACCATAACATTTTTAAAAATTGATTCTCAAAGAAAGACCAAGCAGTAACAATTATTGACATGAATTATCCTCTCCCATTTCAGCAACCAGGTTGTAATTTAATATTTCATCTAATATTTTTTTTAAATTACAGCATCCTTCTTCATTAAAAGAATAGTAACTCCATTTGCCATCTTTTCTGTATTTAATAATTTTACTGTCATATAGGATTTTCATATGATGCGATAAAGTTGATTGTCCAATATGGAGTTCCTCTAAAATTTTACAGGCACACTTTTCTCCTGATTTAAGCATTTCCAGTATGAGTAATCTATTGGGATCACTTAATGCTTTGAATATTTTTGACATATTTTCATAGTTTTTTTCCATTTTTCACCTCAAATCTATTTTTATCAATATATTATAAAAAGATTATACATCGATACATATAGATGTGTCAATATGTTTGAAAGATATTTTAATATAAAAATTTTATAACAATAAAAAAAACCTAGTTTAAAGAACTTTATTTTGTTTAAAATAATTTTATTTATATTTTAAATTATAAAGCATAACTTCATTTAATAAAAAAGTGAACTTTTTTACTGGATACTGTCCAATTTTTAAAGTTCACTTTAATATATTTTTCTATTTTTTTTACAATGTATATATTTATCAGATTTTTAATTATAAAAATTTAAAATTCATATAGATTTTTCCAGTCAAAATTTTCTGAATCAGCTCTTTTAATAAGATTAGGCATAATATTTGGAATATCTTCCATTCCATCTTCAAAAGATTCATATTTACCATATTTATTATTATTTTTATATTGAATATCTGGAGTTATTATTTCCAGACATTTCATCTGTATAGAATGAACTTTTTCAATATCCATATCTTCACCCATCATTTCAAAAGTAACACCCATAAGCATTTCAAATTCAGCATTTCCAAAAGGAATATGAGGTAAATTTGCTATTGAATCAGGATTAGTAAGAGTTTCAAGAATAACTTTTTCTCCCTGAGATATAAGCCATAGTGCAAAATATAGACCAGTATCATCACTAACATAACCATTAATTACTTTGCAGGCCATATCCACCCAGATACATTCATTTACAGACTCCATATATGCTCCAAGATATCCACCAAAATAATAGATTTCTTCCATATTACAATTACTTAGATATTCTTGTGCAGATTGAAGAAATACTTCATTATCTCCATTACTTTTGTTTCTGAACACATCCATTAGTTCCCAAAACTCCATTTTAGTCATTATCTTTCCTCCAGTAAGATTTTATTAGGTTCTATTATAAGTATATAGGAAAAGTTATTCAAAAGCAATTCAAAGGAATTATAAAAGTGATATATTAAATTTTAAAAGATGTTAGAGTGTATTGATACACCTATTAGAAGATATTGTTTTTAATCATTAAATTTTTAAAGTATATTTTAAAAGTTATATTGAGGAGATTATTAAAAAATTACCTTTATATTTACAGATTACTGCTGATACTGATGAAATGAAAGGAATGGTTGGAATGGGGCTTGAAAGAAATTTGAATAAAGTTGAAATAGCATATTTTATTTCTGAAAAGTATCGAGGATATGTATATACAAATAAAAAATATAGTAAAGAGCATCCAACATATCTTAATATAAAAATAAAAAAGTATCATGTTTTTACTTAAACATGATACTACTAATTATTTCAATTATGGGTAATAAATTTTTTTCCAGTTTCAGTAAGAATATATATAGTTTTTATTCCATCCTGTATTTCTCTGAAAGGAAAACTGAATGAATACTTGTCAATAAACTCCTGCTTATAAAGATCATTAAAAATACATTGAGCTTCAAAAATTTTAATATTTAATTCTTTGCTTAAAATTTCAGGAGTTCCACATCCTGTATCAATCAAATTAAGAATTTTAATTTTATCCATGGCATCACCTCCTAAAATATATATTATACTGTTATTCTAATTTTAGAATAAATAGAAAATTAAAATAAAACATTTTATAGTTCCTATTTTAACTATCATTATTTCTTCTCAAACTTAAATATACATAACACTGTATTATATCTTTTTAAATAAAAAGCGTCAACAATGAAAGAATGTTTTACAAAAGAATGTGCTGCAAAATTTTTATGATAAATACTACTAATTCAAGAATATAGCAAAAAATTCATGAGTTTCATGAGATAGATGTATGAAGTATTC
>ERZ773144.3335-NODE-3335-length-11281-cov-54.979690_pt1 | contig 11281 bp, 7 predicted proteins | sample MGYA00580849_ERZ773144 | MGnify/ENA primary metagenome ERZ773144 (study PRJEB29015, sample SAMEA2737861) | human gut metagenome | biome: human gut; feature: human-associated habitat; material: faeces | place: China | collected 2012 ...
TGCACGGGCATGATTCAGAAGGAAGTGGCCGAACGCATCGCGGCTCGTCCGGGCAACAAGACCTACGGCATTCTGAGCGTACTGATTCAAGCCTGGTACAGCGTGGAATACCTGTTCACCGTACACGAACATGTATTCAATCCTCCTCCCAAGGTAAAGAGCGCCGTCATCCGCATGACCCGCAACGAGACCAAGGAGTTGGGATGCAACGAGCAGTTGTTCAAGCAGATTGTCAAGACGACATTCAACCAGCGCCGCAAGACGCTCCGCAACTCCATATCTCCGATTCTGGAGAAAGGAAATCCGCTCAGTGCCGACCCTATCTTCAACAAACGGCCTGAACAGCTTTCCGTACAAGACTTCATCGACCTGACCAACCGGGTGGAAGAAGCCTTGAATTCCTCAGCCGCAAAGGCTGAGTGACCCTGCACACGAGACTTACAGACTACGATAACAACCCTCATCAGGAGTTTACAAGATGAATAGCGAAGATATTAAATTAGTCACCGAACTGATTGAGAAGAAAGATTCCGACCAGTTAAAAGAAGTCATCAAGGACCTGCATCCGGCCGACATCGCCGAGCTGTGCAACGAGCTGGACGCAGAAGATGCCCGCTTCATCTACCTGCTGCTGGACAACGAAACGGCAGCCGACGTACTGATTGAAATGGACGAGGATGCACGAAAGAAATTCCTCGAAATACTTCCCCCTGAAACCATCGCCAAGCGCTTTGTCGACTACATGGATTCGGACGATGCCGTAGACATCATCCGTGAAATGGACGAGGACAAGCAGGAAGAGGTGCTTTCACACATTGAAGACATCGAACAGGCAGGCGACATCGTCGACTTGCTGAAATACGACGAAGACACCGCCGGTGGTTTGATGGGTACGGAAATGGTGATTGTGAACGAGAACTGGAGTATGCCCGAATGCCTGCGCGAAATGCGACTGCAGGCAGAAGAAATGGACGAGATATATTATGTATATGTGGTAGACGACGATGAACGTCTGCGCGGCGTATTCCCGCTGAAAAAGATGATTACCAGTCCGTCGGTTTCCAAGGTGAAACACGTGATGAAGAAGGACCCTATTTCCGTCCATGTGGATACACCCATTGAAGAGGTGGTGCAGACCATTGAAAAGTATGACTTGGTGGCCGTTCCCGTGGTCGACAGCATCGGCCGTCTGGTAGGACGCATCACCGTAGACGACGTAATGGACGAGGTTCGTGAACAGGCCGAACGCGACTACCAGTTGGCATCCGGTTTGTCACAGGACGTAGAAACAGACGACAATGTGTTCCGCCAGACCACCGCGCGCCTTCCGTGGCTGCTCATCGGTATGCTCGGTGGAATCGGTAACTCCATGATTCTGGGCAACTTTGACTCTACCTTTGCCGCTCATCCGGAAATGGCGCTTTACATTCCCCTTATCGGTGGAACGGGAGGAAACGTAGGAACCCAGTCCTCCGCATTGGTCGTGCAAGGTCTGGCCAACAGCTCACTGAACGCCGAAAACACCTTCAAGCAGGTGCTGAAAGAATCCGTTGTAGCCCTTATCAACGCCACCATCATTTCCATGCTGGTGTATATCTACAACTTCATCCGTTTCGGAGCTACGGCTACAGTCAGCTATTCGGTATCCATCAGTCTGTTTGCCGTGGTCATGTTTGCCTCCATTTTCGGCACACTGGTGCCCATGACACTGGAAAAACTGAAAATCGATCCGGCCATTGCCACCGGACCGTTTATCTCCATTACCAACGACATTATCGGTATGCTCATGTACATGGGAATTACCGTATTATTATCCTAAATTTTTGTTAAAGAAAAACGCAAGTGCGTTTGAGGTAAAACGCAAGTACATTTTACTTCAAACGCACTTGCGTTTTGATCAAAACGTCTTTGCGTTTTCTTTCAAACGCAAAGACGTTTTTTTCACCCCCTCTACAAGCCCTTCTGAGCCACATTCCTCGTCTTTCTATTTCTAAAAATGATTCTTACCTTATAGTTTTTTTCTGAAAAAGTATGAAAATCAGATTTTTTTTTCTTTAATTTGTAAGAACCTTTACTAAGGGTAAAGAAAAAACTAGGATATTATACTCTTTAAAATCTATATACGATGGAAGTAAATGAAACCAACCGCCCATTAACCGAAACTCCGATGGAACAACCCATTGAAGCACCGGTTCCTACTGTTGAAGACACCGAAAAGGAAACATCCGCTCCCAAACAAACACTGGAAGAAGTGGTGCAACGCCTCAAGGAAATCAACGAAAAAAACGACCTGACCGACAAGCAGGAAATCGATTCACTTAAACAAACGTTCTACAAACTACAAAAAGCCAAATCAGAAGCGGCACGGAAAGCTTTCATCGACGAAGGGGGAAAGGCAGAAGACTTCACTCCGGAAACAGAACCGGCAGAAGAAGAATTCAAAGCTGTCATGAACGCCATCAAGGAGAAGAGAAATGCCTTAGCGGCTGCACAGGAACAGGAAAAGGAAGAAAACCTGACCAAGAAACTGGGTATCCTGGAAAGAATGAAGTTCCTGACCGAATCGCAGGAAGATACCAACAAGATATACGACGAATTTAAGAAATTGCAGCAGGAATGGAATGAAATAGGCCAGATTCCGGTAGCGAAAGTAAATGAACTGTGGAAGACTTACCAGCTTTACACCGAAAAATTCTATGACATGGTGAAGCTGAACAATGAATTCCGCGAATATGACTTCAAGAAAAACCTGGAACAGAAGACCCGCTTGTGCGAAGCTGCAGAAAAACTGGCCGAAGAGCCTGACGTAATTTCTGCTTTCCACCAGCTGCAGAAGCTTCATCAGGAATTCCGTGCCATCGGCCCGGTAGCCAAAGACCTGCGCGAAGAAATCTGGAGCCGTTTCAAGGCTGCCTCTACGGTTGTCAACAAACGCCACCAGCAGCATTTTGAAGAACTGAAAGAAAAAGAACAGAATAACCTGGACCAGAAGACGGTGATTTGCGAAATCGTGGAAGGTATGGAATATGACACCTTCACTACTTTTGCTGACTGGGAAGACAAGACCAATGAAATCCTTGCCCTCCAGGCCAAATGGAAAACCATCGGCTATGCTCCGCAAAAGATGAACGTCAAGATTTTCGAACGTTTCCGCGCTGCCTGCGATGAATTCTTCCGCCGGAAAGCTGCTTTCTTCAAATCTGTGAAGGAAACAATGGCAGCCAACCTGGAAAAGAAAAAAGCGTTCTGCGAAAAGGCTGAAGCCCTGAAAGAAAGTACCGACTGGAAAGAAACGGCTGAAATCCTGACCAAGCTCCAGAAAGAATGGAAGACCATCGGTCCGGTTGCCAAGAAACATTCAGATGCCGTATGGAAACGTTTTATAGGTGCCTGCGATTATTTCTTTGAACGGAAAAACAAAGCGACTTCTTCACAACGCTCGGAAGAAGTGGAAAACCTGGCCAAGAAAGAAGATGTCATTAAGCGTATGGCTGCCCTGGAAGCTGCCGGAACTGCAGACGATGCAACTGCCGAACAAGTACGTGCCCTGATGAAGGAATGGAATGCCATCGGCTTCGTTCCTTTCAAGGAAAAAGACCGTCTGTATAAAGAATTCCATGCATTGGTAGACAAGCTGTTCGACCGCCTGCACCTGTCGGCTACTGAAAAACGCCTGAGCAGTGTACGCACTAACGGCAACAAAGAAGGAAATCTCTACCGCGACCGTGAACGCCTGGTTCGCACTTACGAAGGGCTGAAAAACGACATCCAGACCTACGAAAACAACCTTGGCTTCCTGAATTCTTCTTCCAAGAAGGGAAATACACTGGTGGCCGACATCACCCGCAAGATTGAGCGCCTGAAGAAAGACATGGAACTGGTGCTGAAGAAAATCAAGGACATTGATGAAAGCTTGAAAGAAAAAGAATAAAAACAGCTTACTCAAACTAATTTTATTACCACAAGAGGTATCCATTCCCATGGATACCTCTTTTTTTGTTTTTCTTTCAATTTTTCACAAGAATTTCACTCGATTGTAAAATCTTCACGCAACCAAGCCATGTTTGATATTTTTTTGAAAAATAATCGTATAAATATTTTATTACTCCAAGAAAATATCTTAAATTAAAGCCAAAATTCAAGAAACAAACTTTCTTGTATTTTGTTAACCCGAATAAAATATAAGCAAAATATAATTCTGAATGAATTAAAAACAAATACAAAACTATTCTTAATATGAAAATGAAATCACTATTAGGGATTGTACTTTCCCTAAGTATTCTGCAATCTTGCCAGAATGACGAAACAAACATCATCCAGAATGAAGTGAATAACAAAGGCATCACATTCTCTTCTATCATAGATGATGCACAAAATTCCAGAGCTTACGATACGTCGTGGGAAGCCAATGACGTAATTGGTGTATTTATGCTAGCCAACAATAGTGATAAAAATGTACTGGCTACAAACATTCCTTATGCAACATCTAAAGGAGACGGCTATTTCGTAAGCAAAAATAGTCCCATATACTATCCGGAAGACAATAGTGCGGTCGACTTCATTGCATATTATCCTTATAGTGAAACTATTAGTGACTATAAAAACTATCCCATTGATTTAAGTAACCAAACCAAACAAAACGCCATCGACTTGATGACTGCAGTAAACCTGACAAACCGTCAATTGGCGTCTCCACAAGGTAATCTGCAATTCAAGCATCTGTTGGCTAAATTGGTGCTGAATTTGAAATCTACTTCTGGAAGTTCCCTGAAAGGAATCAAAGCTTCTATCAGCGGACTGCAAGTAAAAGGAACAGCTAATCTTTCTGACGGTACCATTACTCCTTCCGGTGAAGCTACAACCTTTTCCTTATTTATAAATGAGGAAGCCACACAAGCAGAAGCCATTCTGTTGCCTCAAGACTTGAGCGGAAAACTGAAAATCAAACTGGAACAGAACGGACAGAGCAAAGAAATTGAGACTGAGATTTCTGGAAACATTGAGCAAGGTAGCAAATATATATATAATGTAAATGTGAATTATCAGGGGGGAGAGATTACGACCGACCCAGAAGCAAAATATACGAAATGGTTTGAAACACCGGTAATTACTGAGTCACAACTGAATCAATCTAATATAAAATACGTTACTCATTATACCGGAATAACTTATGACGAAGCTCCACTCAACGGTATTGAGATCCGTAATTATAGTATGCTATACGATACCAATCTGAAAATTGCTTACTGGGTATCCTATCCATTATGCGGATGGTATCTGGAAGGAAACATAGGCCGTACGGAGGATTGGGGTTATGACCCTAAAATAGCAACTAACCTTCAAGCGAATCTCAAAAAAGCTCTCAGCGGTTACAGCAGAGGGCATCAGATTCCGAGTGGTGATAGACAGCGTAAAGACTGCGACATGAATAATCAGACTTTCTATTACACCAATATGACTCCGCAATTACAAAATGGATTGAATGGAGCTATTTGGGCTCAACTAGAAGGCGCTGTCAGAGGCTGGAGTAGTGGGATAGACACACTATACGTAGTAACAGGTGCGATGCCTACTACGGCAACTGATAAGCAAATACAATATGCTAAAGATAATAATGGAAAAAATATAGCAATACCCAAATATTACTTCAAAGCATTAGCCCGTAAAGTAGGTGGAAACTATCAGACAATCGCTTTTAAACTTGACCATAAGGCATATAGCGATACACAATATATGAAATATGCTATCAGCGTATCAGAACTTGAGAATATGACAGGGTTCACTTTCTTTCCATCATTACCTTCTGAGGTAAAAAAGACGCTAAATACATCGCAATGGAATTAAATCTATCTGATACAGAATCTACAAACTTTCTAAATAAATTAGTATGAAAATCTCGAATCTACTGTACATGGGGGCATTATCAACCCTAGCTCTAATGAGTTGTACAAACAATGACGACAACAGCGAATGGTACGGAAGTGAAGGCATCGTATTTACCACAGCTATTCAGTCAAGAGTTTCAGGTAACACTTGGAATGCAAACGACGAGGTAGGTATTTACATGATGAACGCAGGAAGTGGAATTGAGGCTGCAACCGCACAAAACAAAAAGTACATTGCACAGACCAACGGCACATTGACGGCTGCTCCAGGTAATGGTATTTATCTCCCTGAAAGCGGGAATGTAGACTTCATTGCATATTATCCTTATACCACAAGTGTAAGCGGCAATAAGCTTGCGGTAAATGTATCCGACCAGAGCAATCCGGCTGCTATGACTTGATTTATTCTAACGGTACTAAAGGAGTAGCAGCAACTACTGCCACCACTATTAGTCTGGGATTTACACACCAACTGACTAAAGTCACCCTGAATGTAACCAAAGATGAAACAATTGAAACTCTTAACGGATTGGGTGTAAACATTAAGGGTATCAGCACAGAAGGTGAATTTAACTTGGCTGACGGAACACTGACTGCTACAGCAGGAACCAACAATAAAGATGTAGCGATGTACATAGATGCACAAGGTACAACAGCTACGGCTACAGCCATCATTCTCCCAACAGCTGCAAGCACCGACCAGACGTCACTCAACCTGACTTTTAACCTCAACGGTCAATCATTCACCCATACAATTAGTGACGCAAGTATTTTTGAAAAAGGAACAAATGTAAGCTTTAATGCAAAACTATCCATCAACAATGGGAAACCGGTTGTTACAGTAGGAAATGCAACAATCAGCAACTGGACTGAAAAACCAGGTGGAGATATTAATGTTGATTTCGATGGTGGAACTCAACCAGGTGGAGAAACTGTGGTATTGGATGAATCATTTGCAACTGGACAAGGAAGTTTTACTATTGATAATAAGCAACTTCCAAATGGAGAAGGCAGTTTTGTATGGAGCCTTGGTTCATTTAATGATGATAAATTCATGAAAGCCAGTGCTTATATTGGCGGAACAAGATATGCATCCGAATCTTGGTTAGTTTCTCCTCCTGTAGATTTAAGTCAGGCAGCAACTGCAACATTAACATTCGATCATGCCCATAATTATGCTGGATTCGATCATGCCCATAATTATGCTGGAACAGCTGAAGAAGAATTTACTCTTTGGGCTACTGAAACAAGTGCAGATAACTGGCAACAATTGACAATTGATAAATATGGCAGTGAATTTAATTTCACAACTGCAACCATTGATTTATCGGCTTATGCTGGAAAAACAATCAAATTTGCATTCAAATATATAAGTACAACTGCTGCTGCCGGAACTTGGGAAATCAAGAATGTAAAAGTAGTTGCCAATGGAGAAGGAGGAGGAACTGTTGATCCAGAACCTGAACCGGGAATTAATTTATTAACTAACCCTGGATTTGAAGACTGGACAAATGAATTACCTACTGCATGGGACAATAAAACATATAATACGGGAGAAATTGTAAAAGAAACCAGCATTAAACATGGTGGGAATAATGCACTAAGACAAACTTCAGCCAGTGGAACAAATAAAATTCAACAAGAAGTTGCTATCACAGCTGGAAAGAAATACAAAATCTCTTATTGGTTCCTTGACAATGATACAAAAGCAAGCAGTCGTTATTGGTTTGCCATGGTAGGTAGTGACGGAAAAACAATCAATGACATAAACAAACAAATCCAACAAAACGACTACTCTACAGACAACACAGAATGGCAACAAGTTACAATAGAATTTACCGCTCCTGCTGGTACTGTAAAAATGCGCTACGAAGTAAGAACCTACCGCAATATGGATAGTAATGAGAGTGGTGGATACATTTATTATGATGACATGGAATTAGTTGAAATCCAATAACAATTTGATCCATTCCCCTCACAAGAGAACATGAAAAAGCTCTATAAAACTTTTTCATGTTCTCTTTCACCCCCTATAAAATAACACTAAACTAACAATTATTTTTTATGAAACACAAATTACTGTTCTTCATGGCATTCTTCCTTCCTTGCCTTGTCTTTGCACAAGGAAATGTAAGCGTGAAAGGAAGTGTGATCGGAGCAGTAAGCAATGACCCTATTCCAGGTGTAATTGTGACGGTGACAGAACTGAACCGCCAAGTCACAACCGACGCGGACGGAAACTTCACCATCCGAAATATTCAGCCGGGAACTTACGTCATTCAGCTTAACTCCGTAATGATTACGCCCAAGAGTGTCTCCATTGAAGTAGAAAACTTAGGCGTAACTGAACTAAAACCTATCCGAGTAACTGAACTTAACGCAAACGAAGACGTGTCTATGATTGGCATCATCGATGCCGGCATGGTGGATGACGACGTGGAGACCTCCGGGCAGGATGTCAGCTCTACCGTGATTCTGTCAAATGATATTTTCCTGAACAAAGCTGCCTATCAGCTTTCACCTGCACGCTTCTCTCCACGTGGATACAACAGCACACAGGAGGTTAAATACATCAATGGCGTGGAATTCAACGACCAGAATAGGGGTGTATTCAACTATGCAGCGGTAGGCGCACTGAACGACATGACACGTAACGGTGATGTCACCAACTTCACAGCTCCTTCGTCCTTTACTTTTGGTGAGTTGGGAGGTACGGAAAACATCAATATGCGTGCCAGCAGCTATACTCCTGGAGGAAAGTTAACCTTAAGCTATACCAACCGAAACTATTATCTCCGTGGCATGTTTACCTACTCTACCGGACTGAAAGATAACGGATGGGCATTCACTACCTCTATTGGCGGACGCTATTCGAATGAAGGTAACATCGACGGAACTTTCTACAAGAACGTTTCTTTCGCCTTCTCTGCTGAAAAGCAATGGAAAGGAGGAGAACATAGCCTGTCAATGGTGGCTTTCGTATCACCGGTACAGCGTGGACAGCAAGGCAGTTCTTACCGCGAAGTGTATGAACTGACAGGAAACTACCTTTACAACCCGAACTGGGGATACCAGAACGGAGAAAAAAGAAATGCAAAGGTGGTAACGGCATTCGACCCGACTGCCATCATTTCGCACATCTGGAAAATCAACGATAATATGACGCTGACTACAGGTGTGGGAGCACATTATGCCCGCTACGGTAATACGGCCCTGAACTGGTACAATGCTCCTGACCCTCGCCCGGATTACTATCGCTACCTTCCTTCGTATTTTGAAGATGAAATGGTACAACTAAGATACAAAGAGTTGTGGCGTACTAACCAGACCAGCTTTACACAAATCAACTGGGATGACCTCTACCTGGCTAATGCCAACAACATTCGTAATGGTAACGGAGCAGCTGTTTACATGCTGGAAGAACGTCGCAGTGACTTGTTGGAAACTTCATTCAACTCTACTTTAAACGCACGCATGAGCCGTCATTTCGACATCACAGCCGGAGTCGGTGCACGCTACACCCAGTCACGCCAGTTCAAGACCGTAGCCGACCTGCTGGGAGCAGAATATGTGCTGGATATTGATAAATTTGCAGAACAAGACTTCTCTGGTGATCCGGACAAAATTCAGAACGACTTGAACCGCCCGCAGAGAAAAGTATACGAAGAAGGAATTTTCGGTTACAACTATAACCTGAACATTTATTCACTGAATGCCTGGGTAGTGAATCAGTATCATTCACGTTATTGGGATTACTATTACGGAATGAAGCTGACTTATACCAGCTTCCAGCGTGATGGTAAAATGCGTAACGGACGTTATCCGGACAGTTCTTTCGGCAAAGGTGCTCGCCATCAGTTCACAGACTTAATGGTAAAGGGAGGACTGACCTACAAGTTCAACGGACGTCACATGATTAACGCCAACATCAGTTATGGTAGTGAAGCTCCGTTGCCCAACGAAGCATACGTATCACCGCGTATCACAGACCGTACCATTGATGACATGAAGAGTGGACGGGTTCTCTCTGCCGACATCAACTACATCTTCTCTACTCCTCACCTGGCCGGACGTATCGGAGTATTCCAGACTAATTTCTATGACCAGATGGAACGCAGCAGCTACTATGACGGCATTGAAGGAACATTCATCAACCACGTGTTGTATGGAGTAAACCGCATTCACAGAGGTATTGAGCTGGGAGCTACTTACAAACTGGATGACCATTGGAGCTTCGACCTGGCTGGAACCGTAGGTGAATATTATTACAGCAACAACCCTGACGGTATCAAGAACTCTGAAAACGGAAAGATAGTAGAAAGAGAACAAGTATACATGAAGGATGTTTACGTAGGTGGAGTTCCACAGATTGCCGGTACATTCGGAATCCGTTACTTCATCAAATACTGGTTCCTGGGAGCCAACCTGAACGGATTTGCACGCAACTACATCGAAGCTGCTCCCCTCCGCCGTCTGGCTTCAAGCTACACAGAAGTAACTCCGTATAACCAGTATTACGATGCCTTCAAGCAGTTGACCACACAAGAACGTTTCCCGGCAGCCTATACATTAGACTTGTCTATCGGAAAAATTTTCTACTTGCCTGGAAGACAATCTATCAACTTCAATCTTTCTCTGAACAATGTATTGAACAAGAAAGATATTTGTACCGGAGGATACGAACAGGGACGATTTGACCTTGACCATCCGGAACGCTTTGGAGGAAAATACTACTACATGCAGGGCATCAACTGTTTCCTGAATGTGAGCTACCGTTTTTAATCATTAACCTACATAAAACTCAGAATATATGAAACTTTTAAGAAATATCAGTCTGCCACTCATTGCCTCACTCGCTCTCTTTGCATGTGAACGAGACTATGATGCTCCTCTCTTGACAGAACCTGAATACACAGGTCCGGCAGCCAATATCACGATTTCAGAATTGCGTACACAGAATGCAGCAGCTACTCAGGACGTTCCTATCATCATCACGCAAGACCAGGTACTCAAAGCCGTCATCACAGGTAACGATGAATCAGGAAACATCTTCAAGAAAATCTACTTGCAGGATGAAACGGGTGCCATTGAAATGGAAGTAGACCAAAGCAGTGTGTACAATTATTATCCGGTAGGCCAGACTGTATATGTAGACCTGAACGGATTGAGCATTTCCGTATATGGAGACGAACAGCAATTAGGACATCCGGAAGGATACTTGTATCGTACACCGTGGGAAGATTTCGAAAAACATGTCAGCAAAGACGGATGGGCTAATCCAGAAAATGCCAAGCCTGTTGTAATTGATGACATCAGTACCATCAACGCTGCTCCCGATAACTACTTGAGTTCAACTTATAAATGCAACTTTTTGGGTGCGGATAATAAGCAATAAA
>ERZ773144.3344-NODE-3344-length-11258-cov-5.360439_pt1 | contig 11258 bp, 11 predicted proteins | sample MGYA00580849_ERZ773144 | MGnify/ENA primary metagenome ERZ773144 (study PRJEB29015, sample SAMEA2737861) | human gut metagenome | biome: human gut; feature: human-associated habitat; material: faeces | place: China | collected 2012 ...
AAAAATACATTAAAAGAGTATTAGGGGTATTGTTTGAAAGAACAATACCCCTTTTATATTTTTTATGGTATAATGTAAAATAAAAAAATATGACCTCTGATTTGTGAAGAGAAATTAGATGAAATATAAAGATTAGAGATTATTTATTTTGAAAAACAGGATTTAAAATATGGTATAATATAGAAAAAGAAAATACTTAAAAAAAGGATGGTTATATTTTTGAAAGGAGCTGAGTAATATGGATTACAACAAATTAGAAGAAAAATTTAATTTTATAACTCATTATATAGGAGCAGGAATGGCAATAGCTGGATGTGTTTCATTGATAGTACATGCAGTAAAAACAGGGTATCCCAATTATATAGTAGGGTCTGCTATATTTGGAGGAGCTCTTATTCTCATGTATGTTATGTCTGGAACTTATCATTTGCTTGAAGAAGGAAAGGCAAAAAAAGTATTTAAAATACTTGATCATTCAGCAATATACATATTGATATCTGCTTCATATACCCCATATCTTCTTACAGTATTAGAAGGGAAAAACAGATGGATTCTTTTTGGGATACAATGGGGATTGACTTTTTTAGGGATAATATTTAAAATATTTTTTGTTGGAAGATTTAAAATTCTCTCTACTTTATTATATATATTAATGGGGTGGATAGTTGTTTTTGTATTTAAAGATTTAAAAAATGCTTTAAGTCCAGTTTCTCTAAACCTTCTTATAATAGGTGGAGTTATATATACAGTAGGGACAATATTTTATGCAATGAAAAAACTTAAATTTGCTCATTCTATATGGCATATATTTGTAATAGGTGGAAGTGTTCTTAATTATCTTTCTATTTATAATATTATCCATATATAAAAGGTGGAACAAATGAATATTCTTATAATACAAAAAGATGTAGATATAAAAAAATATTTGAAAAAAGGTTTAAAAGAAGCAGGATATTCTGTAGAGGATAGTTCTGATTGGGAAGATGCTTATTATCATGCCGTATCAGGAAATTATGAACTTATAATACTTGATAGTATCATTGAAGATAAAACAGGGATAGAGTTATGTGAAAAAATAAGAAAAGAAAATAGTGAATCAGGAATAATATTTATATCTTCTGAAGATAAAATAGAAAAAAAGGTGGAAGCACTGGATGCAGGAGCTGATGATTATGTAACTAAGCCTTTTTCCTTTATAGAGCTTTTAGGAAGAATAAGGGCAATAATAAGAAGAACTGCAAAGATTTCTGCTGCTGGAAATAACATAATTACAATAAAAGATTTATCTATAGATTTTCTTACCAGAGAGGTTAAAAGAGGAGATAAACTTATTGAACTTACATATAAAGAGTTTTCACTGCTTGAATATTTGGTAAGAAATAAGAATCTTGTTCTCAGCAGAACAATGATAAAAGAAAAAATATGGAGTATAAATTTTACAAGCAATACTAATATAGTAGATGTATATATGACACATTTGAGAAGTAAAATTGACAGAGAATATAAAGAAAAATTAATATATACAGTAAGAGGGGTAGGATATATTCTTAAAGGATAAAAGGAGATGAGTATGAATTTTTATGTAAAAATGCTTATAAAAGTTTTGGAAAAAAGCATGAGTGCACAAGAAAGCGAAGTTTTAAAAAAATTAAAGTCTGGAATAGATTTGAATAATAAAGACAGAAAACAATTGGAAGAGATGATTGATAATTTATAAAATATCTCTGACAACAGGAGGCAGTAAATGAATTTTTTACATGATAGAAAAAAAGCAGCTATTATATACAAAGACAGAGAGTATTCATATAAAGAGCTCATAACGGGAATAAAGTATTATTCCACATTATTAAAGATAAAAAAAGATGATAAAATTATTGTATATATAGAAAACAGACCTGAGATAATAGAAGCACTTTTCTCAGTATGGAATTCAAAGGGAATAGGGGTTGTATTAGATGCAGGTTATACTGCAGAACAGCTTCTTTATGTATTTGAAGATGCAGAACCTCAATATATTTATGCAACAAATAAAAATTATAAAAATGTAATAGAAGCTAAGGAAAAATATGGAAAAGAAATAGAAATAATAAATATAGATGAAATAGTAGTACCAGAAAATTTTATACCAGATGATTATGAGGTAAATATAGATAATATAGAGGATGTAGCTTTACTGCTATATACTTCTGGAACAACTGGAAATCCCAAGGGTGTAATGCTTACATATGCTAATCTTTTATCTAATATAAATGCTATAAAAGCGATAGAACTGGTAGATGAGACTGACAGGATACTGGCTATACTTCCATATCATCATATATTTCCATTAAATATAAATTTACTTATGACTATGTATTTTGGAACTTTGGTTGTAATATTAGATGAAATGTCTTCAGAAGCCTTAAAAAGAGCTCTAAAAGATTATAAAATAACTGTAATAATTGGAGTCCCTAGAGTATGGGAAATGCTTCATAAAGCTATAATGGGACAGATAAATAAAAGCTGGATAATTAAAAAATTATTCAAATTGTGTCAGAAGATAAATAGTCGTGCATTTAGCAGGCTAGTATTTAAAAAAGTTAATGATGAATTAGGTGGATCATTAAGGGTAATGGCATCAGGAGGAGCCAAATTAGATCCTGAGATTGCTAGAGATTATCTTACTCTTGGTCTTCCGTTGATGGAAGGATATGGACTTACTGAAACTTCTCCAATTATTTCATTCAATAATCCTCATAGAATAAAACCTGGAACAGTAGGAGAACTTATACCAGATATAGAAGTAAAAATAGCTGAAGATGGAGAAGTGCTCGTAAAAGGTGCTAATGTAATGAAAGGTTATTATAATAACCCTAAAGCAACAGCTGAGGTAATAGATGCTGATGGATGGTTTCATACAGGTGACCTTGGTAAATTAGAAAATAATTATCTTACTATTATTGGAAGAAAGAAAGAAATGATTGTTCTTTCAAATGGAAAAAATATCAATCCAAGCGATATAGAAAGTGAAATATTCAAAGGAACAGATCTTATAAAAGAAATAGCTGTTATGGAATATAATAATCATTTAATGGCAGTTGTGTATCCTGACTTTGATTTAATAAAACATAGAAAGATAACTAATATAAAAGAAACATTAAAATGGGAAATAATAGATAAATATAATGTGACAGCTCCCAAGTATAGAAAAATACTTGAGATAAAAATAGTGAAGAATGAGCTTCCAAAAACTAAATTAGGAAAAGTAAGAAGATTTATGCTTAATGATTTTCTTAAAGGACAGGCTATAGAAGATGGAAATGAAGAAAATTCAGCTGTTGAATTAAAAAAAGAAATAATAATACCAGATGAATATAAAACTGAGTATGAAACTTTAAAAGATTATATTGAGAAAAATTATAATATAGAAGTTATGCCAGATGCACATTTAGAACTTGATTTAGGACTAGATTCATTGGATATAGTAGAAATATTATCTTTTATAGAAATGAGTTTCGGAATAAAAATAACAGAAGAAGAATTTACTGATATAAAAAATGTGATGGATATGGCTAAACTTGTTAAAGAAAAGGGTGGTGAATTCAGTGACAATGAAGTTGACTGGAAAACAATCCTTAATCAAGGTACAGATATAAAACTTCCTAAATCAGCATGGGTGGGAAAAGTTATAAGATTTATATTAAAGCCAATGTTTAGTATTTATTTCAGTTTGAAAAAAGAAGGGCAGGATAAAATACTTTCAGAACCTGCAATATATGTTGGAAATCATCAAAGTTTTCTAGACGCTCTTATTTTCAATCAGGCGATATCTTCTGCTAAGATGAAGGATACATATTATCTTGGAACAATAGTGCATTTTAGTTCACCTTTAAGAAAATATTTAGCTGACAGAGGAAATGTTCTTATTATAGATATAAATAAAAATTTGAAAGAAACTTTACAAGTAAGTGCAAAAGTATTGAAAGAAGGTAAGAATCTTGTCATATTTCCAGAAGGAGCAAGGACAAGAGATGGAGAGATACAGGATTTTAAAAAGACTTTTGCTATTCTTTCCAAAGAATTGAATATACCAGTTGTTCCATTTGGAATAAAAGGTGCATATGAAGCTATGCCTTATGGACAAAGATTTCCTAGTATGATGCCAATATCTATAAAGTTTTTTGATAAGGTAATGCCAGAAGGATTGACAGTAGAAGAGATAGTTGAAAAAAGTAAGGATGAAATAGAGTTGTGGTTAATAAAATAATAATATAATAAAAAAAAGAGATTGGCTGTAAAAAATTTTTCAGCTAATCTCTTTTAATTTTATTATTAGTTATCTATGTAGTTATCAAAATATCCTTGAATTAAAATGATAGGAGTTCCCTTATCTCCACTTCCAGAAGTCAGGTCACATAGTGAACCTATAAGGTCTGTAAGTCTTCTAGGAGTAGTTCCTTGAGTTATCATCTGTCCTTTAAGATCAGAATCTTTATTTTTTATAGCTTCAACAACTGCTTTAGTTAATTCTTCACCAGTAAGTCCAGCAAGATCATTATCAGCAAGGTATTTTAATTTTATTTCATTAGGAGTTCCTTCTAAACCATGAGTATATCCAGGAGAAACTACAGGGTCAGCAAGTTCCCATATTTTTCCAACTGGGTCTTTAAATGCTCCATCTCCATATACCATTACCTCAATATTTTTTCCAGTTTTATCTAGAAACATTTTTTGAATAGTAAGAACAGTGTCCTTACAATCACGAGGGAAAAGTTTTATAGTATCCTCAGTAGCTTTATTAGATCCTAATAATCCATAATCTTCATTATATCCACTTCCATTTAGAGAAGAAGTAAGGATTTCATCCATACCAAATACTATTTTAGCTCCAGCTTTTTTTAATAATTTTCTAGTTCTGAAACGAGTATGGATATCACAGTTTAAAACACAATCAGTGTAATTTAAAATAGCAGTAGGATTATTAGCAAATATTACTTCTACTTCTGCTCCTTGTTCTTTAATTAACTCAGAATAATATTCAATATAATTTACACCAGTAAATTCATGAAGAGGTTTTCCAAATTTTTCAGTAAATTCAGCTTCATTAAGAATATCACTCCAAGGATTTACTCCTTTTTCATCCAAAAGTTCCATATCTATGAAGTGATTTCCAACTTCATCAGATGGATAACTAAACATAAGAACAATTTTTTTAGCTCCTTTAGCTATTCCTTTTAAGCATACAGAAAATCTGTTACGACTTAAAATTGGGAAAATAACACCAATAGTATTATCTCCATATTTATTTTTTACATCTGCTGCAATATCATCAGTAGTAGCATAATTCCCTTGAGCTCTGGCAACTATAGATTCTGTAACAGCAACAATGTCCTTGTTTCTTAATGTAATACCATCGCTTTCAACAGCAGCTAACACTGCATCAACCACGAAATCTTCAATTTTGTCACCTTGATGAATAATAGGTGCACGAAGTCCTCTAGAAATAGTTCCAACTAATCTTCCCATCACATTCTCCTTTAAAGTTATAAAGTATTAACAGTTAATTATAATACATATTTAAAGATATGTAAACCCTTTAATTGAATAATAAAATTTTATATATTTTAAAAATAAAATTTTATTTTCAAATATTGTTTTTTATGCAAATTCTTTATATTGAATTAATACAAAAATATGATAAAATTTAAGAAAATACTAAATTTTGAAAGGAGGAAAAATTTGATAGAAATAAAAGAAAAAGTTTTAAAATATATGAAAAAAAATAATTTTAATGGAATAATATTAAAAAAAGAGATACAGAGCTTTGGATGAGCAGGTTGTCAAGATGTAATTCAGGGTGAATTCATAAAAGCTGCAGTTAATATTTCACAAAGTGAAATAAAATATATTGTAAAAGATATAAAAGGGATAAAAGTGTTTATTCCAGAATATTTAAAAAATATAAAAGAAATAAGAATAAGTTCATTATTTAGTGTTTTTAGTAAAATAATGATTTTAAATGTTGAAATAACATATATTTAGAATATATACAGGGGGACTGTTTTAATTGTCTAAAATTATAAAATATGCTATAATTGCACTAAACGATTAAAATATTTAGGGGGATAAGTTGGAATTTGTAAGGGATTATAATAAGACGGCGATAATATATGAAGGAATAAATATAAGCTATAAAGAAATGATAACTAAAGCTAAGATTTTTTCTTCACAGGTTTTAATTGAAAATGAAGATAGAGTCATTATTTATATGGAAAATAGACCAGAATTTCTTTATTCATTTTTGGGAGTTTGGGATAAATCAGGAACATGTGTATGTCTTGATTCAAGTTTGTCAGGAGATGAACTTGTTTACTATATAGAAGATTCTGATTCAAAGTATATTTATACATCACAAAACAATCTTTCAAATGTAAAAAAAGCTTTGGAAATAACTGGAAAAAATTTAAAAATAGTAGTTGTAGATGAGGTTGAAGATTATAAAGTAAAAGATGAACTTGTCCTCAATTCACCAGAACCCGAAAATATAGCTTTAATGCTGTATACCTCTGGAACTACTGGAAAACCTAAAGGAGTAATGCTGAAGTTTGATAATATACTTGTTAATATAGAGGGATTAGATAAATATAATATGTTTATCAAAGAGGATATTGTATTAGCACTTCTTCCATTACATCATATATTCCCATTATTAGGTTCAGGAGTTGTTCCGCTAGCTAAAGGAGCTACAATTATATTTCTTAAAGAAATGTCTTCACAAGCTATGATAGATGCTTTTCAGACTCATAAAGTGACTATGATGATTGGAGTACCTAGATTATGGGAAATGCTTCATCAAAAGATAATGGAAAAAATAAATGCAGGAAAAATAACTAAATTTATTTTTAAATTGTGTGAAAAAGTAAACAGTATATCTTTCAGTAAAAAAATATTTAAAAAGGTGCATGATAATTTTGGAGGAAATGTAAGATTTTTTGTATCAGGTGGTTCAAAACTTGATCCAAGAGTTTCAAAAGATTTTCTTACACTTGGGTTAAAAGTGTGCGAAGGGTATGGGATGACTGAAACTTCTCCAATGATCTCATTTACACCATTAGATGAGATAAGACCAGGATCAGCAGGAAGAATACTTCCAGGAATAGAGGCTAAAATAGCAGATGATGGAGAGATTATTGCCAGAGGCAGAAATGTAATGAAGGGATATTACAATAAACCTGAAGAAACTGCTGAAACAATTGATAATGAAGGATGGATACATACAGGAGATTTAGGTGAAATAAAAGATGATTTTCTTTATATAACTGGAAGAAAAAAAGAAATGATTGTTTTATCAAATGGAAAAAATATTAATCCAATAGAAATAGAGCAACAGATAATGAATAAAACAAATCTTATTCAGGAAATAGTTATAGCAGAGATTGATTCTGTACTTACAGCAATAATATATCCTAATTTTCAAAAAATACATGATGAAAAAGTAACAAATATAAAAGAAACATTGAAATGGGGAGTCATTGATTCATATAATGGAAAAGCTCCCAACTATAGAAAAATACTTGATATAAGAATTGTACAGGAAGAAATGCCTAAAACAAAAATAGGTAAAATAAGAAGATTTATGATAGCTGATATGTTAAAGGAGAAGGAAACAGAAAGTCTTCAAATAGAAGAACCTAAATATGAAGAATATACTTCCATAAAAGATTATCTGATAAAAGCTAAAAATAGACCAGTATCTCCAACAGCTCATATAGAACTTGATTTGGGAATGGATTCTTTGGATATGGTAGAGCTTTTAACTTATTTAGAGAGCAATTTTGGAGTAAAAGGAGCAGAGAATATAATTCTTGATAATCCAACTGTAGAAAAGCTAGCTGAATTTGTAAAAGAAAATAGAAGTGATGAAAAGATTGAAGAAATTAACTGGAAAGATTATTTGAATAAAGATGTAGAAGCAGAGCTGCCTAAATCAAATATAGTAACAATGATTGGGAAATTTTTTACATGGCTTCCTTTCAAATTATATTTAAGAATACAAAAAAATGGATTGGAAAATCTAACAACAGAGCCAGTTATTTATGCTGGAAACCATCAAAGTCTTTTAGATGCTTTTATATTTAATCATTCAGTTCCATCAAGAATACTTAAAAGTATATATTATCTTGCAAAAGTAAAGCATTTTTCTAAAGGATATATGAAAAAACTTGGAGAAAATTCCAATGTTATTCTTGTAGACATCAATAAAAACCTTGGTGAAGTACTTCAGACAATGGCTAAAGTCCTGAGAGATGGGAAAAGTGTTGTTATATTTCCAGAAGGAGCAAGAACAAGAGATGGAAAGATGCTGGAATTTAAAAAAGCATTTGCTATTTTAGCTAAAGAAATGAATATACCAGTTATTCCATTTGGAATAAGAGGAGCTTTTGAAGCATTTCCAGCTAATACTAAATTCCCTAAAGCATCTAAAATAGAAATTAAATTTTTTAATAGAATTTCACCAGAAAAAATGACTTATGATGAAATAGTAGAAAAAACAAGAGAGAGCCTTGTACAATGGGTGGAAGATAAAAAATAAATAAAAGAACCTGTTTCAACAACTATCAAGGTATAGTAATTTTTGAATCAGGTTCTTTTATTTTATAGTTCAGTTTCATAAAATTGTTTATTTTTATTAAAGTAATAATAATAGTCTACTCCTATTTTTTTTAATTCTTCTTTAGTTAAAGAAGAATCAGTATTTGTGTTAAAAATTATTTTGATATTATTGTCTATATATTCTTTTATAAGTGAAAAATTTTGTACATCTCTGATTTCAATGAGTTCTGGTTTTTCCTGAGCAACTACATTTAAATTTACAGGGATGCCCCTATCTTCTTTATTAAGTTTAAGATATTTAAAGTTACAGTTTTTAGTTTCTTCATAAAATTTTTCCCAATCTGTTACTCCTTTTATATCAAAAATAATATTATCCTCATTAAACTTAAGTGTAGATATCAATGTATGAATTCTATCAAAGAATATACTATTGTCCAGGACATAATTCAATCTTAAAGTATAAAAAAGCTTCTTATCATTATAATTATTTTCAATAGCCATTTGAAATGACTTTTCAAGAAGTTTTAAAACAAGAGTTTCAAATGTATCATCTTCAAAGGCCATTTGGTACATAAGATCTTTATCATTGAATCCTATTACAGAAAAATCCTTTATAATTTTGTAGCCATAAATAGAATCATCTTCCAGATTAAAAACAGGAATAAAATTAAAATTTATTTTCTCAAGGATTCTTTTAAAATAAAATTGAACCACAGTCCACCTCCGAATAATTAATAACTAAAAGATTTAGTTCCATCAGTTAAAAGATTTAAATCAATAAATCTAAATTCTTCTAAAATATTTTCTGAAAATTCAGAGAAATTTTTTCTGTTTGGAATTTTTTTAGCTATACTGATTACTCCATCAATTAATTTTTTTTGAGTTCCATCATCTAAAAATGTGTTTTTAGAAACAGCAATAGATTTATATGGGTTCTCAGAATTTTCCAGATTATACATGATAGGATCAGAAAGAAGTTTATGACCTTTATATATTTCTTCTTTTACTATCTCTAAGAGATCTAGGAAATCTTTTTTTTGAAAATAAAAAACATCATTTGTTTCTTTGTAAAAATTATAAACTTTATTGTTATTAGTGATAATTATAAAATCCATGATGCACCTCCCGCTATTTTATTATCACATAAATGAACAATAGTCAATACAAGAAACTAAAAAAATTTATATTTTTTTAATATTTTACAAAAAATGTATAGAAAGGAGGCATAAAAAAAATTTAAAGTGGATATTATTAAAAAATTCTTGACATAATTTGAAAAAATAGATATACTTTCTTTTAGTAAAAAAAAGGAGGTAAAGGAATGGAAGGAATAAAAATTTTATCATTAAAGAAGATAAATGATTCTATTTTCAATTCTTTTACATTTGTTTTTAAAGTTTTTATAGGAATATTGTCTTTAAAATTAATTCACATATATTTATCTTAAAAAAGGTATGACAAACTGTTGTATCTTTTTTTTTAGGAAAACTTTTAAATTACGGGAGGTCAAATGAAAGGAAAACTTATTCTTGAAAATGGTATGAGTTTTGAAGGAAAGATTTTTGGAGAGTTAGGTGAAACTGCTGGTGAACTTGTTTTTAATACAGGAATGACAGGATATCAGGAACTTTTAACAGATCCTTCTTATTGCGGACAGATAGTAGTAATGACATATCCTATGATAGGGAATTATGGAATAAATTTAGAAGATATGGAATCTTCTAAAATACATCTGAAGGGATTTGTAATTAAAGAAGATGCAAAACTTCCAAATAACTTTAGATGTGAAATGACTTTAGATGGTTTTTTAAGACAAAATAAAGTTGTAGCATTTAAAGGTGTAGATACAAGACAGCTTACAAAAATAATAAGAGAAGAGGGAGCTATGAGAGCTATAATTACTTCTCAAGACCTTACTCAAAAAGAAATAGATGAACATTTTGAAAAATTTTGTAATAAAGATGCTGTAAGTAAAGTAAGTACAAAAGAAATTTATGAGATACCAGGTACAGGAAAAAGAATTGGAGTAATGGATTTTGGTATCAAAAGAAATATACTTAGAAGCTTTAAGAAAAGAAACTGTCACATGGTAGTTTTCCCTTGGAATACAACTGCTGAGGAAATAATGAACTATAACCTTGATGGACTATTTCTTTCAAATGGACCTGGAGATCCAGCAGATCTTACAGAAGTAATAAATGAAATAAAAAAGATAGTAGGAAAACTTCCAATAGTTGCGATATGTTTGGGACATCAGCTTTTAGCATGGGCATTAGGTGGATCAACAACTAAGTTAAAATATGGACATAGAGGATGTAACCATCCAGTTAAAGATTTAGAAAAAAATAAAATATTTATAACATCACAAAATCATGGTTATGTTGTAGATAATGTACCAGAAGCTATGAAAGTGACTCATATAAACCTGAATGACAATTCTATTGAGGGAATGAAAAGTAATGAATTGAGAATAATGTGTGTACAATATCATCCAGAAGCTTGGCCTGGACCATCTGATTCTGATTATTTATTTGATGATTTCTTGCAAGTTATAGAAGGTTAATTTAAAGTTTGAGGGAGGAATAAAATGTTAGATAAGTCTATAAAAAAGACATTAGTAATAGGTTCAGGACCAATCATAATAGGACAGGCAGCAGAGTTTGACT
>ERZ773144.3354-NODE-3354-length-11225-cov-3.228917_pt1 | contig 11225 bp, 10 predicted proteins | sample MGYA00580849_ERZ773144 | MGnify/ENA primary metagenome ERZ773144 (study PRJEB29015, sample SAMEA2737861) | human gut metagenome | biome: human gut; feature: human-associated habitat; material: faeces | place: China | collected 2012 ...
ACCAGCCGGTGTGCATATGACCATCTGACATAAAGTAATATTTCTTTCCGGCTATTGTCTGCCATCCTGTTACCCGATATCCATTTCCATCGAAATAGTATGTTTCTCCTGAAATATTCATCCACTGGTTTACTACGTACTTCCCATTCGTTAGATATTTCCACTTATCTCCAACCTGAACCCACTGTCCTTTACTCAGTCCCAAGTACTTTGCGATTCCAGTTGCATCTGCAACACCGAGCTTCTTTAATCCTGCCTCAGTTTTCAAGAACTTGTTCACATCATTTGCATTGCTCAAGAAAGCATGTTCCACAATAATTCCCGGTATTCCAGCTTCTTTCGCACAGATTTGAACTGAATAATAATCTGAAATAGAACCATCTGGATATTTCTCATTGACAGTAGTATCTTTGCTGTAAATCGGTGTCGGACGTTTGTTTAAACCAACTGCTGTCAGTTCATTTAATATTTTCTCTGCAAGTTCTTTTCCCTGCGTTGACAATTGTGGTTTCCAACTACTATTCGGGATAATAATTTCTGCACCATTTGCGCTGGCAGCTCCTGAATTCAAATGAAGACTTACATATATTTTTGCTCCTGCCTCTGCTGCTGCCTGTACTCTTTTCTCAATACAAGCTCCCGAAGTTCCCGTTTTCGGATAAGGACACGCTGCAGTTGTTCTTGTCATATAAACTTTCACACCATTATATGTCTCTAATTCTGCCTTTGCATACTTCGCTATTTTTAAAGTCAATTCTTGTTCTGTCAGACCTGACCCACTTGTCCCGCCATGTCTGTTATCATGTCCAGGATCCAGCGCCACGACAATCTCACCCGCTTTTTCTGCGCTTCTTATTCCCGCCACTGCTCCCATCTCTTCTGAAACGGCAGTTAACGCTGATGCAATATTATCCTGTGCCTCAGTTTCTCCATTTTCGTCAATCGTTACTATCGATGTCTCCACTGCATCTTCCGGATCCAACGGCTGCAATTCTTCAATCCCATCGTATGCTTTGTTCACTCCAAATTCTGCTTCTACATTTAAGTCAGTTAATAAAAAACATTGTTCTTGCTGATTTTCCTCAAATCTGATGTCTGTTACCTTATATGTGCTCTGCTCACTTTCATCCACATATTCTTTCGAGAACACATACAGATATCCAGACTGATTACTGCATGTCCATTCTTCTGTTGAACCATCTTCTTTTTGCACAGTAATCCGCATATTGCTTATCTGTTCTGTTCCATCTCCCCAAGACACAACAATGTTTTGTGTGTTCGGTGATTCCAAATAGGGACTTTCTACCAAAATATAATTCAATCTGTTTTCTGCTTTTACTGTATTGGCCGCGTCTGTTTCAGCTACTTCTGTTTCTTCTACCGCCGAACTATTGTCCATTGCCAATGATGTGCTCATCTGAAAATCAGAAAACACCATCACTGCAAGCAGAATAATTGCCACAAACCTTTTTCTTATGCTTTTCATCTTTTTTTCCTCTTCACTCTCACCTAATCATAGCTGATATATCCTTCCAAAACGGCATGTCCTGTATCAAGCGGATTTCCGTTTTCTGTAATTTTAACTCCATCACAATCATACGCCTCTGAGTATGTCCTAACAACACATTCTAGTACCTGTTCCGAACCGGTCGTCCCCATTCCTCTTAGATAATCACCAAATGCTGTATTAACATCTAAATCAATCTTCTCTTCGGAATCATTCACAGAAACACTTTGAACCTCACAAGTTTCAGATAATACAGATGCTTCTTTTAATTTGGCAACAATTACTTCCTGTAACTCTCCTGCCACAGTCACCTCATCTCTAGTAATTTCTCCTGTTGTTTCGTCTATATAATAGACTCCTAATTTCTGCTCTATTTTATCTGTGCCATTCTCTAATTCCTCTTCTGCATCATCTTTTACGCTCTCATTTTTCTCTGGTTCCTTTTCCGGCTGACTTGTCTCCCCTTTGCTACAACCAGAAAAAGCCAACATCACAGCAAATAGTACCACTACTATTTTTCTTTTCACTTTTTCACCTCCTAATTAATTATATTCAGTTCCAATTTACTATATCTTCCTACATTTTTCAACAAAAAAGCATAATATTGTCTTTTTTCTTCTATCTATAGAATTCCTCTGTTTCTCTTTTTTGAATATTTGCCCGAAACGGCATCGACTTATTTTCATTCATCGGCAAGCTTAGCCAGAACTGCTAAACTTGCCGACAATCAGACTCGGGGACTCCCCGAAATGAATTTTCTAAAACAACTTTTCCGGATACACACCGCCATCTACAAGCGCACGCACAGAAGCGACCACCGCCGCTTTATCCTCTTTGTAAGTCACTCCAAACCACTTGTCGTGTGAACGCAATACTTTTACATCTGCGCTTCCATCCGCCAATAAATCTCCAACAATTGTAGGTAAAAGGTATTCTGCTTTTAAGCTATTTTCTTCAACCTTTGATAAAAATTCTCGAAATCCCTTCTCAAGTACTTCAAAAAACTCGGGATGTAATCCCCACATATTCATAGAAACAGGAGAATGTACATCAACTTCTACCATTCCATCTTCCGTGCGAACAGCAGCTCCTTTTTCCGTCTTTTCAATATTGGAAGTCTCAACAATATCTGTCAGCATATGATTTTCATCCACTTTACAGATTCCTCTTGTCACTCCGCCATTTTCACTCAAAGTATTTCCCAGGACAAATCCAACCATACTCACCTGAAGTTTATCATTTCTTTCCTGCTCCTGAATCAGATGATTATACGCCTCCACATAAGCTTCTTTTCCGTAATAATCATCTGCATTAATTACTAAAAACGGTTCACTCACAACATCTTTACAGCAAAGAATTGCCTGACCGGTTCCCCAAGGTTTTGCTCTGTCAGCATATTTTCCTTTAAATTCTTCTGGAATATCCGAAATCTCTTGATATGCATAAGCGACCTCTACAACTTTTTCAATCCTGTTTCCAATCACTTCTTTAAAATCTTTTTCTAAATCCTTGCGGATAACAAATACAACCTTATCAAACCCAGCTTCCATAGCGTCATAGATAGAATAATCCATAATGATCTCGCCATTTGGTCCTACTGGTTCCAACTGTTTAATTCCTCCGCCAAAACGACTTCCAATACCTGCTGCCATAATTACTAACGTTGCTTTTGCCATCTTCTTCCTCCTGTTCGCTATTCGCCAAGCCCTTCTTCTACGATTCTCGCCATCTCTTGCATAGCTTTTTCTTCATCTTCACCTTCACAAATTAACTCAATCACATCACCTTTTTTTATACAAGCACCCAATACGCTCAACACACTCTTGGCATTGGCAGTTGTATTCTTGGAAAGAAATGTAATTTTACTTTGGAACTGCATTGCAGTCTTGCAAAACAGCCCGGCAGGTCTCAAATGAAGACCTGTTGGATTATTGATTGTCAATTTTCTTCGTACCATTCTCTTAGCTCCTCTCATTTTATTTTTTTGTCAAAATAACCTGTATCGTGGCGCCTCCGACAAAACTGCATCCTTCCGGAAGACTCGCTATTGTAACCGGAACATCATAGGTTCCTTCTTCACTGTAACTTTTCAAATCAATAGATGCCGCAATCTTCTCTGCAGACATATTTTCTAATGCTTCATCAAGTCCTTCAAACTGCAATTCTACATTTTGCTCCGGACCATATGAAAGTTCCATGCCTTCCGGCAAATTGTTTACCGCTATCGACCGTACCGGAATTGCAATATTTTTGATTCCTTCTTTTTCAACCAGAATATTTACCACTACGCTTCCCGCCGAACTGTCTGCCAAACTAATTCCGTCCGGAAGATAATCTGTAATATTCACCACAACCTTTGTCGTCTCTGTAAGATTTTCCTGTTTGAGCGCACTGCTTGCAACCTCTATGTCATCTATCTTTTCCACGTCTTCGCGATTTCCCATAATCGTAATACGCTGAGGTTCGATCTGAAGTCCTGACACTGCATACCCGCTTTCAGTTCCAATCTCTGATTGGTCAAACTTCAACTCCACTTCCTTTGTCTCCAGCAAATGCACTTTAATATTCACACCACTGCTGTCCACATCGCTGGATAGCAAGCTTTTATCTATAACATTGTCCGCTGAATCATAATAGATCAGTTCATCCGCCTTTAAGGTTGTATCTTCCGACAACCCCGACACATCTACTCTCGCAACCACTTTACTGATTCTTCCAAGTGATGACTTTGGACCACTGATATCAATGGACTGTGGTTCTGCTTCCAGCTCACCTATCACATAACCACTTTGCAAATCTCCTGTCGCAATCGCCGTAACCGGAAATGTCTTATTTTCGATATTTTCTTTCACAATCTGAATATTTCTCGGATTAGGTAATGCCTCCTTGTAATCTCCTTCAAAACCTTCTATGGTAATTCTTACCGGAACAGAACCTGATTGCTCTTCTTTTAAATCTGCAACCGCCTTAATATCCTCCGTCTTGATTTTTTCCATAATCGAACGTTCTGCCTTCACTGTAACTGCAATCTGCTTTACATCATCCGCAATTTTAAAGGTCTGCCCATGCTCTGTTACCACCTCCGGGTTTGCGACTGTGATCTCCGGATAAAACGTCTTTGTGACAATCGGTCTCGAAATATTCATCACAATAAGCCACAAAAGCGCTGAAAAAAGGAGTGCTATGAACTTTAGGACAAAATTATTTGTCAGTTTGTTTTTCATTCTTTCGCCTTCCTTTCCATATCATAGACCGTTTTTCTTCCAAAGATTTATTCTGTACATGGACAAGCTTCTCTCTTAAGAATTCCGGCTTCACATTCCGTGTAAGGTGTCCTCCCATTGCTATAGATACATATCCAGTCTCCTCTGAAACTGTAATCACAAGCGCATCGCTCACTTCACTCATTCCTACCGCTGCTCTATGTCTCGTTCCAAGCTCTTTGCTAAGTCCCATATTATCAGACAACGGCAGATAACATGTTGCCGAGACAATTCGATTACCTCTCACAATAACTGCTCCGTCATGAAGCGGTGTATTATGTTCGAAGATATTAATCAGCACCTGACTGGATACCAGACAGTCCAACTCAATACCTGTATTCTGATACTCTGTAAGCATAATCTCTTGCTCTACCACAATCAATGCTCCGGTCTTTACCTTTCCCATCTCATAACATGCCGTCACAAGTGCATCGATCGTCTTATCATCAAACCTTCCTGATTCTTTGCTTCGTTCAAACGGAACTACTGCAATCCAAAAATCTTTTTGCCCGAGACGCTCCAACGCTCTTCGCAGCTCCGGCTGAAACACGACAACTGCTGCTGTTGCCAGGACGCTGATGGAATTCGTTGCAATCCACAGAATTGTGTGCATCTTGAAGATAGCCGCGAGTAAAATAAAGACAAGCAGAACAATAATTCCCCGCAAAAGCATCCATGCTTTCGTATGTTTGATCAACTGATAAACCAAAAATGCAATAATAATAATCTCAACAACATCTGTCACCTGTATTTTCGGGAAATACAACTCTTTAAAATATATTTCAAAGAAATTCTGTAATTTCTGTCCCATTTTCTCACCTCCATCTCTTTCACATCTTTTTTACTAATGTTTTAATTCTTCTTCTAGTAATTCTTGAATCTCAAGTTCTTCTTGCAACGCTTTCGTAAGAAGCATCTCGTCGGTCTGGTTCTTCAGGATTTTTTCCTGCTTCAACTCATCCATCCGCGACGTCTCCTGACGTTCATTAATTCGTTTTACCGTTTTCTCAGGTGCAGTCACCGTCACTTTCGGGACTGCTTTTACATAATAAAAATACTCATCATCTTCAAATTGAAGATTCTCTGTTCTTGAATAGTCAACCGCAAATGCAAAAAATTCTAACACAAGTGCCAATAAAATCGAAACAATTGTCCCAATAATAACCGCCACATACGGAACATCTACATGCATCGTGGCTCTTCCGATCACCACTACGATCACATATACAAGTGCGCCTGAAACAATCGCAATCTTCCACGCATTATCAACTGATAATTTTCTCACACTATATACTACAAGTAAGCAGATCACAAATGCAATAATCGCAGTCCACATCTCCTTATTGTTAAATAACTGTTGCGCAAAAGCGGTGAGTTGGGCAAACATCTCTGAATCCCCTGCTCCTTTTATCGTTGTCTCATACGCTTTTACATATGTAACCATATAACACGCAATCGTTCCAAATGCAATCGGAACTGCACATAAAGGTCCTCCTGTCAATCCGTATACAATCGGTATCAGCATCGGTATCTTCAGTGTGAACGCAATCGGCATCAATAATAGAACAATCGCCTTATCCGGCGTAAATCGGAAATACAAAATAAACATGATTAAAAAAATCACTGCTGCCACCGCAGCCACACCCACGGACAACGCATAAAACTGTACAACTGTAAGTGCCACAGCCACTACCACTGTCGCTGTAATCGGCAAAAATGTACAAATCACTGCAAGACCAAGTATGACTATCGGATTCGCTGAAATCTTCATAAATCCAATGTTACTGCTGATAAACATAAAAGTTGCCAACGCTAAAATAAACTGAACTCCTTTATCCACAATTTTAGAATATCTCGCATATAGTCTCAGTATAGTCTCTCTTACCTCAATCAAACGATCCATCTACATATTCTCCTTCTCGTAAAGCTTGTTTAACACTAACAGATTATGGCTATATTTTTTCACGCGAGTTCTGGCTTCACTATGCTTTTTCTGATAAAACCGCCCGCTCGCTATCCAATATGCGACTAACACAATCACATAGATTATCAAAATCACTGCTACTAAAATAATTGCTTTTACCAACGTCAGTTCTTCTAAAACCTGATCCATATATGCAATTCCAATCAGTCCGGCAACCATCGCATATCCGATTGTCGTCCAGATCATTGTCGCCAGCCTATGAAAGCTCACATAATCTTTCTTATAGTAAGAACTCACCTTAAAATCTTCTTTTCCTTCTTTTTGTTCGTAGGAAGCAAGCTGCACCATAAGTTTTACTCGTTCTTCATTCAACATAAACGTCACCTCTAAACTTGTTTTCCCCTCAAGACATTAGTTTCAGTATAGCATTATTCAGTATCCTTGTCCAATACTTATAGTCAAAAAACACACTTTTTGAACACCTCTGCTTTTCAATTCCTCTGCCACTGTATCAATTGTGCTTCCTGTCGTATAAATATCGTCAATGACCAACACCGTTTTGTAGTTCTTCCATTGACCTGTAACTGAAAATGCGTGCTTTAAATTTTGTTTTCGTTCCTTATCGTTCAGTTCTTTTTGCGGTCTCGTGTATCTGCTGCGTATTACAGATCTGCTGTCAACCGGAATTCCCATCATCTCTCCAAGATGCTTTGCTACAATCTCCGCCTGATTATATCCACGAAATCTCTTTTTCTTACGATGCAGCGGAATCGGAACAATCACCTCTGTCCCCCACTCCCGTATCAGTCTGCCATAGATTCGAACCATCTCTTTCGCATAAAACTCTCCGTAAATACGTCTGTTTTTATATTTGAACTGATATATCGACATACTGACCGGCATCTTGTGTATCCAGATACTTCTTCCTTGATCATATGAATACACATTTTTCTGACAGTCATAACAATATTCTTGTTCAGCATAGCGAACCGGTTTACCGCACTTTTTGCATCTCGGCTCCGTTATATAAACTACCTTTTCTGCACAATCCTTGCACAATTCCTTGTCGCTGACTTTTCCACAAAAGCAGCATGTTTTCGGATAAATTATCCCCAAAATCTTTTTCCAAATGTTCATTATTTTACGGACTCTTGACACATCTCCTGGTTATCGTCTAAAAATCCTGTATGCATTCCGCCAGACTTGTATATCTGTTCTGCTCATTTGCATTTCGAATCATCTCTTGAAATGTCACATCGCTTCCAACAAGTGTTACACATTTTTTAGCTCTCGTCACCGCCGTATAGATCAAATTTCGGTGATAAAGCTGCCGTGGTCCCTGCAGAAGCGGAATCACAACCGCAGGGTACTCACTTCCCTGCGATTTATGTATGGTGATAGCATATGCCAACTCCAACTCGTCTAATAACTGAAATGGATAATTTACTTTCTTTTTTTCCTCATATTCGACTTCTACCGTCTCCGTATAAGAATTAATTGATGTAATTCTTCCGATATCTCCATTGAATACGCCGATTCCTTTATCTACGACAAGACCGTATTTCGTTGCAATCTCCCATTCCAGCTGATAATTATTTTTTATCTGCATTACTTTGTCACCAACACGAAAAAGCTTATCTCCATATTCTTTTTCTTCTTTACTTTTATCGGGCGGATTCAGATACTGCTGCAAAATCGTATTCAGCCGTTCCACACCCAAAAGCCCTTTCCGCATCGGAGTTAAAACCTGTATATCAAACGGATCTGCCCCCACATATTTCGGTAATTTCTTTTGAATCAGCGCAATCACAACACTGATGATCGTGTTGGCATCCTGTCTTTTTAAAAAGAAAAAGTCTCTGCTCTTATTATCTAAAATGACCTCTTCACCCCGATTGATCTTATGAGCATTCACCACAATGTCACTTTGTTCTGCCTGACGGAAAATCTTTGTCAATGTAATAACAGGAAAACATTCTGATTTGATTAAATCTTTCAAAACACTTCCCGCCCCTACAGAAGGAAGCTGATCCTGGTCTCCCACAAGAATCAGTCTTGTCCCAACCATAACCGCATTGAGCAGCACATGCATTAACGGCAGATCCACCATCGACATCTCATCGATAATGATAACATCTGTCTCCAGCGGATTCTCTTGATTTCTCGCAAATTCCATACGATTATCGTCATTTCCTGGCGCGTATGCCAATTCAAGCATCCGGTGAATTGTCCTCGCCTCGCACCCGGTCGCCTCCGTCATACGTTTTGCAGCTCGCCCTGTCGGTGCCGCCAGAAAAATATCCATACCTTCGCTCTCAAAAAAATGAATCATCGCATTGATTGTTGTTGTCTTTCCGGTTCCAGGTCCTCCTGTCAGAACCAGCACTCCATTCCTCACAGCTTCTTTCACTGCCGTCCGCTGAAGTTCGTCCAATGAAAGTTCTGCATCTTCCTCAATTTGCCGGAGTCTCTTTTCAATCGCATCCTCCGCAATATCGTAAGAAACATTCAAATCGTGAAGCATCTTTGCCGTATTTAACTCTAAATAATAGTAGTGCGCCGGATACACCCGGATTCCATCTTCTTTCTCTTTTAGAACAACTTTCTTTTCCATCGCTAAGTCCATGAGATACTTCTGTATATCACAGATCTCGACTTCCAAAAGCTGCATCGTTCGCCTGAGCAGCTCTTCCTGTGGAAGATAGACATGTCCGTCTGTCACACTCTGCAGCAGCACATAAAAAATCCCACTTCGTATCCTGAAATCGGAATCTGTATGAATTCCTACTTTCGATGCAATCTCGTCTGCTGTTTTAAAACCAACGCCCTGAACATGGTCTGCAATCTGATACGGATTCTCCTCCATCACACGATAAACACTCTGACCATAATGCTCATAGATTTTGGCTGACAAAGCAAGCGATATCCCATATTTTTGAAGATAAATCATTGCTTTTCGCATATCCTTCTTCTCTTCCACCTGCTCTGAAATCTCACGTGCTTTCCGTTCACTGATTCCTTTTACTTCCGCAAGACGCTCTGGTTCTTCTTCAATAATACGAAATGTATCGTCTTTAAATTTGCGTACAATTCTCCCTGCAAGCGCAGCTCCAAGCCCCTTGATCGCACCAGATCCCAAATATCGTTCAATTGATATCAAATCCTCTGGCTCTTTCACTTCATGTGAAATCACTTGCAGCTGCATGCCATACACATTGTGATTCGTATATTCCCCGGACACTTCCAGCATCTCACCCTCACTAATATAGGGAAAAGTCCCGACACATGTAAGCTCTCCATCTTTATTTGTTAAATGAAACACCGTATAGCCATTCTCTTCATTTCGGAATACGATATGTTCTACATATCCCTTTATGACTTCCAAAACCTCATCCTCCATATTCTCCGAGCAAAATTATTTTGCCGCCAGACGACAAGAGCCGTCTCTTCAAGAGACAGCCCTCAATCACTCTACACACTTACGCTTCTTTTCTTCCACTCATAAATTCTACAAACTGACCGGTTCCAACCGCAACAACTTTCATCGGATCTTCGGCAGTCATCGTGTTGATTCCTGTCTTTTCCTCGATCAACTCTTCCAATCCACGAAGGAGAGCTCCTCCTCCGGTCAGAACAATTCCTCGATCCAAAATATCCGCTGATAATTCCGGTGGTGTTCTTTCCAATACCGCAATAACAGCTTCCACAATCTGACTTGTTGTCTCTTTCAAAGCTTCTTCTGTCTCTGAAGATGTCACTGTCACAGTCTTTGGAAGACCTGTCACAAGATTACGTCCACGCACTTCCATCGTCTCTTCTTCCACCAATGGATAAGTTGTCCCGATTTTAATCTTGATATCTTCCGCAGTACGCTCTCCGATCAATAGATTATGCTTTTTACGCATAAATCTTACAATTGCTTCGTCAAAATCATCGCCTGCAATTTTAATTGATGTATTTACTACTGTTCCTCCAAGTGAGATAACCGCAATATCTGCAGTTCCTCCACCGATATCTACAATCATGTTTCCACATGGCTTTGCAATATCAATTCCTGCTCCAATTGCCGCTGCAACCGGCTCTTCAATCAAATGTACCTCTCTTGCACCAGCTGCAAAAGTCGCTTCTTCCACTGCCTTCTTTTCTACTTCTGTAACACCGCTCGGCACACAAATACTGATACGCGGCTTCTTAAAAGTTCTCTTTCCTACCGCTTTCTGTACGAAGTACTTAATCATCTTTTCTGTCACTGTATAGTCTGAAATAACTCCCTGTCTCAGCGGTCTTACAGCTATAATATTTCCCGGTGTTCTTCCAAGCATCAGTCTCGCTTCTTCTCCAATCGCCTTAATCGCATTGGTATCTCTGTCAAAAGCGACTACGGAAGGTTCTTTCAATACAACACCTTTTCCTTTTACATATACGAGAACACTGGCGGTTCCTAAATCAATTCCGATATCAACTGACATCTGATTTCTCCTTTCACTGCACTTATCTATTCTATCATCTTTCGTTATTATACATATACCTT
>ERZ773144.3411-NODE-3411-length-11059-cov-5.100236_pt1 | contig 11059 bp, 9 predicted proteins | sample MGYA00580849_ERZ773144 | MGnify/ENA primary metagenome ERZ773144 (study PRJEB29015, sample SAMEA2737861) | human gut metagenome | biome: human gut; feature: human-associated habitat; material: faeces | place: China | collected 2012 ...
ATGTTAATTTAATTTTTGAATACTTTCAGAAACAATATTTTTTATATTTTCTATAAATAATTCCATATCATCATCTAATTTTGTATTGGAAAGTTTTATCCACCCCAATCTTATTTCATCTTTATACTGAATAATAGGTTTGCTTATTATTTCAGGACCAGCATATCCAAATGGCAGTATTCCTGTTCCAATAGAAAAAGCATTTGTATTAGTGAGTATATTTATCATAGTACCTCTATCTTCAACAAATATCTTTTTTTCTATAAGATTAAAATCATAAAACAAAAATTCTTCTGCAAAGTCCATAGATGCAGAAGCTTCTTCTTCAAAGGAAGCAAAAGGAAAATTATAAAGTTCATTTAAATTTATTTCATTATTTTGAGCTAGAGGATGGTTTTTATGAAAAAATATACAGGGAGTTAATTTTACAATTTCATAAAATTCAATATCTTTAGAAGCTAACACTTTTTTTAAAAATTTTTCAGTTAATTCAGAAATGAATATTATTCCTAAAGCGCTTCTCTTTTCATAGACATCATTTATAACTTTATACATTCCAACTTCTCTTATATGAATTTCAAATTTATTTATAATTTTTTTCTTGAAAAATTCTATAAAAGCTTTTATAACAAAAGGATATCTTTGTGTGGAAATAGCTATATACATAGCAGGATCTGCTTTATGATGGGAATACATTTCTATAATTTTTTTCTTTTGCTCTAAAAGTGGCCTTACATGGTTTATAAATTCTTTTCCTTCATCAGTGAGTTCAACTCCCTTTATATTTCTATTAAAAATAGTTATTCCAATTTCTTCTTCTAACTCCTTTAGGAGTTTGCTTAAATAAGGCTGGGCAACATACAGATTTTTAGAAGCTTTGCTGATTGAACCACATCTTGAAATTTCTATTATATATTGAATCTGTTGAAAAGTCATCTATACCACTCCTTTATTTAGAAATCCTTAATATAATTATACTTAAAATCAGGAGAAAGTCCATATTTAAATTCTACTTAAGAGTATTGTGCAGATAAGAAGAAGGTTAGACAGGGTATAACTATTGGTTATAACTAGAGATATTTTTTAGGTATTTTACAGTTATAAAATTGTCGTGCTATACTTGCGTTATAAAAACATGTTAAATGATGAATTTATAAATATACAGAACAAATTTAGAACATGGATTGCGCTGTCCAAGATAAAATTGATTATACTGATAAAAGGGAGGAAGGTATGGAAAATTTACAGGCAAAAAAAGATTATGGAGTAAAAGCATTTTTTCCACTGATAGTTTTTTTAATTATTTATCTGGGATCAGGAATATTTTTTACTTTGATAGGTATAGAGAAACCATTTAATCAGGTACCTAGAGAAGCAGCACTCTTGGGAGGATTAGTTGCAGCTATTATTATGGGAAAAGATAAAGTAGATTTTAAAATTGATATTATTTCTAAACATGGTGGAGATTCAGGTGTTATTCTTATGTGTATAATATTTCTTCTGGCAGGAGCATTTGCAGGTGCAGCCAGAGGGATGGGGGGAGTTGATGCCACAGTTAATCTGGGACTTTCAATAATACCAAGAAAGTTCATATTTTCAGGAATATTTATTATAGCAGCACTTATTGCCACTGCTATGGGAACTTCTATGGGGACAATATCAGCAATTGGACCTATTGCAATAGGACTTGCTGAAAAAGCTAATATTTCTCCTTCAATAGCTATAGCAGCAGTTTTAGGGGGAGCTATGTTCGGGGACAATCTTTCAATAATATCAGATACCACAATTGCAGCAACTCGTGGAGCTGGATGCAAAATGAATGAAAAATTTAAAATGAATCTTTTAATTGCATTGCCAGCAGCTGTTGTAGCAATAATATGTTATAGTTTTGTTGGAACAGGAGAGGAATTAACAGGAGAATATACTTATAATATTATTAGAATAGTTCCTTATATTATAGTTTTAATAACAGCCTTACTTGGAATGAATGTTATAGTTGTCTTGCTTCTTGGAACAGGAATGTGTGGAGTAATAGGATTTATAACAGGAAGTCTTACTTTTTCCACATATGCTCAAGCTATAGCTAAAGGAATTAATGGTATGTCAGGACTTATTATAATTGCAATAGTACTTCGTGGACTCACAGGAATAGCTAAAGAATATGGAGGTATTGATTGGCTCGTAAATTCATTGGAGAAGAGAATCCATTCTAGAAGAGGGGCAGAATATGGAATATCTGCATTAGTATCTCTTGTTGACTGTTCAATGGCAAATAATACAGTGGCAATACTTGTAAGTGCACCTTTAGCTAAAACATTTGCTAAAATTTATAATATAGCACCAAAACGTTTAGCAAGTCTTCTTGATATTTTCAGCTGTGCAGTGCAGGGAATAATACCACATGGTGGACAGATGCTTCTTGCCAGTACAATGACAGGTCTTTCACCGTTTGCAATAGCAGGAGTTTCCTATTATCCATTTTTACTGGCAATAGCAGCAATAATTACTATTCAGTTTGGACTTTTAAGAACAAAAGAGGAAAAAATGGGGATTGAATTATATCAGGAAGCTGAGACAGAAGCATAAATATAAAATGGAAGTATAAAATAGGAATTATTTCCACATAAGGAGGAGTAATATGAAAATAGTAAAAGTTGATGTTATGCAGTTAGGAACAGATGTAAGACCAGACTGGCGTCCAATAGTCTGCCGTATTTATACTGATGAGGGAATATATGGAGATGGGGAAGCTGCAATGGCTTATGATGTGGGAGCATTAGGAGCTTTTGGAATGCTTCAGGAACTGGCAAAAATGGTAATAGGAATGGATCCTCTGGATAATGAGGTTATATGGGATAAATTATATCGTTCAACTTTCTGGGGGCAAAATGGAGGTCCAGTAACATTTTCAGCAATATCAGCTATAGATATAGCCCTTTGGGACATAAAAGGAAAATATTTTAAAGTTCCAGTGTATAAGCTTTTAGGTGGAAAAAAGAGGGATAATTTAAGATGTTATGCCAGTCAGCTTCAGTTTGGCTGGGGAGAAGTAAGAATACCTGCCAGAACTCCTGAAGATTATGCAAAAAATGCTAAAAAAGCTGTTGCAGAAGGTTATGATGCTGTAAAATTTGATTTCTTTTTATATGATGAAGAAGATGGTTTCTTTAATGACAATGACAGGCTTGGACTTTTAAGTAAAAAATATCTGAATATTGTAGAAAAAAGAATAGCTGCTGTAAGAGAAGCCATTGGACCAGATGTTGATATCATAATAGAAAATCATTCCTATACAGATGCACAATCAGCTTTACAATTAGGAAAAATGGCAGAGAAATATGATATCTTCTGTTTTGAAGAACCAACTACACCTTACCCTAAAATTACAAAATATATGTCTGATAAACTTAATATACCAATTGCAACAGGAGAGCGTATTTATTCAAGATGGCAGTATGCTCAATATTTTGAAAATTGTTCAGTACAGATGATACAGCCAGATTTTGGAAATTGTGGTGGAATTACTGAGGGGAAAAAAATATGTGATATGGCATATGCTTATGATGTAGGAGTACAGGGACATGCCTGTGGAAGTCCTCTATCAAATGTTGTGGCACTTCATTTAGAATGTGTTATACCAAACTTTGTAATACATGAACATCATGCTGTAAATCTGACTCCATATAATAAATCTTATTGTATTTATGATTATCAGCCAGTAAATGGTAAATATAAAGTTCCTGAACTTCCAGGACTGGGAAATGAATTATCTGAAAGTGCTATGAATAATTCTGTGAAAGTAACTATAGAATAAAATAATAATTTATATTAAGGTTAGAGATGGCTAAACTGGTTTCTAACCTTTTTCTATTTGAAAAAAGATGAAAAGCAGTATATAATTATAGAAATCAAAAAAGAGGTGAGAAAATGGAAAAACTAGTAAATAATGGAAAAATATTAGAAATAAGAACAGGAAGTCACCTCTATGGTTTGTCTACACCTTCTTCAGATAAAGATTATACAGGGGTATTTCTTGCCCCATGGAAATATCATATTGGGCTTCATAAACTGGAACAGGTAGATTTAGGAATAGAATCTAAACTTGAAAATGGAAAGAACAGTTTTAAAGCAGTTGACAGAACTTTTTACGAATTGAAAAGATTTGTTGCTTTGGCAGCAGGAAATAATCCAAATATAATGGAACTTCTCTTTGTAGATGAAGATAATATTATATATATAAATGAATATGGAAGAAAATTGCTAGATAACAGACACTTATTTCTTTCACAAAAACTTATCGAGAAATTTTCAGGATTTGCTAATTCACAAAAACATAAGCTTTATGTAAAAAAAGAAAATCTTGAAAAACTTTATTCAGCTAGAGATTTTATAAAAGAAATGATTGAGAAATATAAATCTGATAAAATTCTTTTTCCTGAGATGAAAAAAGAGGAAAATTTTGGAAAAAATTTTATTCAGAGAGATATAAAAGGAGATGTTTATAGAATAGGAGAATATAATATAAATTCTAATCTTACTCTCAAAAATGCTTGTGAATTAATAGAAAAAATAATAAAAGAGAGCAGCAACAGACAGGAACTTATAAAACAATCAGGATATGATACTAAATATGCTTCACACCTTGTAAGACTTCTACTGGAGGCAATAGAAATATTAACTACTGGAAATCTGGTGTATCCTTTGCAGGAAAGAGAACTTATAATGAAAATAAAAATGGGAGAAATAAAATTTGAAAAAGTAATTGAATTGGTGGAGGAATTGGAAATAAAACTTAAAAAATTTGAAGATACCCCTGAACTGATAATGATACCTAAAAATGTAGATATAGAATCAATAGAAAAACTTGTAATAGAAATATATAAAGATTTTCTGCTCAAAGGAGAATAAAATATGGAAAAATTAAAAAAAATAGAACTTGGAGAAAATGAAAAGTACATTCTTGAGCTTATTCAGAAATATGGGGAAGGATATATAGTAGGGGGATATGTGAGAGATTCTCTTCTGGATTTAAGACCAAAAGATTGTGATTTTGTAACAAATCTTTCATATGAAAAATTATTGGAAATATTTAAGGAATTTCATCCTAAGGAGATTGGGAAGTCTTTTGGAATAATTCAGATAAAATATAAAGGAACACATTATGAGATAGCTAAATATAGAAAAGATATTGGTGTACCAGAAGATAGAAGAGAACAGGAAGTAGAATTTACAGATAATATAATAGAGGATTTAAAAAGAAGAGATTTTACTATTAATGCTATAGCATTTGATGGAGAAAATTATAAATATGCAGATAATGCTGTAGAAGACATATTAAATAAAAATCTTCGCTTTGTAGGAGAGGCTTCAGAACGTATAAAAGAAGACCCTTTGAGAGTTATGAGATTTATAAGATTTCTTGTAACAAAAAATTTAAATAATAAAAACGATATAGAACAGATTCTTCCATATATACCTCTTGTAAAAAAATTATCTATGGAAAGAATGAGGGATGAATTTAGTAAAATAATAACAGCTGATGAAGCTGGTTCAGCAATAGAACTTCTTGAAAAAACAGGAATACTTGAGTATCTTATTCACGAATGGACAAAAACAAAAAAATTTAATCAAAGGAACCCTCATCATAATCTTACATTGGATGAACATATAAAAAAAGTGGTAGCCTCTATTGAAGGTGATATAGAACTTAGACTTGCAGCATTGCTTCATGATATAGGAAAACCTCAAACTTATACTTTAAAAAATGGAATAGGACATTTTTATGGACATGAACAGGAAAGTGCTGTTTTAGCTGAGAAAATACTTTTAAGAATGAAATATACAAATAAGATTGTAAAAAATGTTACCTTATTAATTGCTAATCATTTGAATAATTCAAAAAATAGCAATAAAAAATACTGTAAAAAATTAATTGATAAAATAGGTTATGAAAATATGCCAAAACTTTTTAAATTAATGGAAGCAGACAGAATAGCTCATAAACCTCCATTTGATTTTACTGCTTTGGATAAATTAAAAATAGCATATTATGAGATATGTAATAATAATGAACCTGTATCTATAAAAGATCTTATGGTAAATGGAAATGATATGATAGATTTAGGAATTACTAAAGGAAAAGATATAGGAGAAACATTAAAGTATCTTTTAGGCAAAGTATTGGAAGATCCTGCTAATAATAGTAGAGAAGTTCTTTTAAATTTTGCAGAGCAGTATAAAATAATTTTAAAAAATTAATTCTTTTTGATAAAATTTTTATATTTAAGAGGTGCATATATGATGGAAAAATTTGATAAAATAAATGAAATTATAAAAAAATTTCGAGATGACAGAGAGTGGAGCCAGTTTCACAATCCTAAAGATTTGGCTATATCCCTTTCATTAGAGGCAGCTGAACTGTTGGAGTGCTTTCAATGGAAAAGCAGTGCTGAGGCAGAAAAAAATAATTATCAGGATATAAAATATGAAATAGCAGATGTAGCAGTTTATCTATTGTTAATATGTGATAAGATGGGAATAAATTTATTAGATGCTGTTGAAGAAAAAATGAAACTCAATGAAAAGAAATATCCAGTGGAAAAAGCTAGGGGATGTTCAAAAAAATATAATGAATTATAATATAAGAAGCTGACTTAAAAGTTAGAATAAATTTTAGAAATTAAAAAGTAAATTTTTACTGAATAATTCTAAAATTGTATTTCTGAATTAATATGTCAGCTTTTTTTATATTTATAATTTTATTTTTGTCAATGTTCTATCATATTTTATTTTAAATTATATGAAAAATTTTCTTTGCTTTTTTAATGGATTATAGATCAAAAAATAGTTTTGATTAAAGAAGAGGATTATTTTCTATATTAGTGATTGAATTTGAAAGAAAAATAAAAAAGTGAAGGAAAATGAATGGAAAATTAGAATAATCTTAAATAGAGAAAGAAAAATTAAGAAAAAAATTGTTTTAAAATAAAACTTTATGATTTTTTTATATTATAAAAAAACGTAAATTATATCTTTGATAGAGTTTGAAAGGAAAACGATATATTTTGTGAAATTTTTTGAAATGTTTTGAAAGAAAATGATTGATTTTTAATAAAAAGAGTGATATTATAAAATTAAGAAGAGAAAGGGGGAATAAAATGCTTAATATTGAAAGATATAATTTGATTTTGGAACTGATTAAAAATAAAAAGAATATAAAATTGAATGAATTGGTAGAAGAAATGGATGTATCAGAAGCAACAGTTCGAAGAGACCTTAATTTTCTTGAGGAAAAAGGAAAAATCAGAAGAGTTCATGGTGGAGCAGTTTTGATAGAAAATAAAGAAGAAGATATCATTTATAAAAAAATGGTATTTTCAGAAGAAAAAAATAAAATAGGTAAAGCAGCAGCAGCTCTTGTAAAAAATGGAGATATTATTTTTTTAGATGCAGGAAGTACAACAGAATGTATGATTAAATATTTGGAAGATAAAACAGATATAAAAGTAGTCACTAACGGATTTACTCACATGGAAGAACTTACAAAACTTGGAATAGAAACTTACCTTATAGGTGGAAAAGTTAAGATAAAGACAGGAGCAACAGTAGGGGCAACAGCAGCTTTTGCATTAAAAAATTATAATTTTGATATTTCTTTTATAGGTGCTAATGGAATTACACTTGATGGATATTCCACACCTGATCCTGAAGAAGTAATTGTAAAAAGTGAAGCTATAAAAAGAGGTAAAGAAGTATATTTTCTTTGCGATGAATCAAAATTTAAAGCAAACAGTTTTATAAATTTTGCTTCTTTAGATGAAGGAATGTTAATAACAAATGGAAAAATACCAATGGAACTTGAAAAAAATGTAAGAAAAAAGGAGGATTAAAATGATTTACACTGTAACTTTAAATCCTGCTATAGATTACTATATTGTGATGGATAAATTTGTAGAAGGAGAATTAAATTCACTTAAAGATGGGTATACTTTAGCTGGGGGAAAAGGTATAAATGTATCTAAAGTTTTAAAAAATTTTGGAAGAGAAAATACTGCACTTGGTTTTGTAGGTGGATTTACAGGGGATTATATAAAAAATAGCCTAAAAACTTATGGAGTTGAAGGAAACTTTGTAGAGCTTGCAGAAAATACAAGAATAAATATAAAAATGAAAACAGAGGAAAAAGAAAGTGAGATATCAGGTAAATCACCAGTAATTACTGAAGAAAATAAAAAAGAACTTTTAGATAGTATGAAAGAAATAAAAGATGGAGATGTATTAGTATTATCAGGAAGTGTTCCTAAAACTATGGGAAATGAAATATATAAAGATATTATAAGAAAAATTCCAAAAGGAGTAAAAGTTATACTTGATACTAGGGATGAAGCATTTAAATATTCTCTTGAAGCAGGAGTATATTTAACTAAACCAAATAAAAATGAACTTTCGGAATTCTTTGAAAAAGAGCTTAAAACAATTGAAGAAATTATAGAAGCTGGAGAAAAGTTAAGAGATATGGGAAGTGAAAATGTCATAGTATCTATGGGTAAAGATGGTTCTATAATGATAACTAAAAATGGAGTATATCTTGGAAATGCACCTGCAGGAAAGCTTGTAAGCTCAGTAGGAGCAGGGGACTCAATGGTAGCAGGAATTATATATGGAATAACAGGTGGAAACTCAATAGAAGATTCATATAAATATGGCATTGCATCAGGAAGTGCTACTGCATTTTCTGAAGGATTGACAACACTGGAAACTATGGAGAATTTATTAAAGAATATTAAAATAAAAAAAATTAAATAAGGGGGACAAATTATGATAAACAATATGCTTTCTGAAAATTGTATCAACCTTGATTTAAAAGGAACTAATAAGAGCCAAATTATTGATGAACTGATAGAAATACTAAGTGCAGCAGGAAAACTTAATGATAAAGATGAATACAAAAAAGAAATACTGAAAAGAGAATCACAAAGTTCAACTGGATTAGAAGAAGGAATAGCTATTCCTCATGCTAAAACAAGTGCAGTAAAAGTTCCAAGTATTGCTTTTGGATTATCTAAAGCAGGTGTAGATTATGATTCGTTAGATGGGGAACCTTCAAAATTATTTTTTATGATTGCAGCTCCAGCAAATGCTTCTGATACACATATAGAAATTCTTTCAAAACTTACAACAACATTATTAGATGATGGTGTGAGAGAAAGGCTTTTAAATGTTGCTTCACCAAAAGAAGTCATAGAAATATTATCAACAGATATGGAAAAAGAAGAAGAAACTGACAAAAGAGATACAGGAATGCCTGATGTATTAGCAGTAACAGCTTGTCCTACAGGAATAGCTCATACTTATATGGCAGCAGATGCTCTTATCAAAAAAGCTCTTGCTATGGGAATTAATATAAAAGTTGAAACAAATGGTTCAACTGGTGTAAAAAATGAACTGACAGATGAAGAAATAAAAAATGCAAAGGGAATAATTGTAGCAGCAGATAAAAATGTTGAAATGGATAGATTTGCAGGAAAGCATGTTGAGATTGTTCCTGTAAAAGAAGGAATAAAAAATCCTGAAAAACTTATAAAAAATGCTGTAGCTCAAACAGCACCAATATATTCAGTATCAGGAGAAAAGGCATCTTCTTCTAAAAAAGAAAGAACTGGATTTTATAAACATATAATGTCAGGAGTTTCAAATATGCTTCCATTTGTTGTAGGTGGAGGAATATTAATAGCACTTTCATTTATGTTTGGTATACATGCAAGTAATCCAAGTGATCCATCATTTAATCCTTTAGCGAAATTATTAAGTGATATTGGAGGAGGAAATGCATTTTTCCTTATGGTTCCAGTAATGGCTGGGTTTATTGGAATGAGTATAGCTGATAGACCAGGATTTGCTCCAGCAATGGTAGGAGGACTTATTTCTCTGAATAATGGTGGTGGATTCTTAGGAGGACTTATAGGAGGATTTTTAGGTGGTTATAGTGTTGTATTACTGAAGAAAATATTTAGTAAACTTCCTAACAGTCTTGAAGGAATAAAACCAGTTCTATTATATCCACTGTTTGGGATATTTATTACAGGTGCCTTAATGTATGGAGTGATTATAGACCCAATTGCAGCATTGAATTCAGGAGTTACTAATTTTCTTGAGACTTTAGGAACAGGAAACCTTATTCTTCTTGGAGCTGTATTGGCAGGAATGATGGCAGTAGACATGGGAGGTCCGGTAAACAAAGCTGCATTTACATTTGGGATAGCAACTATAGCTGCTGGAAATTATGCACCACATGCTGCTGTAATGGCAGGAGGGATGGTACCGCCTTTAGGAATAGCTATAGCAACTACTATATTTAAAAATAAATTTACAAAAGATGAAAGAGATGCAGGAAAAACTTGCTATATAATGGGGCTGTCATTTATTACAGAAGGTGCAATTCCATTTGCAGCATCAGATCCTGTAAAAGTAATTCCAGCTTCAATAATTGGGGCAGCAATTGCTGGAGGACTTTCTATGATGTTTGGAGTATTATTACCAGCTCCACATGGTGGAATATTTGTTTTCCCAGTAGTTACAAATCCAGTGATGTATCTTGTATCGATAGTTGTTGGTTCATTAGTAACAGCCTTTATATTAGGAACTTGGAAAAAACCAGTAAATGAAATTTAATTTATTATAGAAGAAAAGATCAGTGAGCTTATAACTTATTGGTCTTTTTTTATTGAAAAAAGTGTAAGAAAAAAAGATATAAAAAATTTAATATATTAAAAGTGAAGATAAGAAATAAAAAAATGATATAATACACAAATAGCTTTTTAGAGAAATATATATAAATAAGATATCAAGATTTTATAGGAGATAGAACTAATATTATTCATTTATGTATTTATCTTGAAAATGTTGTTACTCACAATTGATAAATAAATTTTATATATTAGTAGATAATAAATTATAATGATTTATTTTTATTCATAGATCTATATATCTACTCTACATATGGCTTTCAAATCATTTTAAATAAAGGGGATATTGCTGGAAAGAAAAAATTAAATCAACT
>ERZ773144.3423-NODE-3423-length-11027-cov-5.493256_pt1 | contig 11027 bp, 11 predicted proteins | sample MGYA00580849_ERZ773144 | MGnify/ENA primary metagenome ERZ773144 (study PRJEB29015, sample SAMEA2737861) | human gut metagenome | biome: human gut; feature: human-associated habitat; material: faeces | place: China | collected 2012 ...
ATCATCGTCCGATTGGAAAGATAAAATATTCTCTAATCTAATTCAACCAACAGGTAGAAAGAATATTTTTAATATTTAAGAAAATAATTCCTATATTTGACTAATAGATTGTTCGAAACTTTATGGCGATAATATAAATTTCAATATGGAAATGAAAAGAATATTTTCGGTCGTCGTCTGTGCTGTGGGAATTTTTTTCTCCATGACAGCCGAGAGCAAAGACGGGTGCTTGAAAAGTTACGTATCGGCGGACAGTTTGCTTTTGTATGAATATTACGAATCTCATATTTGGGTTAGCCCATTGAACTATCCCCGGGTATTCTCTGAACAGAGGGCCGTTGCGCCGGACTGGTTTCATTATCAGGACAGGGTGATAGAGCTTCGTGTTCTTGCGCTGAGGAAGCGAATCTGGGAGGAGTATTTGCGAGATTTCCCTTTGGAGAGACTATCCGTACGTGTGTGGCTCATGTTTTCTCTTCGTACGGGTGAGTTGGAAACTGTGGAGCTAATGTTTCGAAGAGAGGTATTAGAGGATACCGACAGTTTCCCCATTCGGGAGATTATTGCGATGTGCATGAATTCCGATTGGAGTGGAAGTACATATATAATGGAGCATGAACCGGATAAATATGATAACATGTACACAGGATATATTTTCCCGTTATATTAGTGTCATGGATTTCAAAAGAATATTTTCGGTTGTCGTCTGTGCTGTGGGGCTTTTTTTCTCCACGGCAGCCGGGAGCAAAGACGAGTGCTTGAACAGTTACGTATCGGCGGACAGTTTGCTCCTGTACGAATATTACGAAACGTATGTTATGATTCGGCCTTTGAATTATCCTCGGATATTTCCAGAGCAGAAAGCTGTTGCGCCTGACTGGTTTCATTATCAGGACAGGGTGATAGAGCTTCGTGTTCTTGCGCTGAGGAAGCGGATTAGGGAGGAGTATCCGCAGGATTATCCTTTGGGGAGAGGATCCGTACGTGTGTGGCTCATGTTTTCTCTTCGTACGGGTGAATTGGTAACTGCTGAGTTAATGTTTCTAAAAGAGGTATTAGAGGTTGTCGACAGTTTCCCCGCACGGGAGATTATTGCGATGTGCATGAACTCCGATTGGAGTGGAAGTACATATATAATGGAGCATGAGCCGGATAAATATGATAACATGTACACCGGATATCTTTTTTCACCCTATTAGTGTCATGGACTTCAAAAAAATATTTTCGGTCGTCGTCTGTGCTGTGGGGATTTTTTTCTCTACGGCAGCCGGGAGCAAAGACGAGTGCTTGAACAGTTATGTATCGGCAGACAGTTTGCTTTTGTACGAATATTCCAAAACGCATATTATGGCTCGGCCATTGAACTATCCCCGGATATATTCAGAGCAGAAAGCTGTTGCGCCGGACTGGTTTCATTATCGGGATAGGGTGATAGAGACCCGTGTCTTTGCGCTGAGGAAGCAGATTAGGGAGGAGTATTTGCGAGATTTTCCTTTGGAGAGAGGATCCGTACGTGTGTGGCTCGTTTTTTCTCTTCGTACGGGTGAGTTGGAAACTGTGGAGGTAATGTTTAGAAAGGGGATATTAGAAGATGTCGACAGTTTCCCCGCACGGGAGATTATTGCGATGTGCATGAATTCCGATTGGAGTGGAAGCACGTATATAATGGAGCATGAACCGGATAAATATGATAGCATGTACACGGAGTATTTTTTTTCGCTATATTATTAGCGTGAAGAATAGGAGTAAGTCTCGTAATTGCATAAAAAAATTGAAGGAAGAGTGTGAATAGGTTTTGTGAAAATGTTTTATCTTCACCGCCAAATAATGAATTATGGCATCTTATTCCAGAAAATCGACCCGTAATAAAGCTCTTTGGGGATATCTGTTGCTTATTGCCGTTTTGTTGTCATCTTCGTGGTTTGTGTATCATGAGATAAATTTGCTAGTATCGATAAAAGCGGTCGAGGCGGATATGAGGCTGAAACGTCAGGAGATGTCTTCCGCTTTATCGGCTCTGTATAGAGCGGAAACGGTGGGACAATCGCTCGTTTGGGGACAGTTTTCGGATTATCCGGTATATAGGAGAGTGACGAATGATGCCGTAACATGTGTGGATTCGTTACGTCGTATTACATCGGACTCTGTCCAGCTGTCCCGAATCGATAGTATTATCGGTCTACTGAATCGGAAAAATGCGGTTATACGGCGATTGATGGGAACCACGATCGATGTGGCCGAGGAGCAAAACCGGAAAATAGAGGATATGATGAAACAGCAGGATTCGTTGATCCTTATTCAGAATCGTCAGCAAAGATTGGTTCGACAGAGCGATTCGCTGATAGAGAAACGCCGCCGTAGAAATGTGTTCGGACGAATAGCCGATGCTATTTCGGGAAAATCACCTACTCGGTTAGATAGCATTCGGATAGAATCGAAACGTATAGGAGCGTTGAGCGATTCGTTGGCTGCCGATTTGAAAGCGATGGAAAGCGGTTATAACGAGATCCGGGAGTTGTCTCAACAGGCTCTCGAACGGGAGCGGTGGCGATTGAGAAACGATAATCAACGGTTGAACGGTCAGATTAATCGTCTGATGAATAGTTTTGAAAGAGAGCAACTTATTGTATCGGAGAAGATACAGGAACGAAATGAACAGATTCGTCAGGAGTCTATGAGAGCTTTGGTCGCTGTGGCTTCTGGCGCTATTTTATTGGCGGTTATTTTTGGGGTATTGGTTTGGAAAGGTTGGTTAAGGGACGATCGTTTTCGTAGGGCATTGGAAGAAGCTCGGAGACGAGCCGAAGATTTGTTGGAGGCTCGGGAAAAGTTGATGCTGACGATAACGCACGATTTTAAGGCTCCGCTCGGTTCTATTATCGGATATGTGGAGTTGATGATGAGGCTGGATAATACCGAACGGCAAAAGTTCTATTTGCAAAACATGAAGGCATCATCGGATCATTTGCTTTCGCTGGTAAGCGATTTGCTCGATTTTCACCGTTTGGAATCTCATAAATTGGATATAAATCGTATTGCTTTTAGCCCCAAAGTATTATTCGATAAAATAGTATCTGCTATGCAACCTGTGGCGGATAAGAAACAACTGAATCTGATATTGAAAGTTGAGAAATCGGCCGATGCCAATTTTTCGGGCGATCCGTTAAGGATTAAGCAAATTGTCGATAATTTGTTGTCCAATGCTTTGAAGTTTACAGCCCGGGGTACGGTGACGATTCATGTGTTTGTGCGTGTCCGATATCTCGTTTTTTCGGTTAGCGATACGGGACGGGGAATAGCCCGAGATGATTTGGAACATATATTTCAGGCTTTTACACGGCTTTCTTCGGCACAGGGAGTCGAGGGGTTCGGATTGGGGTTGGCTATTACTCGACAGCTCGTCGATTTGATGGGCGGGCGCATAGATGTCCGCAGTATGGAGGGAGTTGGCAGTACGTTTACCGTGGAAATTCCATTGGAAGAAGTCTCGGAGGAGACCGGCGATACGAAGGCTTTTTCGGGGAAACGTTGCCTATTGCTCGATGACGACAAATTACAATTGACACTTTTTGAGAATCAGTTGAAACAATTGGGTATAGAATCGGTTGCCTGCATGAAGGCCGAGGAGATTTTGGGTTATCTGGAACATGAGCATTTCGATGCTTTGTTTACCGATATGCAGATGCCAGAAATGGACGGAGTGAGTTTTTTGAAATTTTTGAGGGAGTCTCATATCGCTCTGGCGAGAAAGGTTCCGGTTGTAATGGTTACGGCAAGGAGCGATGCAGACCAATTCCTTTCGGAAGGTTTTTCGGGAATTTTGCACAAGCCTTTTTCGTTGGCGCAATTATCCTTTTGTTTATCGGGGATTTGGAACGAAGAGGTAACTCCCCATGAGATAGAAGATGAGGGTGAAAGAGGAGAGGCTCCGTATGATTTTGCGGCTCTTACGGCTTTTGCCGAAGATGATGCGAAGGCTCGCCGGAAAATATTGGAGACATTCTTTCAGGAGATAAATAGCCAGATAGAGGAGCTGAAAAGGGCCGCGGCTCGTCGCGATGGAATTGTGGTATCACGTATTGCCCATAAGTGGCAACCGATTTTCGCCATGTTGAGAATTTCGGATATGTTGCCGGTGTTGTCTCGATTGGAAGAGGAAGGTGCGCATAAGTGGACCGATGAGCTGTCTCGAAATCTTGATAAATTGTTGGTCTGTGCTGAGAAAATACGTACAGGCCTTAAATTGGTATTGGCAAAGGAGGAATAATTATGAAGCATATTCTCATTGTAGAAGACGATACGACATTTGCTGTTATGTTGCAGACGTGGCTTTCCAAGAAAAAATTTTCGGTAGCATCTGTTTCGGGAATTGCAGCAGCGAAAAAAACTCTTATTGAAAGTTCGGTCGATTTGGTGCTTTGCGACTTACGTTTGCCTGATGGAGACGGCATCGATTTGTTGGAATGGGTGAGCAATCGGAATGTAAATGTTCCTTTGATCGTAATGACGAGCTACGCGGCTATCCCGTCGGCTGTTCAGGCGATGAAACTCGGTGCGAGAGATTATATATCTAAGCCGGTGAATCCGGAAGATTTATTGCAAAAGATAAACGAGGTTTTTAATGCGGGTGTCAAGACTGGGAAACAGATTCCTGTGTCTGAATCTGTACCGGAGGAAACAAATTATTTAGAGGGGCAGAGTGAAGCTGCCCGTCAATTGTATACTTATGTGAAGTTAGTGGCTCCGACCTCTATGTCTGTGCTGATCAATGGGGCCAGTGGGACAGGAAAGGAATATGTGGCTAAACGGATACATCAATTAAGTAAACGTTCGGAGAAACCGTTTGTTGCCATCGATTGTGGAGCCATTCCGAAAGAATTGGCTGCTTCTGAATTTTTCGGGCATAAGAAAGGTTCGTTTACGGGAGCGATTGAGGATAAAGTCGGTGCTTTTATAGAAGCAGATGGTGGAACGATCTTTCTTGATGAAATAGGAAATCTGAGTTACGATGTTCAGGTACAGTTGCTACGTGTGTTGCAAGAACGCAGAGTGAAGCCCATCGGGACTACAACGGAAGTAAAAGTCGATGTGAGGTTGATTGCCGCGACAAATGAAGACTTGAAGGCGGCTATAAAATCAGGTGCATTTAGGGAAGATTTGTATCATCGAATCAATGAATTTACGATCTATATGCCGCGTTTGTGCGAACGAGGTGAGGATATACCGTTGTTTGCTAATTTCTTTTTGGATCAAGCCAATCGAGAACTCGAAAAGCCTGTTCCCGGATTTTTGCCGGAAGCGATGGAAAAGATTTCTCAATATACTTGGCCGGGAAATTTAAGAGAAATGCGTAATACTGTTATGAGGGCTGCTTTACTTGCTCAGGGGAATCCCATATGTGTGGAACATTTGGGCATAGACATGAATATAGACAAGCCGATAAATATTTTACACGATCCGGATAGTGAGCGGACTAAGATTGTATCGGCATTACAGAAATGTTCGGGTAACAAAAGTAAAGCGGCTGCAATGTTAGGTATAGATAGAAAGACATTGTATAACAAGTTGAAATTGTATCAAATCGAGTAATTTATATATTTGTAGAATATAGGATACGGTTCGGCATAGTCAAGTCGGAAATCTTATTTCCGCTTGCCTTTGCACTTATCTCTCACTGTATTTGAGGATAAAAGGGTGTGGAATTTTTCCACACCCTTTTTCTTTTTATTCTACAAATTTCCACATAAGATTTTTGTGCTCTATTTATTTAATTTATTTATAATCAGTTGTTTGTGTATTCTTTGGAAGTGTTGGCATAACGATTGTTGTTTTATAGTCGAAGAATGGAATATAGAATGTATAACTAAAAAAGTTAGAATTATGAAAAAGTTAATGTTATCAGTAGCTGTGTTCATGATGGGAGTATCTACTCTTGGTTTGTATGCACAGGATTCCAATGTAGAGCCTGTAAAGAAAGATAGTGTCCCAACCGAAGAACCTAAGAAAGAGGAGCCTAAATCAGAGGCATCGTGGGTTTGTATGAGCGAAGAACCTGCTAAGACAGACAGTGTGCCCTCGCAGGAACCCAAGAAAGAAGAACCCAAGACTTCATCGGTTTATATGAATGAAGAACCGGCTAAAACCGATAGTGTACCTTCGCAGGATCCTAAAAAAGAAGACGTTCAAAAGATTTTTTCTATCAGATAACTTTTGGGAAAGATATTTTATAGGCTAACCCTAAAAAACGTTCTTATTTTTTATCTGTTTTAGTGAAGATGATGATGGTCCCGATATCTCCTATAAGAAGGTATCGGGATTTAATTTTCTAATATTTAGTTAGATAGATAGAATATTATGAATATATAATATGATTAGTAATAATAACTAAATAAATAATTCTAAATAATCCATGCATTTTACATATATTTGTACAATAGAATTTGTATTTTATAACTCTGTTTAAGAGGAAGAAGTGCAAAAGTTCGAGGGAGAGGCTGATTTTATCGAGGATAACGTATTGTTGTCTGGAAGCGTACATTTTTATGACCGTTATCCCATTGAATATATGCCGGCATTTTTCAGAAAAGCCGATATTATGCTGCTTCCTCTTTGTGACAATAGCGCATTCAATGTGACGTTACCAGCGAAGATACAGGCTTATATGCTCAGTTCCAAACCTATTTTAGTCATGGCGAATGGTGAAGTACAAACGGTTGTAAAGAATGCTCGTTGCGGATATTATACAGGTGCAGATTCTATTGACAAGATGGTTCGTTTAGTCCTTTCCATCTCGAATTATTCAAATCAAGAATTGGAAGAAAAGGGTAGAAACGGATATAATTATTACCAGCGGCATTTTAAGAAAGAAAAATGTATGAACAATTTATTCGAAATTATTGAGAAGGGAGAACGAAGTAATGTCTGAGATATTGATTGATCATGTTTTACTCGATAGGGTGACAAAGGATGCAAAGGAAAGTCCTAGATTGCGTATGAATTATAACTTTCACGAATCGTTGTCGTCTCCTTCGCAACGTCTGCTTAATGCCCTTGAACCGGGAACCGTTTTACCGATACATCGTCATAGGCATACGGCCGAAACTTATGTATTGTTGCGAGGGCGTATGAGAGTTCTCTTTTACGATGACGACAAGAAGGAAATTAATCGCTATGAACTCGACCCGGCGGAGGGTACTTATGGGGTAAACATACCCCGGGGACAATGGCATACAATTGAGGTGTTATGTGCTGGTACTGTTATTTTTGAGGTGAAAGATGGTCCGTATATACCTATTGCTCCTAATGATATGTTAGAATAGACCTCCTCCGTATAGTATTATAATGCGCCAAAATTTATTCATAGTTTGATTATTAGATTTTTTTGATTTGTATCACTATCGTATCACAACTATGCAAAAATAGGAAAGAATTGGATATATTTTGCAGCATAAAATGTGTTATGTGGCAATAATTTATGAGGGGTGACAAGTCTGTTGTATAACATAAGTGGTTGATTAATAGATATAAAAATAGGGATTAGCATTTTGCTAACCCCTTACTTTTTGTTGTCCGGGAAGGATTCGAACCCTCACAGGCGGAACCAGAATCCGAAGTGCTACCATTACACCACCGGACAAATTTGTTTTGCGAGTGCAAAATTGCGAATTTATTTTGGGACAGCCATTGTGAACCTTGAACTTTTTTATTCGGTTTAATCTTTTTTTACATATCTATCCTTTCAATGGCAATGCTGATTCTATGACGGCGTATGATTTTTTCATGAGGTCTTCTATATCATGCCCTTTATTTTCTTGGGGATAGATGGGGGGGTGTATCGTTAAAATGATTTTTCCGGGTTTAAAATTGTAGGTTGTACGGGGCATAACGGCAAATGCTCCATCGATAGTGAGCGGTGCGACCGGTAAGGAAAATTCAACGGCGAGTTGATATGCTCCTCGTTTGAATGGTCTCATGGCTCCTGTCCAAGTGCGTGCTCCTTCGGGGAATACGACAAGCGACATACCATTTTGTAATGTCGTTTCGGCTTTTTGCAGGGTTTCTTTTAGTCGGCCCGGAGTCCTATTATCTACGAATATGTGGCCGGCAGCAGCACAAGCGCTGCCTACAAAGGGTATATTGCGCAGGCTTTTTTTCATCATCCATTTGAAATTGTGGTTTAAGTATCCGTAGATGAGAAATATGTCATAGGCTCCTTGATGGTTTGATACGAATACATAAGATGTGTTTTTATCGATGTTTTCTCGGCCTCTAACTTCTATTCTGACAAGAGAGAGAATGCAGAATAGTCGGGACCAAATGTGTGCCGGGTAATATCCCCAAAAGTTTCCATTGCCCAACCGGCATCCGATAAGGGTCGTCAATGCTGTGAGAATGGTGAGTATCAGCAGTATGGGCATGGCTATGAGCCATTGATATAGGAATGTGATAATGCGTATCATTGTTCGATGCTATTTTCGTCGTTTACGGGACAAAGGTAATGAATTTGCAGTAAATCGCATTATTTGCAGGCGATTTTGATGTGGGAATATAGAAAAGGCGACTCAATAAGCCGCCTTTTCTATATTCCTAAACGTTGTAGTTTATTTGGTTTTTGCTTCGACATCTGGGGCAATGAGCTTGTACCCTTTTCCGTGAATATTGATAATTTCAATTGATGGATCGTCTTTGAGATGTTTACGAAGTTTGGTAATGTAAACGTCCATGCTACGAGCGTTAAAGTAATTATCGTCTATCCAAATAGTTTTGAGGGCGAAGTTTCGCTCCAAAATTTCATTGACGTGAGCACAGAGCAGACTGAGCAATTCGGACTCTTTGGTGGTGAGTTTAGTACTCTTATCGTCGATTGCCAATACTTGTTTCTGGGTATCGAATGTAAACCGTCCGATCTTGTACATCGTAACTTCTTTTCCTTTTTTACCTTTTACACGACGTAAAATGGCTTCGATACGGAATACCAATTCTTCCATACTGAATGGTTTGGTAATGTAGTCGTCTGCTCCGATTTTGAATCCTTCGAGAATATCTTCTTTCAAAGATTTCGCTGTCAAGAATATGATGGGAACTTCTCCGTTTACCGTACGGATTTCTTGTGCAAGTGTGAATCCGTCTTTTTTAGGCATCATCACGTCGAGTACGCACAAATCGTATTTACCTTTCAGGAATGCTTTGTATCCGCTTTCTCCATCGGAGAAGAGATCGGCCGCATAACCTTTGGCTTGCAAATACTCTCTTAATAACATGCCAAGATTTTCATCATCTTCGCATAATAGAATACGCAATCTTTCTTCCATAATCATTTGTTTTTTATTAGTGGTAGTGTTATTATAAATGTCGACCCTTGATTTATTTCGCTTTCTACTCGAATATCGCCTTTGAGGTCGGTAATGATTTTATGGACGTAGGCGAGGCCCAGTCCAAATCCTTTGACGTCATGGCGATTTCCCGTAGATACGCGATAAAATTTGTCGAATATTTTTTTCAAATCTTCCCGTTTGATACCGATTCCGTTATCTCGAATCGATATTTCTACCTTATCTCCAACGGTTCTTGTACGTATGAAAAGAGATAAAGGTTCTTCTTCCCGTCGATATTTTACGGCATTGTCAAGGAGGTTGAAGATAACATTCGTGAAATGCATTTCATCGACCGAGACAATAGCATCTTCTGCTTCGAGGTCGGCAGCGATTACACCGCCGTATTTTTCGACTTTGAGTTTGAATGTGCTCATGACTCCTGCAACGAGGTCGTTGACATCGACGTTGTGTAGTTTCATCAACGTCTTTTGTCTGTCGAACATCGACATTTGCAGGACTTTTTCTACCTGAAATCTCAATCGCTTGGTTTCGTCATTAATGACACCCGATATGTGCTGGAACATGGCCGGACTTTTGGCAACGGAGGGGTCATTAAGCATTTGGGCCGCTAATGATATGGTAGATATGGGTGTTTTGAATTCGTGTGTCATGTTGTTGATAAAATCGTTTTTCATCTCGGTGAGTTTCTTTTGCCGAAATGCCGTGATGATGGTAAACAAGAAGGTTACCAACAGAATGAACGTGAAGGCAAACGAGGGTATCATGAATTTTACCGAACTCGATATATAATCTCTTTTGGTCGGGAAATAGACTTTCAAGTAGTTTATTTTTGCCGGTGGATCATTGGGAAATATTGCTTGTGTGAATAAATTCCCTTCGATTTTGGGATCATATTGATTGGAGCTATATATGATTTTTTCGTTTTTATTGTAAATGGCAAATTGGAACGGAAGGTTCAATCCGTTATTTTCAAATTCTGATTTCAGATAGCTTTCCAATTTTTTGATGTCGATACGTTCCATGACAGGACGGTTACTTGCCTTACTCAGCATATTGAGTATGACTTCGTTCAACAAGCCTTTTTGGTAAAGGTATTGTCCTTTACGGGCTTCCTGCATATTTCGATATGTGCTGATGAGCGTATTATGTTCCTTTTGTCGTGGAGCAGCAGGGGTGATAATCGTACTGGTTTGTTCGCGAAAGGAAAAACTTGCAACCGTTCCATCGGGAGATACGATAGAAAATTGGTGGTGAGTGGAAGCTATGTCTTGTTTGTCTTGCTTTTGCTCATAAGAGGAGAGCATTTTCTTTTCTTCCTCTTCCAGATATTCGTCTAAATAGCGTTGGGTCTCGTCTAGTTCGAGGCTTGTCGATACAGCGTATAGGCTCCTTTTCACGGCTTCGGTAAATTGCTCGTTTCTCATTTTTATCATATTCTCCATGTACATGATTTGTACATAAAGCAATCCGATAAACGTGAGTGCCATAATTACAGCCAGTAGCCAAATTGTCGACTTTTTCATTTTGTTTGCCTCTTTATTTTTTTTCTGTTTAACTTGTCGTGGTGTTTAAATGATTTGTTTTTACATCATTTGTACAAATTTATTATATAAACACCGATTCCACTATTTTTGTTTTATTTTAAATTCTGAACGGTTTCGTCTAACCGTTTGATGAATAAACATTTAACGG
>ERZ773144.3426-NODE-3426-length-11019-cov-6.277453_pt1 | contig 11019 bp, 10 predicted proteins | sample MGYA00580849_ERZ773144 | MGnify/ENA primary metagenome ERZ773144 (study PRJEB29015, sample SAMEA2737861) | human gut metagenome | biome: human gut; feature: human-associated habitat; material: faeces | place: China | collected 2012 ...
ACCATAGCCGCTACAAGCGACAGCTTGAACATCACATGGAAAATCTGACGGGCGGAACCCCTCCCGTCAGATACCTACCCTGTGTAGTCCCTTGTAAACTGTACTTTCAAATAGCATAAATAAATATTTTCATCTTCCGATTGTTCTGCATGGAAGGTTTCATGAAATTTATTGGTCTGCTTTTCGATTTCTTCCCGCTTCTCATGCAAAAAAGCGTCTAGCACATCTTCTGTCTGTTTGAGCAGCTCTTTGGAGACCGGAGTGTATGCATTCCAGCTTTCCTGTGTCTTTTTTAAGGAATTCAACTCCAATTCCAGCCTTTTTCTCTTTCCGGTCTCCTTTCCATATAGGCGCTCAAAGCGTTCCCACACTTTTTCCCGGCTCACTGGGCTTAGTTCTCCACTGCTTATCAGTTCTTCGAGTAACTCTTTATAAAATTTTTTCATTTTGACTACACCTCTTGATCTGTTTTGTCTTTTTCCATCCGAAACAACAGACGATCCGCCCCCTCAGGCCGGGGACGGAAGTGCAGGCTCTACAAATTCCACAGCCATCTCCTCCACTTCAAATTCCGATTTATCGCAGCCAACTCTATCACACGATCTATGTATCTTCCGTTTCTGCCTCTCAAACTCCCGCCGTATGCTCCAGCAGGTCCAGCAGGGCCTGGTTCATGGTCTTGAGCTCGCCGCCCCGGAGGGGGTGGCCCCCGGCCAGCAGGGCCTGCACATACAGCACCCGCGCCATGCTGGCGAGCAATTCCGTATCGGCCGTTGTGACCAGCCGGCGGACGATGGGGCTGTTCAGATTGAGATAGAGTGTGGCCAGGGGCCGCTCATCCACGCCGGAGAGCATGGAGGCCAGGGCGTCGGAGAAGATGCCGCGGCTCTGCTCCTGAGCAGACTGGAGCTGGCACAGGAACTGCACCTCGTCGCTCATGGCGTACAGCACCGGCAGGTCGGCGGGCAGGAAGCGGCGGAGCTTGGCCTGACACTCGAAGGGGAGAAGGGCCTCATCCGCCGCCCAGAGCAGCCGTTCTCCCCGCTGACGCTCGGCGGCGGTGACATCCTCCAGGGTGTCGAACATATCGTCCTCGTGGAGGGGCTGGAAGGGCAGGCCGAAGCGCTCCGCCATGGCCTGGATCAGATCCTGGTCACTGGCATAGCCTGTGCAGGTGAGGAGCCGTCCCTGGGCCATGAAGATGGGCTTGAGCTGCTTGAACTTGGGGACGCTGTGGACCCAGACGGCCTCGCCCGCCCGCTTCAGGGCCGCTCCGGTCATCAGCCCCTCGCTGGTCTCGAAGCTGAGATAGTCGATGAACAGCTGGAACAGTTCATCGTCCCAGACCGCCATGGCCTTGATGGCCTCCGCGTGGACGGACACGATGCCTTTCAGCCGATCCGGGTCCTCCTCCGCCAGCTGGGCCAGGTGGCGGCGCACCGCGGCGGCAAATTCCTCCCGTGCGGAGGACAGCGCCCCGTCCTCATAAAAATCCTCCCGGGAGGCGGTGGGCCGCAGGCCCCGGGTGTTGAGGAAGCACTGCAAAAAGAAGGCCCAGGGCGGCAACAGGGTATCCCCCCGCTCGGTCAAAAGCATCTGCTTGAGGTAGATGCGGTGCCTGCCCTTGGCAGCGGGGGCGGTGCGGTAGGGGAGGACATAGGACACGCCGCTGATGTGGGGCGTCTGAATGGGGATGGCCTCCAGAAACTCCTCCTCAAAAAGCCACTCGCCAAAGGAGAGCAGCTGGCTGCGGCTGATGCCGGTAAAGTCGGCGGGGATGCTGTTGAGCCGCTCCGGGTTGCCGGACAGGTAGACGGGGACAGGCAGGGCCAGCCCGTAATAGCGCACCAGTTCGGCCACCTTCCGGTGCTGGAAGTAGTGCTCCATACCGGGCTTGGCGGTCAGGATCACCGACGTGCCCACCGGGCACTCCTCCAGCGGCTCCAGGGCGTAGGTACCGTCCGGCAGGCCTGTCCACATATGGGCAGCTCCGCCAACCGCCGGCCGGGTGTGGACCACGATGGAGTCCGACACCATGAAGCAGGAGAGCAGGCCGATGCCGAACCGGCCGATATAGTCCTCGGGGATCTTGCCGTTGACCAGCTCCGTCTTGGAGGACTGGCCGATCACCGCCAGAAAGCGGTGGATGCCCTCCTCGCTCAGCCCAGCGCCGTTGTCCCGGAAGACCAGGCGGCGGCCCGGCTCCACCGTGATGGTAATTTTCCCTCCGTTCCAATCCGGCTGTGACTTCTGCCGCAGGGTGATGGCGTCCACGCCGTTTTGCAGCAGCTCCCGGAGGAACACATCCGGGCTTTTATACAGGTGGTTGGACAGCACGTCCAGCATCCCGCCTAAGTTTACTTGAAAATGATAGGTGTCGCTCATCGATTTCTCTCCCTTTTCGTCCTGTTCTGTGTTGCGATCAATGGAAAACTACTGAATCATAAAGGGTATTAACAATCCTTACAATCAACCTCTATATAATCAGAATGAAAATGCAGCCCATTCTTTTTAGCTTCCTTGATCAGTCCCATTGACCAAATATCCATGCAAAGAAAATGATCTATATCAAATCGCCTGATTTCTTTGATTCTTTTTATCAATGCGGTTTCAAATTGTTCGGAATTTTTCAGACTGATTGCGTTTATCATTTCGTCAATCGGATCATCAACCGCTTGCTTAACTGTTTTATGTAACAGCATTTGAACAAGATTTGAATCAGGGCTGGTCACTTTAGGAATCACATCATAGTTGGAAACAAAAAGTGCTGCACAGCCATAGTATATTGATTTAAGGTGGCTTTCAATATGCCTTTTTGTAGCTGTCGGTGCATCTTTTCCTTCCTGTAACAGTTGAACAGCAAGTGCAAATTCGTCAATTTGTTTTGATACACATACATGACATTCCCGATACTTGCCTTGTATGAATTCATTTTCAGCAATCCTTGAGAAGCATAATGAAAGCAACAAATGGTATTTTACTTCATTGACTTTCCCATTCGAATAATCCTTGTTCAGGGATTCAAGTTCTTCATAATCATAGTGTATTTCCTTGAGGATAACGTCTTTCCGCTTGTCTCATTTAGCGGTTTTATAATCAGGAATTTTTTTCATTTCATCACCTTAACAAATGGTTTGGAATCATGGCCTGAACAACAAAAACGCCCTGTGCCGCACTGCCGCATGGGCAGAACAGCGCAGGGCGCAAAAAAGGCCGCAAGGAGGGACCGAATCCACCGGCGGATGCAGTTTTTTCTTCGGCCAAAATCAATTTTTTATATTTGAACAGAACAGTCGGGGACTGTCCCAGCTTTCCTTCCATAGCAAGACCTCTGGCTGTAAATTTCTGAACAGAGAAAACCTAATGTCCTATTATATCACATCATCCGATTCCTTTGAAAGAGAAAGTTGCGCTCCGGCCAGACCGATCGAGATTTTTTCTGTGCCTTGCAGGTCTGAACGGCTGCCGCAGTTCAGAAAACAGGTGACGAAAGCCCTTGCGGATGTTATAATCGCGTTATACCGCTGAAAGAGGTGTCAATGGGATGGAGAAAGGGTGGAAGCGTCTGATCCTGGTTGCGGGATGTCTGCTGTTTGGCTGCCTGCTGGGGTATTTTGTTACAGTGACCCAGGCCAGGGAACAGGATGACCCGGCCTATCTTGCGTTCTTTGAAGAACGTGGTCTGCCAGTCCCGGAACCGGCAGAGCCTGGGAACAACATCATCGGTGCGGGGCTGCTTCTGGGCGGGGTCCCCACGGGGCTGATGCTCTATCAGTATATTGCAGACCAGTGGAAGATCCATGCGGGACGGAAACTCCTGATCGGGATCGTCGCGTTTCCTATCTATACTCTGCTCGGTGTGCTTGGGGTGGTCCCGTTCCTCATTGGTCAAACAGTCCGGCTATTTCGCAAAAAGTCTCAGCCGGAGCGGACAGACCTGTGAAAATAGAGCCATTGAGTCATTGCCGATTGAGAGTGAAACAGACAGGGGGCTTCATTTTATGATTCTTTTAGGACTCTTGTGCACGGTTGCGGCCCTGTTTCCGCTCTATCTGAAATACCGTGTCGTCTTGACTGGTGAGCGCTGCAAGGGGAAGATCACCGGCATTGCGGAGCAGCGCGGCGGCTATTCTGTGGGTGGCTATGCCGTCAAGAAGCGTGCCTATCTGGTAAAAATCAGTGGGAAACAGTACTACACCGCCCACGGCTGCCTGTTTGCGCCGTTTGGGAGAAAACAGATTGGGAAAGAGATCTGGGTGTTCCGCAATGAAACCTACGGGCGGGAAGTATTCCGGTGTCGGGATCCTCGAATCGAGGTGCTTGCTCTGGTGTTCTTTTCGGCCGCTGTGCTCTGCTTTTTGTATGCTTGAACCGGAAGAAATATTCTGTTCATTTTCTTGAAGGAGTATGCCTATGTACCAGAGATCAGACCTTAAAAACCTGTATGACCGCCTGAAGGCACAGTACCCCCAGTATGGGCTGGACTTTTCAGGAGACCGCCTGACCATGACCCGGCTCCACAGTAAGGTGGAGGTGGACCGGGAGGGCGTAAAGCTGTATGTAAACGGGGAGCTGTACGACCAGTTCACCAGCGGGGACGTAGACGATCCGGATGACCTCTATGAGTTGCTGGAGGCCTTTCTGTTGGACCTCCAGCACGCCGGAATGAAGCAGGGAAATGAAACCTATCTTGCCGCATCGAAGCAGGCCGCCCGGATGGGAAGCCGCTTTCTGATCCTGTCGGCTGTGTGCCTCACTGCTGTGATGATTGGGGTGATCGCCACCAACGTTCCTTGGCTGTTCCCGTTGCTCCTTCTGATTCCCGCTGGATCTCTCGTCATTCTGAAGCAGATCCGAAAACAGGTCTTTCAGAAATCTTGGGTCTGTCCATCCTGCGGCCAGCCGCTGCCCATGGTAAAAAAAGCGCTTTCCACTGAGATGGAATATGTCCCCCAATGTCCTCACTGCGGCAAGGTCCTGGAGCAGGCGCCGGATCTGGAGCCCATCCAGAGGGAATACAGCGCAACCCGGAAACCGCTGGAACCGGCCCATGACCTGCCTGCCCCGGGAAGCAAGTGGCCCTGTATGATCTCCGGCGGTATCACCACTGCCTTCGCCCTGTTCCTGCTTCCGCTGATTTTTATTTCGGACGGAACGGAACCGCTGGATATGGTCGGTGTATGGACCGGGGTGGTGATGCTTCTATATCTGCTCGGATTCGGCCTGGCACTGCTGCTGTGCCGCCACGCTGAACCGGAGGAAATACGACCGCCGTTGGTGATCGTGCGGGAGCGGATGGTGGTCACGGTTCTCGGCGTAATTGTATGGGCACTTGGATTCGTCCTGACCCTCATGGGGATCATCGTGGCCGGAACGCCGCCCTTTGAGGCGGGTGTTACCGCCTTCGTGGCAGTTCCCGGCGTGCTGCTGTTCCTGCTGGGGGCGTGGATGCTGCTGGCCGGACGCAACCGCGCTTTGTTTGTGTTTCGGGACAACTCCATGTTGTACATCAGCAGCTGGGGCAGGAAACGGGAACTTGCGCCTGGGCAGGTAGCTTCCGTGCGGCTGACTGCCAACCGCTCCATCCATCTGCTGAATCAGGATGGGAAAAAGCTGGCCTCCATCGAGACCAATATGCGGGGCATCCCCCGGTTTGCGGAGTGGCTGGAGAGCACCGGCCTTGTCATGTCCCTGACCCCCACCATGGAAAAGCAGGCCAAGCAGGAGGAGCAGCAGGAGAGCACTGTCCAATGGCGGGAGGAGTACCGCACCCACTGGCACGACCATATCAAGGGCATCCGGGTGGGGCTGTGGGTGGTCATGCTGCTGTTTGCCGCCGGTGTCATCGCCCCCATTCCGCTGTATCTTTTGGGCGCAAAGTTCACCACTGTCATGAAGATCGGCGCCCTGGCCCCCATTCCCTTTGTGGTGTTCTGTCTGGTGTTTGCACCGGTGCTGCTTTTCGGAGACCGGCCTCCAAACGCCACCCCGGAGTGGAATGCCATGCACATCAAGGTTCCCTTGATCCCTGCCTTGTTGATCGGCCTGATTTACATTTGGCAGGTCAATCATATCTGGGACGGTTTTGTCCTTCAGGAGGCCAATCTGGGCTTTGGCTGGCTGGTGCGTGTCCTGGTTATCAGCACCGTTCTGACGGTAATGCTGATCCTGCGCACGCCCAAGCGTATGCGGCTGGGGGCAGGACTTTTTATGGGCCTGGTGGGGATCACTATTGCCTCCGGCCTGCATTACTGCGCCAATGCGGCTCTCAGCGGTCCCGCCCATCACTATCCGGCCGTCATTGTGGACAGCCATGCGGATGACCCGGATGTGGAGGACGATGATTGCGAATTGACCGTTGTGCTGGACAACGGAAGCGAAACAGCGCTTGTCGTCCCGGAAAAGATCTTCGAGATGGCCATGAATTGCGAGCCGCTGGACGTCTGCCACCGGGAGAGCCCCTTTGGCGTGATCCTGCTGGACATCCATGCACCGGAAAAGTAGACGTTTTGGAAGTGAGGCGGTCGGGGTCCATGGAGTTTAAAAAGGTGTGGATGTCCCCGGAGACTGGGAAGAGAAGCCAATATGGGTACCGGACGGTCGGCGGCATTTTAGGGATCGTTTTGCTGATGACCCTTCTGCTCTTTGGCGGGACCTTCCTTTCACTGTCTATGGGGATCGAACAAAAAGGATTTTCCCTGCTTTTGCTGCTTGCTGTCAGCGGGCTTGGGATCGGGCTAGCCATCCTCATGAGCCGGCGTTCTATTCAGGACGCCACCATCTTTTTTCTCACAGAAGATGACCGCTTGTGGGTCATGGATGCTCGCGGCCTGTCCAATCATGGGGAGGGTTTTCTTGGCTTTGCCATAGGAGCGATGGAGACCCAGGCGTTTTTGCGGAAGCAGGGCAGCCGGCCTTTTCTTTCCAATCGAGCGGATGAGATCCGGAAGGTACTGAACATCAAGGAAAACCGCAGTCATTACGCTGTCCGCTGTCAGGTGCGCCGGCCCAATCAGCACGTGACCCGTCATACTTATCTCCTGATCAAGGGAAGCCCGGACGAGGAATGGCTGCTGCGGGAGTTGGAGCGCAGAAAAACCTGGGAGAATGCGCTGGAGCCAACGGAAAACCGAAATCCACGCTATATCCTGCTGAGCGGCCTGGTTTTCGCAGTTTGCGTGACCCTGTGTGTCCTGAGTCACCCGGCCGTTGGAGAGCTGTCCGGTGAGATTTATTTCCCCTGTATGGGTGCTTCTTTGGCTGCGTTTTGCTGTTTGCTCTACTTTGTCATCCGCCAGCGCCGCGGAGAATGAGCGGGCTTGCGTTCCTCATGCGCAGAAGCCATGATTTGCTAGGAGAACAGAACGGATGGAGAAACGAAACCTTTCAGGAAAAACAATTTTGAAGCTGATCGGGGCGCTTTTGGCTCTGGCTTATTTGGGATTTTGCCTCTATGCGGGTATTACCGGGAATTTTCCGAGTATGCACAGAGTCGAACATGTCATGCGTTTTGGCGACCTGAAAAATTGGGTATCCGGCGGGATGTCGGCTGTGATGATTTTTGCCTTTTGTATCACTTCTGCTCTAAATGACCTGAATCTCCAGAAGGGACGCAAAAAATCATTTTTACCACTTTTTCTCACCATGATCCTGCCAATTATCCTTTTACTGCTTTTGGAGTCTTATCTGGATATTGGCTGGATCGGGATTGCCCTTTATGCCGGTATTGCAGCCTTCCTGTTTGGAATCGCATGGATTCCACAACTTTTGAATCAGTGGACCGCCCGCCGGCTTTTGCGTGAAGAATCGATGAGCGGCAGACAGCAGGTGCGGATCATCGAGTGGATTCATTTTCATCCGCTGAAAAAGCTGCTGGTTTTCGGGCTGTGGGGCTTTGGCGTCGTGCTGGTTCTGCGCGGTATTTGGGTAACAGCGACCGGAAAAATCGAAATGGACGGAGAGCTTTTCCTGTTTTTACTTGGCACAGCGGTTCTGGTTGTGGCTCTGTTTCAAAAAATGAGACACTATGTATGTGCGCCTTACCGAAATATACCAGTGCTGAATCGGATCCTCAGCAAAAAACAGTTGGAGCAGCTGTTGGATGGAGAACACTTTGAGCCAATCAAGTTTGAAGATGAGGCCATGAAACAGTATCTGGAAATTTACCGAAGCCAGAACTGGATGCTGATTGGCGGAAAGCTGCTCTCAAAAAAGCTGGCTTTATGGGTCACAATGCATCGGCCAGGGAACGATACTTCCTTGAATGTGCTTTACCTCAACGGTATGACTGCCAAAGCGAAAGTTGATCTGGAGATTCGAGAGAACCGCTACCAGGAGTTCACTTCTGTGCTGAAGGAATTGATGGGATACGAAGGCCCGCTTGAACTGTATGGAAAAGAGGAGCAGCTGGCACAGAAATTTGCATCCTTTTTCCCGGAGCAGACTTCCGAACAGGAGCGTGTCGCCACTTTTCTTTCTCAGGATGTGACACAGATCCGGCAGGACTTCATTCAGACCTTCTCCCCTCCGCCAGAACCAAAAAAGAAAAAACGAAGCAGGCGGGAACGGAAATGAAGGGCTTTTGAAGATGGGGGCTGCCTGGCCGCACAAGTTGGTTTTTCGTGTTAAAGACGGTTAAAATCGATATTTTCTCGCAATCAAAAAACCGCCATAAAGCGGAAACACAAGACTGCGACTCAGCACAGCGGGCGTGATCTGGAAAGGAGGAGCAAGGGGGCGGGCAGATGGTGTTATTTTGTGCCGCAGGCACAAAATAACGCCGGAACAAAGCGGGCCGAAGGCATGCGGAGTCCACAAAAAAAGACACGACGTATGTCGTGTCCTTTTTTGTGGAGCAGGTGAGGGGAATCGAACCCCCGTGTTCAGCTTGGGAAGCTGACATTCTACCATTGAACTACACCTGCAACTTGATTGCTTGACTACTATAACATAGATGGGAAGAAAAAGCAAGCAAAATTTTCTCTGACCTCTGGTGGGGGGAGGGAGGCACGGCGGAGCAGGATGACTAGGGAGAAGCAGGCAATGGAGGGGGACGCTTTGTACACTTTGTGAGGGAGATTTTTGATTGAAATATGAAAATTTGAGTAGAAAATAGCGGTTTTTCTGCTATGTCAGAAAAAATACACAAAATTTTCGGGGAAAGTATAGTGAATTTTACCCTTGTTTCAAACAGGTAAATTGGTTACAATGTGGTAACAAAAGTAACAAACGGTTGCTTTTGATGTCATTTTTGTTGACATAATTTTGTAACCATAGGAGTGAAGACAATGACACGAAAGCTGTTTTCGCTGACGCTGAGCGCCTTTGCCTTGCTTCTCCTGATGGGAGCTGGTGTGGAGCAGAGCTCTGCCGCTCTTGTGTCTGAGTCCGACGGGACGGCCGCTGAGGCGGCTGTCCGTCAGGTGGACGCGGAACAAGATCAGGAAGCGGATCGGGCGGAGCCGGTGCCTGCGGTGGCGGGGGGAAGTGTCCTGACTCTGGTTGAGAATCTGGACCGGACCCTGACCGTGGACGGCGAGCCGGTATCCACCGAAGTAGGTAAGACACAGCGCAACGGAACGACTTATGTGGCTTTGGTCCCCATGGCTAAGGAACTGGATCCCACCGCGTCGGCGGCCTGGGACGCCGGGAGCCGTACGGTGACCGTGACCAGCGGAAAGCTGACACTGACCGCTGTAGTGGGACAGCAGTATGTGGTGGCCAATGGCCGCTATCTGTATGTTCCGGAGGGCGTTGGGCTGACCGGGAACCGGGTGACGGTCCCCCTGTCCGTTTTGACAGAGGCCTTTGACGCGGATCTGAACTGGAATGGGGCCACCGGCACTGTGGCAGTTACCCGCGGAAGCGGTGGGCTGACCCCGGGAAACCAATTCTACAATGAGAAGGACCTGTTCTGGCTCTCCCGCGTGATCTATGCGGAGAGCGGGAATCAGCCCCTGGACGGCAAGATTGCGGTGGGCAATGTGATCATGAACCGCGTGAAGAGCCCTATTTTGGAGGGCGTGCTGGCTCAGAAGAACCAGTTCACCACCTACCGCTCCGGTAAGCTGGCTGGATGCACCCCAAACGCTTCCAGCGTGGCCGCGGCTAAGCTGGTGCTGGACGGTGCTGTGGTGGAAAAGACCAAGAACGCCCTCTATTTTGACTCTGCCCCCAACAGCTGGGCGGCCCGGAACCGCACCTGTATCGCCGTGATCGGCGGCCACAGATTTTATGCGTGACTGGGAGAAAACTGAATAAACCCCAGAGGGAACCCCTGAAAATTCGCAGTTTGTGAATTTTGGGGGTTTCCTTTTTGCATAAGGATGTATATAATAGAATCACGATCTTATCGCCAGAATGGAGCCAGTTAACGGAGGAGACAGACATGACAAGAGACAATGCCCGCGAGATTGCGGTACATCTGATATTTTCCCTGGGATTCGGGACACAGAGCGCGGACGAGGTGCTGAAAAGCGAACTGAACCGGGAACGCTTTGGCGAGCTGGCCCAGGAGATGCCGATCTACGCCCAGTATCCCAATGAGAAGCAGGAGACCTATATCAAAAACCTGGTCCGGGGCGCCTTTGCCCACGGTCCGGAGCTGGACGACTACATCAGCCGTTATGCGGTGGGCTGGTCCTTTGAGCGGATCCCCCGCATGGCGGCGGCCATCATGCGGACGGCTATGTATGAGATCCTGTATATGCCGGACATCCCCAACGCGGCCGCCATCAACGCGGCGGTGGAGCTGACCAAGCAGTATGAGCCCCAGGAGGTGGCGGCCTTTGTCAACGGGATCCTGGGGTCCTTTGTCCGGGCGGAGTTTCAGGACACGCCGGCCAAGCCGGAGAAGGCGGCGGCCAGGACTGAGACCGCGCCGGAGGCGTGACCGTGCGGGTCTTGGGGCTGGACACCAGCAACTACACCACCTCCTGCGCCGTGTTTGACGGGGCGGGAGGCGTCAACCGGGGCCGGATCCTGGACGTCCGCCCCGGCGAGCTGGGTCTGCGGCAGAGC
>ERZ773144.3435-NODE-3435-length-10992-cov-6.434946_pt1 | contig 10992 bp, 6 predicted proteins | sample MGYA00580849_ERZ773144 | MGnify/ENA primary metagenome ERZ773144 (study PRJEB29015, sample SAMEA2737861) | human gut metagenome | biome: human gut; feature: human-associated habitat; material: faeces | place: China | collected 2012 ...
TCTTCACAAACACTCCATCCACTAAGACCCCGATAGTACTCTTGTTAAAATCCTCGGTGGACAATTCATTCAAGAATCCATTTTGATCCGTACTTGAATCTACATATACAGGATGATTTTGTGCCTGAAGAGTCATACAAATCCATATACTCGCCCCAAAAAGAATTATTTTCAAATAATATAGCTTCATACTCACCTCCTTTTCCTTATTTATTATTCATCTCCTGTTTCTTCTTCTCGAAGTCCTGTTGCCTTTATGGCACCCAACACGTCACTATCAGAGACACTTCCCCGATTTCCTGTTGATGGGTCATAATAAGTATATACACCATCTGAATAAGATTCAAAAATTACAGCATGTGATGTACTCTCATCTACCTTATAAGCACCCATTACTACTCCACTCCCCGTTTTTTTATCATCAAACAAAGACGAAATATCAGAACTTCCTGTTGTCCATCCGCCACTTCCTGACGTATTATCTACAGTGTTAAAATAATTGGACATATAATTTGAAATATCCTCATTTAGATTTCCATTATCGTCAAACATTTGAGGACCATACAAACCATCTCCCGGAACTTTAGTCCCCTCCCAATTGTCATTTAGGTTTCCCGCCCCATTGACATAATCATTCATAAAATAACTAGGGCTAGTATTATCTCCACCCAATTTTTTTGTGATGTATGCCATACAATCAAAGAAACAATCATTGGTTCCTCCATATCCCCCTACGGTTTCACGCATCTCATTTTCCGACAGTTCGGGATTCATACACTCGTCAAAGATAGACAACTTGCTTAGCTTTTTCATATGACTAAAAATTAAATTAAGTTAATATAAAAAAACAAACTTATCGCTTCAACTTCACAAAATCAACAAAGGATAAAATATATTCTATTATCTGCTTGCAAAGTATGGAAAAATTTTCGATATTTGCAATAGTAATAATGAAAAACTTATGATATTTAACAAATTTCCTCATGAATATCAAATGGATGCCAAGGATTGCGGACCTGCCTGTTTGAAAATCATTGCCAAATATTATGGCAAATACTATTCCTTGCAGTATTTGAGGGATCTTTGTGGCATCACACGCGAAGGAGTTTCACTTTTAGACATCAGCTATGCTGCAGAAAAGATTGGCTTACGCAGCCTTGCCATAAAAGCAACCCTACAGGATTTGATGGAAAGGGTACCGCTACCCTGTATCGTACACTGGAAGCACGACCACTTTATAGTTGTCTATAAAATCAGAAAAGGGCGGATATATGTGTCCGACCCAGCAAAAGGCTTGCTCTACTATCCGTTGCAAGAATTTATCAACCAATGGTATGAACCTCAAAAAAGCTATGGAAAACTTATGGGACTACAACCCATGGCTAACTTCAAACAAATAGAAGCACATGAACGCATAGAACGGTTCAAGACATTGGAAAATTTCATGGGATACTTTATTCCTTATAAAAAGACCTTTGGCATTCTGCTTTTTGCCATGCTGTTAGCCACAGGTTTACAAGCGTTATTACCCTTCATTTCCAAATCGGTTATAGACATCGGCATTTACACACAAGATATAACCTTTATTAATATGATGTTAGTGGGAAATATCGTATTGCTATTGAGTATCACATTATCCAACATCATGCGTAATTGGATTCTAATGCACATTTCCATGCGCGTAAACATTTCGCTCATTTCGGATTACCTGATCAAACTGATGAAACTTCCCGTGACATTCTTTGAAAACAAATTGGTAGGTGATATCCTGCAACGTGCCAACGACCATGAACGCATCCGCTCATTTATTATGAACAACTCCCTGAGTACTCTTTTTTCTGCTGTCACATTTGTAGTGTTCAGCATAATCCTTCTGGTCTATAATTCAGGGATTTTTTTCATTTTCCTTGCCGGAAACGCCTTATATGTCATTTGGGTACTCACGTTTCTGAGCGTCCGCAAGAAATTGGACTGGGAATATTTTGAACTGAATTCCAAAAATCAAAGTTTTTGGGTGGAAACTATTGGAAACATACAAGAAATCAAAATAAACAACTATGAAGACATCAAAAGATGGAAATGGGAAGCCATTCAAGCACGGATTTACAACCTAAATTTGAAAGTACTTAATATCAACAATACCCAAATGCTTGGAGCCAATTTCATTAACAGCCTAACCAACATGGGAGTCACGTTTTTCTGCGCCGTGGCCGTCATCAACGGACAAATCACTTTCGGCATGATGATTTCCACCCAATTTATTATAGGTATGATGAACGGCCCCATCATGCAATTTGTCAGTTTCATACAGTCTGCCCAATACGCGAAAATCAGCTTCATGCGCATCAATGAGATTCATAAATTGGAAGATGAAGACGATACATCCCCCATCATTTCCAACAGCCTTGCCTTGCCCAAGGATAAGAGCTTGATAGTGAAAAATTTGTCGTTCAGGTATTCACCGCACGCACCCATTGTCTTGAAAAATATAAACTTGACTATCCCTGAGGGAAAAGTGACTGCCATTGTAGGAGACAGCGGATGTGGAAAATCCACCCTTTTGAAGCTGCTTCTAAGAATGTATGTTCCATCATATGGGGAAATCAGTATCGGGCAAATGAACATCAACAATATCGGGTTGAGAGAATGGCGTTCCAAATGCGGATGCGTGATGCAAGATGGTAAACTTTTCAACGATACCATTCAGAACAACATCGTATTGAACGAAGAAAACATAGACTATGATGCCCTAAAACGGGCTACAGAAGTGGCTTGCATCAACAAGGAAATAGAAGCCATGCCACAAGGCTACCAGACCACAATAGGAGAAATGGGAAGGGGGCTGAGCGGAGGACAGCGGCAACGCTTGCTTATAGCCCGCGCCCTATATAAAAAACCGGATTATCTTTTTTTGGACGAAGCCACAAATGCGTTGGACACCATCAATGAACAAAAAATCGTAAAAGCACTGAACAACGTATTCGTGAACCGCACGGTCATCATCATAGCCCATAGATTGAGTACCATACGGAAAGCTGACCAAATTGTAGTGCTCAAATCCGGTTCCATTATAGAAACGGGCAATCATGACCAACTGATGCAAAACAAACAATATTATTATCAACTGATACAGAACCAATATGAACTGGACACGAAAGAATAACCCACAGCTTCCAAGCACAAACAGGCGCAGCGAGGAAATCACCGACATCATCGACCGCATGCCGACCTCGTTCGGTCGTAAAATGGCTTGGTTGGTTACGGTACTGGCCTTGCTAATCCTGCTCCTTGGATGGGTGGTCAAGTACCCGGATACCGTGACAGGCGCCATAAAGATCAATTCGGATCATGCATCAGTAAAATTAGTATCCATGAGTTCGGGAAACATACATCTGATGATAGACGAGAACCAAACATACATTTCCCGAGGCGATTATATTGCAGTCATTGAAAACCCGGCCTCGACATCGGACATGAAAAAAGTAGCTTCCTTGCTTGAAAAGTTCCATCCGGAAAAACTAACACGCGACAATGCCCATAATCCGTTTCCTGAAACCGTTTCTTTGGGTGAACTGAATGCACAATATTATATATTCTTTACAGCATTGAAAAACCAAATCAGCTATTGGCAAGAAAATACGTACGAAAAACAACGGAAAGGTATCATGGACAACATTCGTTGGAACGAACGGCTTCAAACCTCTTCAAAAGAACTTTTGGAAACTGTAGGGCGCAAATTGACCTTGTCTCAAAAATGGTTAGACAAATACGCTGCAGCCAATAAAAACGACATTATAACGTATGAATACGAAATAGACCAGGCTAAAAATGAATATCTTTCCACGATTCAGGAGGAACAAAGTCTGAAAAAGGAAATCATCAGCCTGCAAAAACAAACGGCAGACAATTGGAACAACCTACACCTGCTTGATGTAGAACAAATGAATGAAGCACAAAAGCTGCATTTAAATCTGCTTACGGCTTACCAGGAATTGAGTGACAACATCAAGTCGTGGGAGCAACGTTATGTGTTTAAAGCCCCGTTCGACGGAAAAGTAGACTTCTTGAAGTTTGTTTCGGAAAACCAATATGTACAGGCTGGAGAACAAGTCTTCGGCATACTGCCGTCAGAAAACAAAATATTCGGGCAACTTCTATTACCATCGATGGGAGCTGGAAAGGTGAGCAAAGGAAACAAAGTCGCCATCAAATTGGATAATTACCCTTACCGTGAATATGGCAGCATAGAAGGACGGGTGCATTCAATATCCATTCTTACCCAAACACAACAGTCTGTCGAAAACACAGTAGAAACCTACCTGATTACGGTAGAACTTCCCAATGGGCTGATCACCAATTACGGCGATACTTTAGATTTCCAATATGAACTTGGAGGCATTGCAGATATCATAGTCAAGGACCGGCGTTTGCTGGAACGCCTGTTTGACAACCTTAGTGTCAGGGAACTATAATGCAAATCATCATGGAAAAAACGTATAATAAAATACATAAATTCATTCTCCTTTTGGGTATCACGCTTTTTCCCAAGCAAGCCTTGGGGCAAGTTTTGAACATGAGATTGGACCAGTGCATAGAAATAGCTATAAGACAGTCACCGGAAGTTCTCAAGCATAAACATGCCTTTTTATCTTCCTATTGGTTGTATAAAGCTTACCAAGCCGGCCTTAAACCCCAAGCTGTATTGCAAACCACTCCCATAGAATATAGCCGTACGTTCATCAAACGTTACGACTACACCCAAAATATAGATATCTACCGTCCACAGCGTTATTGGGCCACGTCATTGGGCTTGTCTGTATCCCAATCCATTCCTTTTACGGGAGGCACTCTCACCCTTTCTTCCGGATTGGACTATATCAGGAATATAGGAACGGACAACAACGAGCAATACTCAACCGTTCCAGTAAGCCTCGGTTATTCACAATCGCTGTTCGGTTATAATCCGTTAAAGTGGAGCAAGAAGATAGAGCCTCTAAAATACCAAATAGCCCGTCAAAAATACATCTATGCCATGGAATCCACAATCCTTGAAACCGTCAACCGTTTTTTTGACTTGGCATTGCTGCAAGAAGAGCATAGGATGGCTTCGGAAACGCTGCATTCTTGCGATTCCCTGTATTCTGCCGGAAAAGAACGGTATAAAATGTCAGCCATATCAAAAGCGGACCTATTGGCTTTGCAAGTAGACCTTATCAATGCAGAGAATGCTTCCGTCCAAATAGCGCACCAAAAGGAAGAGGCTCTTTCTTCCTTTCTGCTATTTCTGCAAATTGATAAGCCAATGGACATTGAGTTGGAAATTCCGCCGCTTCCTAAAATTTCTTCGATTTCTCCCCAGAAAGCAGTCAGCCTCATGCAAACGAATAATCCCAACGTATTGGAAGCCCACATGCAGGTTAGAGAATCGGAACAAGACTTGGAACGAATAAGGAAAACAACTGGGGTTGATGCCTCTTTTTCGGTTGGTATCGGATTCAACAAAGCTGCCGGAAAATTTCACGAAGCCTATTCCCATCTGCCAAGGCAAGATTATTTCAGTATGAGCATAAAGGTTCCTATCTTGGATTGGGGAGCCGGAAAAAGCAAAAGGAATGCCGCCAAAAGCAATTTAGAACAAATCAGGATTTCCGTAAACCAAAATATAGAAGACCTGAAAGAAAAAGTGTTGCAAACGACCCTGCGATTTAACCAAAACAGAATTTTGACCGACAAAGCGCAAAAGGCATTCCAAATGGCACTATCGTCTTACCAAATATATAAATCACGTTTCATTTTAGGTAAAGAGGATGTCAGTTCCGTAACATTATCCTTGAACCGCCAACAAGAAGCACAGCGTAATTACCAACAGGCATTGAGCGATTACTGGACTTATTATTATACGATACGTACATTGACGTTGTATGATTTTGAAAAAGAAGAAAATTTATCTTATACTTTACCTATTTACTAAATAAATCCATTAACTTTAATCTTATTAAGGACATGAAGCAAGTTATACTCTTTTTGAGCGGAAAATCTGATTTTTGCACCATAAAAAAATTCGACAAGCTGTCGATAATGAATAGAGATGACGCAAATGATACGATATTTTTGTATCATCAAAAGGAACAAGAAGTCCCGGATACAATTAAAAGTGTCCCACATTATACATTCACTTCCGATATTTTGCATAATATGGGATACACTCCCATAGAACAACAATTATTGCCGGGCAGCAATCATTTCCCTTTGCTTAAGTTTTACCTATCATACCCTAACTATGACTACTATTGGCTCATTGAAGATGACGTGTATTTTAATGGTAATTGGGATTCTTTTTTCAACTTATTCACTACACATTCTTTTGACCTTATTTCAGCATATCTGAAAATTTATCAGGAAGAGCCAGAATGGCCCTGGTGGAAGACCTTACATACAGGAAACGAATGCCTCGACAATAACAACAAGATACATTCTTTCAATCCGGTATACAGATTGTCTGTCCGAGCACTTTCGTATATCCACGAAGCACTTTCAAATGGTTGGAGCGGGCATCATGAAGTATTAATCCCCACCTTGCTGTCTTTACGGGGATGTAGTATAGCCGATATGGGTGGGGACGGTTATTATGTGATTAAAGGATTTCGCAACAAACTTTACGATAAAAACACCTTTTCACACCTCCCGTTAAAACCTCAAGAAAAAAGGGCCGATATGCTTTACCATCCCATAAAAGAGAAGTATATGTCCACAGCATACAAGCTAAAAAAATATTGCATAATCTCATCTGTAGGTTCTAACAGTTTACACAAAGAGTGGTCGAAAGGCAAAGAATCCGCCTTGTTTGACTTACATTTGATTGTATATGACCAATCGTTCAATAATTTTTATGACGATGCCGACTTTATCAGTTACAGCAAAGGATATAAACTAAAATTGGTATTTGATTATTTACAGCATCATCCGGAGTATTTGGAACACTATGAATATTTCTTTATCCCAGACGATGATATTCAAACTGATGCTTTCCAAATAGCCCGATTGTTCGAACTAATGAAAGAATATCATTTGGAAATAGCGCAGCCCTCTTTGTCTGAATCTTATTTTAGCCATCCGCATACTTTACGTGACAAGTATTGCCTTTTACGTTATACTAACTTCGTGGAAATGATGCTTCCCTGTTTTTCACGACAAGCGTTGAAAAAGGTATTACATACATTCAACGCCAATGAAAGCGGATGGGGAACAGAATACCATTGGGCAAAACTCATTGGTTCAAACCATCGGGATATGGCAATCATAGACCAAATCCACATGGTACATACTCGTCCTATTCAATCTTTCAATCCGAAAAATGCACAAGAAGCGTCTGAATATATCAAAAAATACAATTTAGATACCCACATCTACGAATGGGGCTACATCCCCAACTCCCATGATCATACGGTAAATATCATCAACCGCGACCAATACAAACAAATTATCAGGATGTCTGAAACCTCGGCTTCCAATATCATGAAATTAATAAGAAGCAACAAAATCAACAGACTTGGATTGGACGGTATTACAGGTTGTGCGTTGTTTCTCGCAGCATACTCAAGAATATCTGAAAAAAAACTCTTTGCGGACATGTCCTTAACCCTCATTGAAAAAGTGGGGAAAAAAGCATCTTTATTCAGAAATGATATGAATTTTGTTTCCGGACTGCCAGGATTCTGTTGGTGTGTTGAATGGTTGGCACAAAATGGATTCATCTACAACGATACCAATGACATATTAATCGAAGCATGTGCATTCATTAACAAAAAGATAAAAACAGACTTAAAGGTTCTGCCCGCAGGACAACTTTTGGGATTGGTATGGTATTATTCCATAAGATTGTCAAATTTGGAAAACAGCCAACACACAATCTATAAAGAAGAATGTGAAATACTCGATAATACCGTAAAAATGCTTAAAAACAAGGGGGTCAACGACTGTCCTAAAATTAGCACGAACGGAATTTCTTTGCTCTTCAAATTCTTTATTCCTTATTTGGATATGGCTATTTCCTCATCAGAATCACTTTATCCCAAAATATTGCAAACAGCATGGAATTCTCTGTTCCTTACTTCACGAATTCTATTCCCAGAAATAGAAAATATAAATAAAGGCAAGTATCCATTTACCGGATTCTCTGTCATTATGCCCATATATAATCAAGGACATTTTGTCAAAAGAGCCATACTCAGTTTGAAAAAACAAACCTTAAAAAATTGGGAGCTAATTATCGTGAACGATGGCTCAACCGACTGTAGTCATGATGTAATACAAACTGAATTAGAGGACAAACGAATAACTTATATAACTTATTCGCAAAACAAAGGATTGGGGTATGCACTAAACAAAGGGTTAGAAAAAGCAAGATTTTCTCATATCGCATATTTACCTGCTGACGATTTTTACTATCCTTGCCACCTGGAAAACTTTAAGAACATATTTGAATATGAAAGCAATACCATATTGACGTTCTCTGGTATGAAATATAATGATACCGATTCGTTTTTTAGAAGAAGTGATACAAAAACTTTAGGCTGTAGAAAAGGATACTCTCTTCAATTAGTACAAACAGCACATCGAAAAACAAAAAACAAATGGATGGAAAGAGAGGAAATGGTTACAGAAGACCTATTCATCATGTTTTGGAACAAGCTTGTTGGACAAGGATTATTTGTACCTACTTGCCAAATTACTGCTAATTGGACTAACCACCCATATCAAAGACATAAAATTTGCAATGAAAACTTTGGAGGAAGTATATATAAATACAAATGGTATTACCATGTAAAACCCCCCATACGCATCCGCATGTCGGAATATAAAATCATTAACGAACATGAACTTTATAAAACTATACCACATATATATACAGAAAAAGTACAATTAAAAATTCTGATTATTGGTTCGTTGGCCTATAACCCTGAACGAATTTGCTCCTTGGAAATACATGGATGTAAGTTATATGGATATTGGAAACCTGAGCCGTTATATGCTTACGAATCTGTCGGTCCTTTTCCATTTGGAAATATCGAAGACATACCCAATGACGAATTTTGGATTGAACGGGTAAAAGACATCAGACCAGATATTATTTATACAGTTTTCAGTGCAACTTCCATCCGATTTGTTTATGACAGCATAACAGCACTACAACATGCAGGAATACAAATTCCTTTTGTGTGGCATTTAAAAGAAGGACCACAGATTTGTATAAGATATGGAGAGTGGGCACATCTGATGGAGTTATATTGCCATTCTGCAGCCAACATTTTCACCAATGAAATGACAAAATTGTGGTTCGAACAGTTTCAGGCTAATGATAAACCCTATATGATACTAGATTTGGAATTACCTAAACAAGAATATTTCACAAATAACTTTTCTAGAAAGCTATCATCCCAAGACAATGCTATCCATACGGTTGTCGTAGGACGAATGATCGGATTAACTACCAAAGAACTAAAACATTTAGCACAAAACAATATTCATATACATTTATATTCAGAAAGCTATCACAAACAAAAAAATGAAATGACGCAATACTGTCTTGAGATAGCTCCTCGTCATTTTCATGTGCATGCACACTGCCCCGCCAATCATTGGGTAGAAGAATTTTCACAATACGATGCAGGCTGGTTGCATAACTTTATCAGCGACAACGAGGATGACTTGCTTCGCTTGTCATGGGATGACATCAACTATCCCTGCCGTATCGGAGTATTTGCAGCCGCTGGAATTCCAATGATACAACGAAATAATCCTTTCTGCAAAGTCGCTTCACAAAACTTATTACAAGAACAAAATATTGGAATTTTGTATAACAACATAGAAGAATTATCCATTTACTTACATGACACAAAGAAAATGGCATTATTGGCACAAAATGTCATGAAACAAAGAATGAATTTTACTTTCGATTCCCATGTGCCGGAACTAATTAGGCTTTTCAAAAATTTGATTCGTACAAATGAAAAATAATATTTAGACTTATTTCAAAACTAATATCAAAAAGTTGGGAATAATAATAAAATGGGGCTTGGTTACTTGCCCGGCACTATTTGATTCTGTCCCCTTCGTATACAAGGGAACACAAATAGAGGTCATATATCAAAAGAAACGAATGACATTACGTAAGGCTATAACAATGATAAAGAACAATATGAAAAGAAAATTATAATGAAAGATGTAGGCCTTATGGCATACAAAAATGGCGATATAATCTGCGCCAAACGATTTTCCGTTCTGCTGCAAACGATTTTTCAATCTCCTGAGTTCGATTTTTGGATGTACTGGTTCCATCTTATGCCCCCTTTCATACTGAAAACCGAATCAGGAAAAAGCATGGATAGCCGTGGGAAAGATTCATCTTACTCTACCTCCCACAAACAGTTTTTCTCCCGAAAAGGTTCGCTTCCTTCATACCTCTTCTGTACCAACGTTTTAAGGTGAACTTTCTATCGTACAATCCTTCACCGGGATTTCACCGGAAAACGGGTTTTCCGCATGAAACTGTTTTTAACGAATTTGCAGTTGCATTGGTTTTCAACGCGTTACGGTGAAGGGCTTGACAAAGGCTTTTTCATGTCGTATATTTGCAAGTGGAAAACATAACAGAAAACACAAAGCCTATGGACTTCAAGAAAATCGCGCATGCCGCCGTCTGTCGGTGGAATGAAAAACGTCGTACGGACAAAACGTCGGATACCCATCGTACTTCCTTACCGGAGGCCGCACCCGCTGTCCGTGAGGCAGTATCCCCAAAAGCTGCCAACCTCGATTCCGCCCTCGGCGGCTTCCTCGCCGAATGCTATGAGTTCCGCTTCAACGTGCTCACCGAAGCCACGGAATTCCGTAGCAAATCAGATAAAGAAAACGGGACCTTCCGGCCCGCCACGGAACGGGATCTGAATGCCATCTGCCTCGAAGCACACCGCCACGGCATTGACTGTTGGG
>ERZ773144.3444-NODE-3444-length-10967-cov-79.761547_pt1 | contig 10967 bp, 9 predicted proteins | sample MGYA00580849_ERZ773144 | MGnify/ENA primary metagenome ERZ773144 (study PRJEB29015, sample SAMEA2737861) | human gut metagenome | biome: human gut; feature: human-associated habitat; material: faeces | place: China | collected 2012 ...
TCTAAAAAGCAAAAAACCTCAATTTAATTTGTCCGAAATCTTGACATAGGACCATCCCTTCCGATTTGAAAATGGAGGGACACGTGTTATTTATTACGCGGCTGAAGATTATCCGCCAAAGGAAGTGTAATTTATGAAAACGGTCATCATGGCTGGTGGTAAAGGAACTAGAATATCTTCGATTGCTTCAGATATTCCCAAACCGATGATTAAAATTGATGGCATTCCCATTTTGGAACGAGAAATTGACTGCTTAGTTCAGCAGGGGTTTGATGACATCATCATTACAGTCAGCCATTTGGGCCATATCATTATGGACTATTTTGGCGATGGGAGTGGTACATCTCCTGTTACGGGAAAGCCTTTTGGGGCACATATTGAGTACTATAATGAAGTACAGCCGTTAGGAAATGCGGGAGCTCTTTTCAAAATAAAAGATAAATTATCTGATACTTTTTTACTGTTGAACGCAGACGCAGCGTTTGATGTAGACTTTCATCGTCTCATTCAGGCTCATTATGATAAAGGCGGATTGGTTACTTTATTTACTCATTCTAATAGTCATCCCTATGATAGTGGGCTGCTCATTACGGATGATAATGGTTGCGTCATTCAATGGTTGACAAAAGAGGACCAGCGGCCAGAATGGTATGCAAATTGTGTAAATGCTGGCTTGCATGTTCTTGATAAAAAAGTTTTAGACATGGATATCCATTCGGATAAAGTGGATTTAGACAGACAAATACTGAAACCTATGGCGGGAAGCGGTCAGCTTTATATTTACCAAAGTTCTGAGTATGTGGAAGATATGGGAACGCCAGCACGTTATGAAAAAGTCTGTAAAGCTTATCAGACCGGAATTGTTCAGGCACGCAACCTCCACAATAAACAAAAAGCTATTTTCTTGGATCGCGATGGCACTATTAATAAGTATGTAGGATATTTGACTGAGCCAGAAGCATTTGAATTATTGCCGGGCGTTGCTGAAGCCATCCGTAAAATTAATAATTCTGGGTATTTGGCTATTGTTGTGACCAATCAGCCTGGAATAGCCCAAGGGCGTCTTACCGTGCAGACTTTGCATGTAATTCATAATAAGATGGAAACCCTTCTGGGACAGGAAGGCGCTTTTATTAATAAACTTTACTATTGTCCACATCACCCGGATAAAGGATTTGAAGGGGAAATTCCTGAATTAAAAATTCCTTGCTCATGTCGGAAACCCAAGCCAGGGATGCTCTTACAAGCCGCTAAAGATTTTAATATTGATTTAGCAGCGTCATGGATGATTGGTGACGACCAGCGAGATATTCTCACTGGGAAAAATGCAGGTTGTCATACAGCATTGATTGGAACGCAGGATTATGGTCAAGATGAGACGGTAGCTTCTTTATTAGCATTTGTTAACAAGATTTTTCATGACAGGTGAACCAGATGAATGAACGAGATTATATAACCAACTTAGTCGAACGATATCCGAAATTAAAACCGTGTGCAGAGAATATTTTTTCGGCTTATGAACTCATAAAAAATGCATATTTGCAAAAACATAAACTTTTGATTGCTGGCAATGGTGGATCGGCTGCCGATGCAGAACACATTTCGGGTGAATTGATGAAAAGCTTTAAGCTCAAACGGCCATTGCCTAAATCGTTAGTTGAAAAACTTATGCAAATTCATCCAGAAAAAGGGGCGTATCTATCGAAAACCTTAGAAATGCCTTTGACAGCCATTCCTTTGCTAGGAAATGATGCATTGAATACGGCTTACATTAATGACGTTGGCGGTCCAGGTTTCTTTGCACAGCAACTTTTAGGGCTGGGAAACGCCGGAGATGTCTTTTTAGGCATTTCTACTTCAGGCAATAGCGAAGATGTTCTGTATGCGGCTGTACTTGCTAAGGCCATGGATATGAAAATCATTGCATTAACAGGCGACAATGGCGGCAAACTTAAACAGCTGGTAGATGTAGCTGTCTGCGTTCCGGAAACGGAAACCTTCATGATACAAGAACTGCATTTACCTGTTTATCATTGTTTGTGTCTAATGTTAGAAAATCTTTTTTGGGGAGTAAAAATATGAAAAATTTTCCGGATATTAGTGTGATTATTCCTGTATATAATGCAGAAAAGACTATTATTCGATGTGTAAAATCTATTTGCAATCAAAATTATCAAAATATTGAGATTATTTTGATTGATGATGGTTCTAGTGATAAGAGTTATGAAATTTGTAAAAAATTATCTTATCAAGATTCACGTATTCATGTATATAGACAAAAAAATAAAGGTGTATCTTCGGCACGTAATAATGGGATTAATCAAGCTAAAGGGAAATATATTTGTTTCGTAGATTCAGATGATTGGGTGGATCCTGATTATGTAGGGATATTGATAAAATATATGGTTCCTAATGGTATGTCTGTATCTGGAATCTATAACAATAGTAATAGACGTTTAAATAATCCCATAAGGGTGACTTATCTTTCGATTGATGAAGCACAAATTTCTGTTTTATCACCTAAAGGAATACAAGGATTTCCTGTTGGAAAATTATTTGACCGTGAGGTCATTGAAAAATTTCATATACGTTTTAATGAAGAAATCACAATTTGTGAAGATGTTCTTTTTGTTATAACATACTTATCATATTGTAAAGGGAAATGCTGCCAAATTCATCAAAAAACTTATCATTATCTTTTGACAGGGAATGGTGCGACTAAGTCACGTTTTTGGCAGGGCCATGCTTTTAATCGTAAAGATCTTTCTGAAATCTTAGCAATACAGCAATGCTATAAATATGTAAAAAAAGAATCCAAGGCTTATTATGCGATTAGAATAAGATTTGTTAAGGCTGCTGTGAATACCGCACGCACATTAATTTCATATAATATGAGTGATGATCCTTTATATGGAAATTTATTAAAAATTATTCGTAAAGATGCATTTAGGTATATAAGAAGTCCATATAGTGTTCTATCAACTGATTTTTCGGTTTTCTTGTCTGCAATATCTCCTAAATTGGAACTTTGGTTTTGGAAATTTCATGAGAGAAATTTCCATTAATAAACGGTTCAATAAAATATTGGGATTGATGTATCTTAGCATATTTTTGATTGAAAAGTATTATAATTTTTCAGATAGTTAAATTTTAGTAAGGACGTGCTTTATTTATGAATATGATACAACCATTAATCAGTATTATTGTTCCTGTTTATAAAGTCGAAGATTATATTGATCAATGTATTAATAGTATTTTACATCAAAGTTATAAAAATTGGGAGCTCATATTAGTAGATGATGGATCGCCAGATACATGTGGGAGTATTTGTGATAGGTATAGTGAGCTAGATAGCCGAATTTTTGTTATTCATAAACTTAATGGTGGCCTTTCTGATGCTCGTAATGCAGGAATAAATATTGCTCGGGGGAATTATATTACTTTTATTGATAGTGATGATTATATACATGAGGATTATTTAAAAGATATGATTGATCTTGTCCTTATGTATCAGGCTGATATTGTTCAAGTGGGTTATACAAATGAAACCTCTTTATTGGGGAATAGCAGTAATTTGCAAGAAGACATGGTGATTTTTAAACCGGAAGAGGCATTACATGATATGCTTAGATTAAAAAGTGTTCAAGTAAATGCATGGGCAAAACTTTATAATCGAGAGTTATTTACTACCGTTAGGTATCCAGTTGGAAGAATCAATGAAGATAATTTAACAACATATAAATTAATTTTAGCAAGTAAATCTCCTGTAATCTGTATCAATCGTAATTTGTATTTTTATAGAGTTAATCTCGAAGGAATTATGCATAGCCAATTCAATTTAAAGCGATACGAAGTCTTGAGTTTTTCGAATGAGATAATAGATTATTTGGGAAATAATGCTGCATATTTTAAGTCGGATATTGATTATTCAGAAATGCGTTTAGCCATTAGATTGTACAATGAATGTGTTCAATCTGGATATAATAAACAGTTTTTTGAAGAACAAAAAAAAATTCGTATTTGGTTGTCAGGTTATAATTATACTATTCAGCAGTGCGGGTTTAAATACTATATCATGTTAAGAATTTTGAAGAAAAGTTGGAGAATATATAATTTCTTTATAAAATTATTGAGAAGTTAATGGAGGAATGAGGTGATACTTTGGAAACATTATATGGGGTACTTCTAGGATTAGTCGCGTCACCTATTGGAGTACTGTTTTCTTTTTTTGCTCTATTTAAATCTCCTGGAAAGACGCATCAATGGGCTCCGTTTCTTGTTCTTTCTTTGGGACTTTTAGCATACGCATATAATCCATATATTGAAGATGATTTAGTCCGGTATTTTAATCGAGCAATAGAATACGGAAGTATATCTCTTGATAGAGTCTTTTTTGATGCATCAGGCGTAAATGAATATGATGTATTGACTTGGGTATACACCATTTGGTCTTGGTGTGTTGGACAAGTTGGTGCTGTCCATTTATTACCTATGGTGTCTATAATGACTGTGTACGGAGTGGCCTTTTATATAACGTCTGATTTGGCAAAAAGATTTCAAGGAGAAAAATTTATTCCATTTATTGTTTTGTTTCAACTATGTATGCTTCCGCTTCCATCTTTGATATCTAATGTCAGAAATGTCTGGGCATTTTCTTTGGTTGTATTAATAACCTATCTTCATACAGTAAAACATATGAGGGGACCTATAGTTTATCTCCTATATTTAGTTCCTGGATTTATTCATTCATCTGCTTTTTTGTTAGTCATATTAAGAATTATCTGCAAGTTAGGAAATAAGATTATTATACCGTTTGCTATTTTTTCTGTGGCGTTACCGCAGGTTATAGACTTTCTTTATGGACTTCGTTCACTTTTTTCATCTTTAGGAAATATAGGGACATTTATTAATTTAAATATTTTAAGACTATATTGGTATATACATGATACTGGTGACACTGCATGGGCACAACAAGTAGCTAATAGTTCCTATCAATCTTTCAACCGTATTTTGATGGTATCGTTTGCTATTTTTATTAGTCTTATAATTATTTTCTGGACTAAAAAAAATGTTGATAGTCAATATAAAGGATTTTTAAATTTTATGCTTCTAATTAATCTTAGTGTAGTTTCTTTTATGTGGTTTACACTTCCGCATTTTTGGCGGGTTTCCGCGGCTTCTTTTATAGGAATTAGTATATCGTTAATCCCTCTCTTGTTAAATAGAAATCGCGCTCCTATTTTTATAAAAATCTTTTATATAATGCTACCTTTTTATATGCTCAGTGGTATTATTGCGCAATTTTGGCCAATTCAATATATTGTATACCCACTTGATTGGATTGCGACTTTCTTTACTACGGATATTTTTACTATTTTATTTGATATTATAAGTGGGGCACTTCTTTAGGGGGAATTCCATATGATGTTACCAAATGATATAGCATCTGCTACTTGGTATGGGATGATATGGAGGTTTTTGGAGCGATGTTCATCACAAGTTGTTAGTTTTATTGTGTCGATTGTATTAGCTAGACTACTGTTACCAGAACAATATGGGCTTATTGCCATAACGATGATTTTTGTGGCTTTATCTGAAGTTTTTGTAACTAGTGGTTTGGGAACGGCGCTAATTCAAAAGTCAGTATATGATGAAATTGAATTTTCTACGATGTTTTGGGCTAGTGCTGTTTTCTCTCTTCTATTATATGGCATTTTATTTTTGTTAGCTCCATATATCAGTGTGTTGATGCATACGCCACAGTTAACTAATGTGTTGCGCATATTGGGATTACGATTACCCATTTCTGCTATGAATTCTATTCAGCAGGCATATGTTTCGCAGCAGATGATCTTTAAAAAATTCTTTTTTTCTACTTTAAGTGGGACTATTTTTTCAGGTGTTGTAGGCTTAGCAATGGCTTATAACGGTTTCGGTGTTTGGGCACTGGTAGGGCAAAATCTTTCTATGACTATTGTGAATACCGTAGTCCTACATTATCTTATCCCTTGGCGTCCGAGTTTTCATTTTAGTAGTCGCGCTTTTAAATCCTTATATGGCTTTAGTTGGCGGACGATGACGACTAGTTTTATTGGGACTTTTTTTGAGCAGTTACGTGGTTTTTTAATTGGACGTTATTATACACCAGCTGATTTAGCCTTTGCTAATCGCGGAGAACAATTTCCGATGGTTATTTCTGGAAATATTTCAACAACTGTTCAAAGTGTATTGTTTCCAGCTTTTTCTCATCTAAAAAATGACCCTGTGTTAGTTCGGAATGCCGTACAAAAAGCATTAATTCTAGGAAGCTTTGTAGTTACGGGATTAATGGCTATTTTGGCGGGAACCGCCGATACGCTTGTTACTGTGATTTTAACTGATAAATGGATTGATAGTGTGCCATACTTGCAATGGGCTTGTTTGGGACAGTGCTTTGCTATTTTAAGTATGATTAATTTACAGACTATATCTGCCTTAGGACGTGCAGATATTACATTAGAATTAGAATTCATAAAAAAACCATTTTGGTTTGTCATATTGATTATTGGTGTTATGATTAGTCCTTTAGCAGTTATTGCTGGTAATGCTCTTTATGGTATTATTTCTTTTGTCTTTAATTCAATTCCTAATAAAAAATTATTAAATTATGGAGTGATTCAGCAAATAAAAGATATTATAGGACCATTTTTTATTTCTGGAATGATTTTTATTATATTACAAGAGACACAAAATTTATTTTCTCATACATTGATTTGTTTAATTATTGAATTTTTTTTAGGATTAATTGGATATTTTTTAATTGCCAAAATGACGCATATGAATGGGGCTGAGGAAATATATGCGTTTATTTTACACAGGATTAAATAAATTTATTTAAGAGAGAAGGCCATGGAATGCTTATTAGAAACATGTTAAAATTAATGATTCCTGTATCGTTGAGAAGATTCATCCTTGGAGCTCCAAAATATTTATGCTATTTTTTTTCAGTGAATAAGAAGAAAATTGTTTTTATCAATTTTGATGGGAAAGGGTTTGGCGATAACCCTAAATATATATGTTCAGAGATTTTACGACAAAAATTAGACCTGGATTGTGTATGGCTATTAGCGAACATGGATTCCTTTTTACCAGTTGGAGTTCGGAAAATATCAATTCATGGTTTGAGATGTTTTTACGAATTAGCTACGGCACATATTATTGTTATCAATACCAATAATGTTTTGCCAGGTCGGTTAAAGAAAAAAGATGGACAAATTATTATACAAACCTGGCATGGCAGCCATGGATTTAAATATATTGAACGGCAAGCCGATGATATGTTATCAGAGTCATATGTACATGATAGTAAATTGAATACAAAAATGACAGATGTCTTTATTTCTGATGGGCCGGATAATACAAAGATGTACCGCGATTCGTTCCAATGTACTTGTGATATCATTGAAACCGGTATGCCACGAGAAGATATTTTGTTTGAAAATGATTCAAGCCATCTGGATAAAATCCGTGAATCATTGAGAATACCTAAAAATAAATCCATTTTGTTGTATGCCCCTACCTTTCGAGATGATGGAAGTACGGAAGCATATGACTTAGATTTTCCAAGAGTATTGGATGCATTGAAGCAACGATTTGGTGGAGATTGGATTGCTTTATTGAGATTGCATCCCAATGTAAGAAATTATAACGTTTGTAGCAGTAATAAAGATATACTGGATGTGTCTTCTTACGGAGATGTACAAGAACTTATTGCCATTTCCGATGTAGTAATAACAGATTATTCTTCGATTTATCATGATTTCTTTATCAGCAATAAGCCTGTATTTCTATATACTCCTGATCTAAGTGGCTATGTTCAAAGCAATAGAAATTTGAAACCCGAATTTTTTAAAATGCCTTGGAAATATAATCGCAATATTGATGAATTATTAAATGAGATATGTGTATTTAATGAAACAAAGTATAGAGAAATGACGAGTAGTTATATAAATCAAATTGGTGCCATTATAGATGGCAAGGCATCTTACCGAGTGGTTGAATATATAAAACAATATTTATAAAATATGAGGTGATTAAAATGAGTAATATTGCTATCATTATTGCCGGTGGTTCTGGTCATCGTATGGGGCAGGATATTCCTAAACAATTTATTAATGTTTATGACAAACCTGTCTTGATTTATACGTTGGAAGGATTTCAAAAGCATCCTCAAATTGATGCCATTGAAGTTGTTTGCATTGATGGTTGGCATGATGTTTTGCGGGCATATGCTAAACAGTTTAATATCACTAAGTTGAAATGGATTGTTTCTGGGGGAGAAACTGGGCAGGAGTCTATTCGTAATGGTGTTTATAATTTAGAGGGAAAAGCTAATGATGATGATATCATCGTTATTCATGATGGCATTCGGCCGCTTGTGGATGATTCTGTATTAACGGATGTGTTGGTGAAGGCTGCAAAGTTTGGGAATGCTGTTACTTCTATGCCGTATAATGAACAAATTTTTGTTATAAGCAAAGAAGATGAAACAACAACGACGCAATATATCCCAAGAGAAACTTTAAGACGTGTTTCTACACCTCAAGCTTATCGGTTTGATATTCTTGATCAAAAATATCATGAAGCTTTTGAAAAAAAGATTGGTATTTTTGGTTCCTCTTATACGAATACTATGATGGTAGAATTAGGAGAAACATTGCATTTTGCTGCTGGATCAGATAAAAATATTAAATTAACGACAAAGGATGACTTAGAATTATTCAAAGCGTATTTAAAGGCGGATAAAGATTCCTGGTTGAAATGAGGTTTATATTATGAAAGTCTATTGGAATGCATTGTATCAAGATGATATACGAAAAGTAGCAGAATATGATTTGCCTTGGGAAAAAATGAAAGATTCATCTATTTTAATTTCGGGGGCTACTGGTCTTATTGGTTCTTTTTTTGTAGATGTCCTTATGTATCGGAATAAATGGTTCGATATGAACTGTAAGGTATATGCTATGGGCAGAAATGAGCAAAAAGCGAAAAATCGTTTTGCATATTGCTTCGAGAATCCAGTGTTTTCTTTTTTTTCTCATGATATTAATTTACCGATGACAGGGCAATGGGATAATATAGACTATGTAGTACATTTAGCAAGTAATACACATCCCAAAGCATATTCGACGGATCCGATTGGTACGATTACGACAAATATTATTGGTGTAAAAAATATGCTTGATTTTAGCGTCCAATATCATGCTAAGCGGTTTGCTTTTGCTTCGTCTAATGAAATTTATGGTGAGAATAGAGGTGATCAGGAATTCTTTGATGAAAACTACTGCGGTTACATTGATTGTAATACTATGCGGGCTGGATATCCTGAAAGTAAGCGGTGTGGTGAAGCACTGTGTCAGGCTTATCAACATCAAAAAGGGTTGGATATTGTCATTCCCCGATTAACAAGATCCTATGGACCGACGATGTTAGAGAGTGATACGAAGGCTATCAGTCAATTTATTAAAAAAGCTGTTCAAGGCGAAGATATTGTCTTAAAAAGCGAAGGTAATCAATATTATTCCTATACTTATGTGGCAGATGCTGTTTCAGGACTACTGACAGTTTTATTAAAAGGGAAATCCGGTGAGGCGTATAATATTGCCGATATTTCTTCAGATATTCGATTGAAAGATTTAGCTAGTATTTTGGCGAATATGTCTGACAAAGAAGTTGTGTTCGAGCTTCCCGATGCTGTAGAAAAAGCAGGTTATAGTAAAGCCACAAAAGCTCGGCTGGATGGAAGTAAGATAAAAGAATTGGGATGGCAGCCTTTATATGACATAAAGACTGGATTAGAGAGAACTGTAGATGTTTTAAAACGATCGTAGGTGTATCAAACGAAAATTATTACGGAAGCTGAATTTATAAAAAAATATGGATTCTGCAAAGATAATACTCGACATTATGAGGGATATATTACTAATATGAGGTATTGTTTGGCAGGAGAAAAACTAAATGAACTTATATCTATTTATAATACTGGGCGAAGTTTTCTTATTAATGCTGTGAATTCAGATGATTGGTATAATACATTAAGATTGACTGACTCGGTATCCATTCTTTGGCATCGCCATACTTACTTGCTCATGTCGGCATTATTATTTAATCATTGTTTAGATTATTTCTATCAGATTCTTTGGTCTTTTCTTGACTCAGTAGAATGGAAGAATCAGAAAGATATTAAGGAACATTTAAAAGGATGTAGAGAGAGAAACATTAAAAGGAGTGTAAAAAAATTAGGTGAATATTATGGAGAAAAAAGTATTCCTAATTATGAAATTATAAAACGTACTCAAGATGTATATGACTCATGCCATAAGATGAGAAATGATTTGGTTAATAACCTTAAGCATAGAGGCTACATTATTTGTGATGATTTAGAACCCAAATTTATTAATGCAATTTGGAAAAATGAAGATGGGTCTGAAATCACTTCAAATGACTATACTACTCGCTTTTCTTTAGCTGATGAAGAAGAAATTGTATTAGAATGTTTTGAACGAATCACTCCATTGATTGATGAATATGTCAAGTTTTTAGATCCAACAAACTTTTTTCAGGAAGAAAATGGAAACATAATGATAGGAAAAATTAAAGATTTTCCAGATTGGAAAACAGAAAAAAGTTAAATTTGTAATTATTAGTATAGATTCAACGATTATCTTGATAGTGTGATATTTTTTATTTTACGGCTAATTTAAAAAAGCGGTTGCCTTTTGCGACAGCCGATTTTTTGCCATCAGTTTACTTCTTCGTGCACTTAGAGAGCGAATTATTTAATATCTGCTAAATCATTAATGAATGTAGCATTAAAAACTAGCGGTAGTGTCAAGATTCTTTCGCAAATTCATTTCATCCGCCAGTAAATATTGTAATCAGATATATGGATTTTCCTCGTCATTTGGCTGCTCAATTTCCATCTTGAA
>ERZ773144.3451-NODE-3451-length-10943-cov-3.049871_pt1 | contig 10943 bp, 10 predicted proteins | sample MGYA00580849_ERZ773144 | MGnify/ENA primary metagenome ERZ773144 (study PRJEB29015, sample SAMEA2737861) | human gut metagenome | biome: human gut; feature: human-associated habitat; material: faeces | place: China | collected 2012 ...
GTAAACGAACGGTTTTCCCAGCTTCACGCAAGCGTCATTAATCAGGTAACGGGCGTGGAGATTATCTGTCGCGTCCATGACAATATCGTATTCGGGAATGATTTCCAGTGCGTTATCCAGTGATAACCGGGTAAAATATGGTGTAATCCGGGTGAATGGATTTAATTGTTTTAATTTCGTGGCGGCGACGGTGACTTTCGGGGTTCCCACGTGAGTCGTGTCGTATAATATTTGGCGTTGCAGGTTGGATTCTGAAACAACATCGTCGTCCATGATGCCGATATGGCCGATTCCTGCTGCCGTGAGGTAATATAATATAGGTGAGCCTAATCCCCCGGCTCCTACGACCAGTATGCTCGTTTCTTTAATTTTTTCTTGTCCTTGAATTCTAATGTCGTGTAGGATAATGTGTCGATTATAACGTTCTTGTTCTTGATTGGTCAGTGGCATCGGTAATGAAAATTCTAATTTGTTCTACTCTTGTTACTTGCTTTCGTTAATGTGTTGTTTGACAAATCGGTTGACGGTGCAGATGGATACTTTGTATTTCTTGGCTATTTTCTTGTAAGGTACGCTGTTATCCATGAGTTCGATAATCTTCTCCTTGTTTTGTATCAACACGTTCAACTGCGGACAACTGCCATACGGGCGCCCTAGTTTTTTTCCCTCGGCCTTTCTTACCGCGAGAGCCTCTCTTGTCCGGATGGATATAAGATTACGTTCGATTTCCGCGACTAACCCGAATGCGAATCCCAGGATTTTACTGTTCAGGTTATTCTCGAAAGTGTACCCTTCTTTCGTGCTATGAAGAACAATTTTACGTTGAATACAGGTATTGATGATATTCATGATGTCAATCAATGTCCTGCTCAATCGCGAAACTTCCGTGACGATAAGGCAATCACCTTCCTGCAAAGATTCTAGAAGATCACCTAGTTTTCGGTCATTACTATGTACTTTTCCACTGACAACGTCATGATACCACTTGTCAATATCAAGTCCCCGGTGGGCTGCAAATTTCTTGATCTCCTCCTGCTGGTTTTCCAAATGTTGTTTGTTTGTGCTGACTCGCAAATATGCAACTACCATAATTAAAATGATTTTAGAGTATTAAAAAGACAAACGTAACAAAAGGAGAAGAATATTTATTGTTTTTCAAAAGTTAAAAGAAGTTAGCAAACATATAATAATAAGGTTTGGCGGCTACCAAACCCTATTATTATTAACTACATCCAAGCGTCCCAATCTTTCCACACGGGTTCATACCCTTGTGCTTTGATGGCCTCGACCATCTCTTGTGGGGTACGGTTATCGTTGATGGCAAATTGTTCCAGTTCCTTGTGGGGAACGACGTACCCGCCCGGCTCCGTGCTTGATCCGGCACTCATGGACGTGGCTCCTAGGTGCATCACGTGATCCCGGAACTCCCGGCTTTCCCGCGTGGACACGGAGATTTCGGCCTGCTGGTCGAGCAAACGGTAGGCGCATATCAGTTGCACCATCTGCTTGTCGTTGATCGGGTCTTTCGGCATGAAGGCCCCGGCGTGTGGCCGCAGGCGGGGAAGAGAGATCGAGTACTTGGAGCGCCAGTAGGTCCTTTCCAGGTATTTCAAGTGCAGGGCCGTGAAGAACGAGTCGGTGCGCCAGTCTTCCAGACCGAGCAATGCCCCGATTCCCATTTTCTGAACCCCGGCCGTGCATACCCTGTCGGGAGTTTCCAAACGGTAGCGGTAATTTGCCTTCCGTCCCTTGGGGTGGTACTTGGGATATTGTTGTTCGTTATACGTTTCTTGGTACACGCATACGAAGCTCAACCCGGCCTCGTGTAACCGGGCGTAGTCGTCCGTGTCGAGAGGTTGCACTTCAAGGGCGATTTGCGAGAACTTGTCCCGTACCGCACGGATCACTTTCTCGTAGTAGTCCACCGTGGTCACGGCAGGCGCCTCGCCCGACACGAGCAGCAGGTGCTTGAATCCCCACCCGGTAATGACGTCGGTTTCCGCCTGTACCTCTTCGAGAGTAAGCATTTTCCGGTGAATATCGTTATCGTGGTTGAAACCGCAGTACACGCAGAAATTCGTGCAGTAATTGGAAACGTACAGGGGAATGTACAACTGGATCGTGTTCCCGAATCTTTCCAGAGTCAGACGGTTAGCTTCCACGGCCATGTCCTCCAGTAACGGTGTTGCTGCCGGGGAGATCAATGCCATAAAATCATCTAACGTGCGATGCGGGTTATTGATTGCCGCGATAGCATCGTTTTTCGACTTATCCATGATGTTCTGTTTCACATCGTCCCAGTCGTAGGTTTTCAAGGTATCGTAAAATGAAGTCATTTACTTGATGTTTTAATAGTTTGTAAGGTTTGTAAACCTTATGAACTCATTTAATCCAAAAATGCCGTTAACGGGGAGCTGGCCTGTGCGTGGCGGTATTGTTTGGCAAGTTTTGCCTCGAATGCCATGCGTCCGGCCTCCACGGCCAGTTTAAATGCCCGTCCCATTTCTACCGGGTTAGGCGATACGGCGATAGCGGTATTCACCAGCACTGCGGCAGCACCCATTTCCATGGCAGCGGCGGCGTGGGAGGGAGCCCCGATTCCGGCATCCACGATTACCGGGACGTTACTCTGTTCAATGATGATCTCCAGCAGGTCGCGGGTCACCAGCCCTTTGTTCGTGCCGATCGGTGCACCTAACGGCATCACGGTGCCCCGGCATTTTCAAGGTGTTTGCAAAGTACCGGATCGGCTTGAATGTAGGGTAACACCACGAATCCCAGCTTTGCCAATTCCTCGGTCGCTTTCAGGGTTTCAATCGGGTCCGGCAACAGGTACTTGGGATCGGGATGTATTTCCAGTTTTAGCCAGTTCGTGCCGAGAGCTTCTCTCGCCAGTTGTGCGGCGAACACGGCCTCTTTGGCGGTTCTCACGCCGGAAGTATTGGGTAACAAGGTGATATGAGGTGCTTTCAGATGAGCCAGAATATCATCATCCTTACCGTCCATGTTCACGCGTTTCAGCGCGACGGTTACGAGTTGTGATTCGGATGCCAAGATGGCATCTTCCATCAGTTGATTCGATGCGAATTTACCGGTTCCGGTAAATAAGCGTGAGGTAAATTCTTTGTCTGCTATTTTTAAAGCCATACTAATTTTAGATTTTAAATTTTAGATTGAACTCCTCCGTCAGCTTCGCTGCCACCTCCTCTATAAACAGAGGAGGAGCTGGTGACTCTTCCCAAAGATGAAGAGTAACTCAACTCTCCCTCTGTTTATAGAGGGAGTACCCCGAAGGGGGGAGGGAGTTCTTTTATATTCAATTGTTCTACCGTTTCTCTCGTCTTTCCCGTTATATCCTCGCTATTTTTCAGCAAGGAGGAGAGGGCGATGCCCGTTACTCCCGTGCTTAATATCGGTTGAATGTCATCCTCCCGGATGCCTCCGATGGCGTGGACGGGGAGATAGATGCCCTCTTCCCGGCAGGCTTCCATGATCTTTCGGTAACCTTCGAGACCGAGGACCGGGCTGAGACGCTTTTTCGTCGAGGTGTACGTGAACGGGCCCAGACCGATATAGTCTACCTGTTGACGAAAACGGGTCACCACGTCTTCAAACGTGTTGCACGTTCCCCCGATGATCTTCGAGTAACCGAGAATCCGGCGGGCTTCAAGGGGATTCATGTCCTCTTTTCCCAAGTGTACCCCGTCGGCATCCAGCTCAAGGGCGATGTCCACGTTGTCATTGACAAGGAACAAGGCCCCGTGACGTTTGCAAATCTCTTTCACGGTGCGTCCGACACGGATAAACTCTTCCCGGTCAGCCTCTTTCATCCGTAGTTGCACCCATCGACACCCTCCCTTGCACACGGCCTCCACCTGTTCGGGAATAGAAACTCCTTCCTTGTAGTCGGTGATGTATTGCAAGGGAATCCGGTACAAGTCAACTTCCGGGGCGGTGCTTTCCACGCGGTTATGCATCCCTAGGTTCGTGTCGTTAGAGCGGATAAATCCCGCCACGTAGTGCTGCCCCAGCCGACAAGCGTCGGGGAGGGGATAGCCGAGCGTGAGATACGAGGCGATGGCCGAGGAAAGAACGCATCCCGTCCCGTGTTTCCCGTGTCTTGCCCGTGTCACCGAGAAGGTGTACACCTTGTCTGGGGTGACCAGTCGGTCGGAGGCCAGCGCCCCGTCGTTATGACCGCCTTTCCAGAGGATGTTGAGTTTCAGGCTGCGGGCCAGCGCTTGCAGGCTTTCCACGTCCGGGTGATTCCCGAAAAGTGTTTTCAGCTCGTCCGTGTTCGGGGTAATCAGGTATATCTTTCGAAGTATATCCTGCAACTGAGTTAGATTCTCCCCGTCATGGAACTGGAATCCGGCGCTGGCTTTCAGTATCGGGTCCCAGATAATCCTTACCTTGGGGAGAGCCGTCCGGAGATAGTTCACCACTTGTTCCAGCGTGTCGAAACTTTCGATCAACCCGATCTTGACGTAAGTGGGGCTGAACTCCCGGAACAGGACTTCGCATTGCCGGATGATCTCGTCCGGCGTGAGCCACTTCGTCCCGAGGTACGTGTTTTGATTCTGGAAGGTGATGGAACTGCTCGTTCCAAGTCCATATACCCGGCAACTTTCGAACGTTTTGATGTCAGCCGTCACCCCGGCCCCGGAACTTTGGTCAAATCCGGCAATACTTAGCACCTCGTCGGGCAAGATGTTGGTGAAACGGGCAACGGCCTCCGACGGCTGTTCCCACACGTGTCCCAGCAAGGCGACCCCGCGGAATCCCATTTTCCGGCATTCCGCGACTTTTTCCGCGGTGATACCTCCCAAAGCGATTACGGGTACGCGTCTCTTTTGTAAGTTTTCCTTCAGGTATTTCGGGGCGAAGGCCGACGGGTATCCCTGTTTGGAAATGCTGTCAAATACCGGGCTGAGAAAGACGTAGTTCGGCTCGAAAGGCAAGGCGTCGATTTCCTCGAAGGAGTGACACGACACGCTCACGTGGGCGAGTCGATCCCGTCCGGTGAACGTCCGTGCCTCGTTGTATTTCAGGTGAATCCCTCTTAACCCGTACTCTTCTGCCAGTTCGAAGTGGTCGTGCAGGACGACACGTTCCCGGAAACGCGGCCGGATGCCCCGGATGTAGCGTTCCAGCGTGTCCCGGTCTGCTCCCGGCTTTCGCAGGTGCAGCAAGTGCAATCCGCTTTCAAAGAGCTTGTTCACGATATGCTCTTCGTCAGGCAGGGTGCGGGGAGGGGTGATGATTACGATCATGTGTATGTGGTTTGAACTCTATCCTTCTTGTTCATTTATCTTTTTCCTCAACTTCTCGCTGGCACGCATGGAGCAGAAATGTTCCCCGCACATGGAGCAGAAATGAGCCTCTTTGTGTCCCTCGGCGGGTAACGTCTCGTCGTGGAAACGCAAGGCTTTTTCAGAATCCAGCGCGAGATGGAACTGGTCTTTCCATCGGAACTCGAAACGGGCCTTGCTCATGGCGTAATCCCGGTAGTAAGCGGCGGGGTGTCCCTTGGCAAGGTCGGCGGCGTGGGCGGCGAGTTTGAAGGTAATCACGCCTTCTTTCACGTCGTCCCGGTTCGGCAGTCCGAGGTGTTCCTTCTGGGTCACGTAGCAGAGCATGGATGTCCCGAACCAGCCGATCATGGCACCACCGATGGCGGAGGTGATGTGGTCGTAGCCGGGGGCGATGTCCGTCACGAGCGGTCCGAGGGTGTAGAACGGGGCTTCGTCACACCATTCTTGCTCTAGCCGCATATTTTCCCGGATTTTCTGCATCGGCACGTGTCCCGGTCCCTCGATGATCACTTGCACGTCATGCTTGGAAGCCACCCGGGCCAGTTCTCCCAGCGTTTTCAACTCGGCAAGCTGTGCCTCGTCGTTCGAGTCGGCGATGCAACCGGGACGCAACCCGTCACCGATGGATACCCCGACGTCGTATTTGGCAAGAATCTCGCAGATGTCCTCGAAATGCTCGTACAAGAAACTTTCTTGTTTGTGGGTCGTACACCAGTGTGCCATGATGGCTCCCCCGCGGGACACGATTCCCGTGAGGCGTTTCAGCGTCAGCGGCACGTGATGCCAGCGTAGCCCGGCATGGATCGTGAAGTAGTCCACGCTCGATGAGCGTGTCGCGGTAAATCTCCCACGTGAGGTCTTCCACCTTGCCCCGCACCTTTTCCAGTGCTTGGTACAATGGCACGGTTCCCACGGGTACGGGCGAGTTACGGATGATCCACTCGCGTGTCTCGTGGATGTTTTTCCCGGTTGACAGGTCCATGATCGTGTCGGCTCCCCAGCGGAAGGCCCACACGGCTTTTTCCACTTCCTCGGAAATAGACGAGGTGATGGGGGAGTTCCCGATGTTGGCGTTGATCTTCACGAGGAAGTTACGCCCGATGATCATCGGCTCGCTCTCCGGGTGGTTGATATTCGCGGGGATGATGGCCCGCCCGGCGGCCACTTCCTGACGCACGAATTCCGGGGTGATATATTCCGGGAAGTTCGCGCCCAGCGGCTCGCCTTTCTCTTTCTTGTAGGTCTCCCGGATCTTGTCGACCATCTGGTTCTCGCGGATGGCGATGTATTCCATTTCCGGGGTGATGATTCCCTGACGGGCGTAGTACATCTGCGACACGCGGTGTCCCGGTTTCGCCACTCTCGGCGTGGTGTTCACGTGTTCGAAGCGCAAGGCATCGAGCGAGCGATCATTTTGGCGTGCCCGGCCGTACTCGGAACTCAGTCCTTCCAGTTTCACGGTGTCATTCCGGTCGGCAATCCATTGTTCCCGGATCTTGGGCAGTCCCTTGTGCAAGTCCACCGTGTAGTTCGGGTCCGTGTAAGGTCCCGATGTATCGTAAACCACGACAGGCTCATTCTCGATCTTCGTCCCGTCCGTGTCAACCGTGGGCGTGAGGTTAATCCGGCGCATCGGCACCTCGATGTCAAACATCTCGCCCTTCACGTAAATCTTTTCCGACCCGGGTAGCGGGCCGCTTGAAATGGTAAATTCTTGGCTCATATCTTATTTAATTGAAAATTGACAATTGACAATTGAAAATTACAGTGGACGTGCTTGAAAACGGGGAATTTCATTTTCCATTTTCAATTTTCCATTTTCAATTGATTCATCCTCCCTGTACTGCCTTGATGATGATAATTTTGCTACCATCTTGAAGCACGGTTTTACCCCAGTCGGGACGGGGAATGACGTTGAAATCCACGGCGATGGCAATGTTGCCCGTCGGGATGGCGTTGGCTTCCAGTACTTCGGGGAGTGTCGTGCCGGGGGCGCATTCGAAGGATTTGTCGTTTATAAATACTTGCATTGTATATAAATTTTTAACTTCTAACTACCCCCTCTAGCTCCCACTTACACAGGGGGAGAACTCGCTACATTGTAACATTGTGGCGTTTCTCGCGTCCGTTTCTCCCCCTGTGCAAGGGGGAGCCAGAGGGGGTAGTCCACTCTAAATTCTAAACTTTTTTCAATCCTCCGGGAAGTCTACAATGAAATCCAGCTTGTATTATAACTCTTTCCCTCCGCCGGCATTACCCGGATCAGGTTCATGGGTATAATCTCAGCCCGTTGTATTACCCTGCCTTCTCGCGGCAGGTAGAAGTGTCGGGAAAATCCCTCGCTTCTTAGGCACCCCTTCAGAATATCTCATGGCAAAGCTACGGATAAATTTTAATACCTGCAACGACAAGTATTAAAAAGTTACAGGAGATGCTACCCCTTAACTTGTGACTTCATCGGCTGATAGGATTTCCCACAAATGTTTTTTCATGTCCACGTGGCCGTTGGGACGGAAGGTGACCCCTTCGTTTTCGAGTAGCGTCCGTTGTTCGGTCCATCCCGGTGCGGTCTGTCCGGCACTGTTCACGACACGGTGGCAGGGGAGCGTCTTGTCGTCCGGGGATTGTGCCATTGCCCGGCCTACCCACCGGGCGTGTTGCGGTCGTCCCGCCAGCGCGGCGATCCTGCCGTAGGTGAGTACTTTTCCCCGCGGGATCTGCCGGGTGATCTCGTACACGTCGTTGAAAAATTCCCGTAATGTTTCGTCCATATTCAATTCTTGCTCCAGCGTAAAGGTATTAAATTTATCGGTAACAATAGCTCGTGCAGGCTCGTTTCGTGTCAGGGCATGAAGGTGGAAAATCAAGGAACGCGCGGGGGTATACATAGAGCCTTTTTTCTTGACAAAAGTAATAAATAATGGAATTCCTGCCAGTTTTCGTGTAAGATGCTGGTTATCTTCACTGTAGGTTAACGTCACCTTCGGTAGTCATTCGGTAAGTGTTCGACAAGTGTTCGATAAGTGTTCGACAAGTGTTCGATGTAAAAGCGAACACTTACCATGCATGATTTGGTAATTTAACGAAAATTTAGTATATTTGTTGTTAAGGTGCCTTTAAGCATTGTTGGAGGATTACAGGAACGTTTAACAAGGAGGTGTTATGAAAAAGAAGAAAAAAATCACGCGGCCGGCCGGCAAGCGACCGGAAACCACCCGTTGCGACGGGGTGACCACGTACTACCGGAAAGGTAAAGTATGCCATTGCAGTAGCAAACGCCCCCCCGGGTCGAGGGAGGAACGTGACCGCCGCCGCGCCGCCCGTACCTTGAACCAGCGCCAGCGGTCCAGCGTGTTCGCCCTCGTGTCGCGGCTCGTGAAAATCCTCACGCGAAAGCTGCGGGACCTCAACGCGTGGGTGTCCCTCGCGAAGGCAACGAACATGACTCCCGCGAATCTCTGCCACAAGGTCAACGGCACCGCGTGCGACGAGAACGGCGTGGCGAACTTCCGCGCCTTTATATTCAGCGTCGGGTGGCTCGCCGTGCCGCTCTTCACCCGCGTCACCCGTCGCGGCTGGGAGATCACCATCGAGTGGCGACCCCACGGCGTCCCCAACGAGACGAGGGACAAGGATACGCTTGTCATCGGCTACTTCTACGATTCCTTGCCCGACGCGCCCCGCGTGCTTCACTTGCCCAACGTCACCCGTGCCGGACGGGTAGCCACGTTCACGCTGCCCGATCCCGTGACGGCAACCGGCAAGCCCCTCTCCCCGGACGAGATTGTCCACCTTTATCCCTACGTGGCGGGTTCCGGACGAGTTTTCCACTTCCGTCTATCTCCGTGTCGCCCGCGACGTTGACGAGATTCTAGGGTGAGATCGCACCTTGAATGTTTTCCTAGTTTATAAACCTTATAAACCCTAAAATTCCGAGGTAAAGTGGAACACCAGTTTCTTGTAATTCACTTGCGCCATTTGCAGCATGTACTGTGATTCGGCGAGAAATACGTCACGACCCCACTTGTCCTTGGCCATGTACTGTGCCTTGTGGAGACGGAAATCTTCCAATTCCTTCGGGTCGAGAGCCTCGATCCAGCAAGCCTTGTAAAGATTGATATTTTCCCAGCGACAGGCGGCGCTGTACTCGTGCAGCAAACGGTACTCGATAACCTCGAACTGGAGCGCACCTACGGTTCCAATAATCTTACGATTGTTGAACTGGTTCGTGAATAATTGGGCCACCCCTTCGTCCATGAGCTGGTCGATACCCTTGGCCAGTTGCTTGGATTTCATGGGATCAGCGTTCTCGATGTATTTGAAGAGTTCCGGGGAGAAACTGGGAATACCCTTGAAATGAAGTTTCTCGCCTTCCGTCAGCGTGTCACCGATCTTGAAGTTACCCGTGTCGTGAAGACCCACGATGTCACCGGGGTACGCCTCGTCGATAATGGATTTCTTGGATGCCATGAACGCCGTGGGGGTGGAGAACTTGAGGTTCTTGCCCAAGCCGACGTGCAGGTAGTTGGTGTTACGTCGGAACACGCCGGAACACACTTTCACGAAGGCGATACGGTCGCGGTGGTTGGGGTCCATGTTGGCGTGGATCTTGAAGACAAAACCGGTGAATTTCTCCTCGTCCGGTTGCACGAGACGCTCGTCCGTCTCGCGGGGAAGCGGGCTGGGAGCGATTTCGATGAAACAATCCAGCATCTCGCGGATACCGAAGTTGTTCAGTGCCGATCCGAAGAACACGGGGGCCAGTTGCCCGTCAAGGTATGCCTCCCGGTCGATGGCGGGGTACACTTCCCGAACGAGTTCGAGGTCTTCCCGCAACTTGTCGGCCGAGCGTTCACCAATATGCTCGTCGAGTTCGCCGGAATTGATGTCGTTGATCTCAATGCCATCCTGAATGGTCTGCACGCTTGCCGAGTAGAGGCAAAGGTTCTCGCGGTGTATGTTGTAAATACCCTTGAACTGGTCACCGTTACCGATGGGCCAGCTTAACGGGGTGACTTGTATTTGCAACTCTTTCTCGATCTCGTCCAGCAGGTCGAACGGGTCCTGACCGGGGCGGTCAAGTTTGTTGATAAACACGATGACCGGGGTTTTGCGCATCCGGCACACTTGCATCAGCTTGCGGGTCTGCGTCTCCACGCCTTTCGCTGAGTCAACGACGATAATCACGCTGTCGCAGGCCGTCAGCACGCGAAACGTGTCCTCGGCGAAGTCTTGGTGACCGGGGGTGTCAAGAATGTTGATCTTCACGTCCTTGTACTCGAAACCCATGACGGAAGTGGCCACGGAGATCCCTCTCTGGCGCTCGATCTCCATGAAGTCGGAGGTGGCCGTTTTCTTGATCTTGTTCGACTTCACGGCTCCCGCCACGTGTATGGCGCCACCGAAAAGCAATAATTTCTCCGTTAAGGTCGTTTTACCCGCGTCGGGGTGACTGATGATACCGAACGTGCGTCGTTTTAATATTTCTTCCTTGAAACCCATGCTATGTTGTTTTTTGTATTAGCGGGTGCAAAAGTAGGAAATTAAAAGTTAAAAGCTAAAAGTTAAAAGCTAAAAGTTGAGGTCTGGAATCACGAAATTTGAAATTACAAATCATAAATGGTTTTG
>ERZ773144.3458-NODE-3458-length-10931-cov-2.847646_pt1 | contig 10931 bp, 6 predicted proteins | sample MGYA00580849_ERZ773144 | MGnify/ENA primary metagenome ERZ773144 (study PRJEB29015, sample SAMEA2737861) | human gut metagenome | biome: human gut; feature: human-associated habitat; material: faeces | place: China | collected 2012 ...
TATGGTCTATGCTTTATAACTTCCAGAAAGATGCTGTGCTTGCTATCATCAGCAAATTGGAGAAATTCAATGGTTGTATCTTGGCGGATAGTGTTGGTCTTGGTAAAACTTTTACCGCTTTGGCAGTTATCAAATATTACGAAAACAGAAATAAGTCTGTACTCGTTCTTTGCCCGAAGAAACTGACAAATAACTGGAATACCTATAAGGATAACTATGTGAATAACCCGATTGCGCCTGATCGTTTGCGTTACGATGTCCTCTATCATACAGATTTGAACCGTACCCACGGTAAGTCTAATGGTCTGGATTTGGATAGATTGAATTGGAGCAATTACGATCTGGTTGTAATAGACGAATCTCATAACTTCCGTAATGGTGGAAAGTTATCCGGTGAAGATAACGAAAAGGAAAATCGCTATCTGAAGCTTTTGAATAAAGTTATCCGCAAGGGTGTGAAAACCAAGGTTTTGATGTTGTCTGCAACGCCGGTTAATAATCGTTTCAACGATCTGAAGAATCAGCTTGCTCTTGCTTATGAAGGCAATACAGACTTGATTGATGATAAACTGAACACAACAAAAAGTATTGATGAAATTTTTAAGAATGCCCAGAGAGCATTCAATACTTGGAGTAAATGGGACCCCGCAGATAGAACAACGGAGAATCTTCTGCGGATGCTGGATTTTGACTTCTTTGAGGTTTTGGATTCTGTAACCATTGCACGTTCCAGAAAGCATATTCAGAAATATTATGATACTTCTGATATCGGAACCTTCCCTACCAGATTGAAGCCAATATCCTTAAGACCGCCGCTTACCAACTTAAAGGAAGCAATCAATTATAACGAAATCTATGAGCAGCTGACACAGCTGACATTATCTATTTATACGCCTACTCATTTTATTCTTCCGAGTAAAATGGAGAAGTATGCTGAAATGTATGAAGATAACAAGGTCAATGTTGGTTTTACGCAGGCAAACCGTGAGCAAGGTATCCGTCGCTTGACCGCAATCAACCTGATGAAGCGAATGGAAAGCTCTGTTCATTCCTTTAACCTTACACTGAAGCGAATCTACAGTTTGATAGATTCAACCATCCATAGTATTGATACTTATGATAAAACATCCTCAGTGAAGCTTGAACTGACGGATATCTCGAATATTGACGAATTTGACAGTGAGGATCAAAACGGTGATGAGCTGTTTACCTTTGGAAAGAAAGTCAAAATTGAAATTGGAGATATGGATTATAAATCCTGGAGAGATAGTCTTGTAAAAGATCGGGATATTCTTGAACTTCTGACACTGATGGTTGGAGATATTACACCTAAGTATGATTCTAAACTTCAGGAGCTGTTCCGGGTTATCAAGAATAAATTGGAGAACCCAATCAATCAGGATAATAAGAAAATCATTATCTTTACCGCTTTTGCGGATACGGCGGAGTATTTGTTTGACAATGTAAGCAAATATGTAAAGGAGAATTTCGGACTCAATACAGCGATGGTATCGGGTTCTGTAGAGGGCCGCACTACCGTTCCGAAACTGAGAAGTGATTTGAATACGGTATTGACTTGCTTCTCTCCGATATCCAAGGACAAGCACCTGCTTATGCCGAATGATAAAACAGAGATTGATTTTCTGATTGCTACTGACTGTATTTCTGAAGGTCAAAACTTGCAGGACTGCGATTATCTGATTAACTATGACATTCACTGGAACCCGGTTCGTATTATTCAGCGCTTTGGTCGTATCGACCGTATTGGCAGTAAGAACGCTTTTATTCAGCTTGTGAATTTCTGGCCGGATGTGACTCTTGATGAGTACATCGACCTGAAGGCAAAAGTTGAGACTCGCATGAAAATCGTTGATATGACCGCAACGGGTGATGATAACCTTTTGAGTGATGAGGAAAAAACAGATCTTGAATACCGTAAAGCACAGCTGAAGCGTTTGCAGGAAGAAGTGGTAGATATTGAAGATATGTCTACCGGTATTTCTATTATGGATCTGGGGCTGAATGAATTCCGCATGGATTTGCTGGAATATATTAAGAACCACCCGGATATTGACAAAGCTCCATTTGGACTCCACTCGGTAGCCGCTGCTTCGGAAGAAACACCGGCAGGCGTTATCTACGTTCTGAAGAATCGTTCCAACAGTGTAAATATTGATAATCAGAACCGCCTGCACCCGTTTTATATGGTTTACATCAGCAACGATGGCGAAGTGATTTGTGACCATCTTTCTCCAAAGCAGATGTTGGATAAGATGCGCTTCCTTTGCAAAGGGAAAACAGAGCCTATTCCTGAATTGTACCGTCAGTTTAATAAGGAAACTCGTGACGGACGAAATATGTCTGAGTTCTCTAAGCTTCTGGGTGACGCCATTGCATCTATCATTGAGGTCAAGGAAGAAAGCGATATTGATAGCTTCTTAGGCGGCGGTCAGATGAGCTTTCTCACGAATGAGATCAAGGGATTGGACGACTTTGAATTGATATGCTTCCTGGTTGTCCGATGACATAGAAAGTGAGGTGGAATCATGCTTGGCTTGCCAAAAGCTACCGAATTAAGTAAGCAGCTTCCGAAGAATGCAATCTATGCAAAGTTTCAGATGAACACCGCAGAGAAAGCAAAAATTGATGCCGATATTTCAAGAATCACCATTGTCAATGAAGTATCAGCTGAAAAAGTTCATATTGCTGCTGGTGATCAGGTCAAATCTTTTTTCGTTCTTCTGGTCGCTTTGAAAAAGAAAGATTTCGACGATAAGACGATTATCACAATATCAAAGCTGATACCTCAGAATATGCTGTTGGTACTGGAATGTGGTGATGAAGCAAAACTGGCTACCTACCACACCAAACTGATGCAGACAGAATGGAAACGGAAAGAAGCCCTTTCTGTTGAGCTAAAGGGGCTGAACCTCGATTCCGTCTGGGAGAATATCATCATGCAGATTGGTGGTATCACGATAGATCAAGGAAATACCCTGGATGAACAGATTGCCGCCGATGAGCACCGACAGAAAATCGAAAAAGAGATTGCCAAGCTGGAAAAGCAGGCTCGTGCTGAAAAACAGCCAAAGAAGAAGTTTGAGCTTGCGCAGCAGATAAAAAAGCTCAAAGATGAATTGAGATAGAAGAAAGGAGTTCCTGATATGTCAAGTGAGCAATATCAACGGACGGTAAATAGCCTTGATAAAGAAATTGCCGATCTTGAAAAGAAAAAGGCAGCAAAGGACAAAGAAGTCGCTACTCTCCAAGGCAAAATTAACACCTTGAAAAAAAGCATAAACAGCCATACTTCCGCATCTACACTTAACAGTAAAATGCGGCAGATTGCTACTCACGAATCTGATCAAGCAAAAAAGAGTCAGGATAGTGCTGATTTCGGAAAGAAGATTGCCGAAAAACGCAAGAAGCGTGCTGAAGCCTATTTGAAACTCCAAAAGGAGCAGCAAAATGAGCAAAAGAAACAAGATAAAGCAAACCAACAGATTCAGGCATCCTATGAAGCTCGGATAAAAGAACTTCAGCAGCAGCTTTTGCAGCCGGTAGTTACTCCAGCTACTACCCCAATAGCAGCCGATGAAGAATATGATGTGTTCGTGTCCCACGCATACGAGGATAAAGAATCATTTGTTGACGAGTTTGTAGAAGCACTGCGAAGTCAGGGACTTAAAGTATGGTATGATACGGATAAGCTCAAATGGGGCGACTCGATGCGTGAGAAAATTGACAGAGGACTGGCAAAATCAAGATATGGCGTGGTCATTCTCTCGCCTAACTACATTGCCGAACATAAATATTGGACGAAAGCGGAGCTGAATGGACTTTTCCAAGTCGAAACTGTCAACGGAAAAACCATTCTTCCAATATGGCACAACCTGACGAAAAAGCAAGTTGTTGAGTACAGCCCTATCATAGCAGACCGCAAAGCTATGACTACGGCTTCAATGACTCCCGAAGAAATAGCCGCAGAATTGAAGGAATTATTTACACCCGAAGATACGGAGGACGAAAACAATGGATAAACTGAAAATGCACACGCCCAACAAGGCGGATGAAAATTTCAAGAAGCTGGCGGCGCTGTTCCCCAATGCCGTAACGGAAACGATTGACGAAAACGGCGAGGTCGTCCGGGCCATTGACAAGGATGTGCTGATGCAGGAAATTTCTTGCACTGTGGTGGATGGCAAAGAGGAACGCTACCAGTTTACTTGGCCAGACAAGAAGAAGTCCGTTCTTCTTGCAAATGCCCCAATCAGTAAGACATTGCGCCCTGTTTGTGAAGATGAAACAGTTCCCACCGGGACAGACAGCGAAGGAAAACCCTATTGCAGCAGTGGAAGCATTGATTTTGACACCACCGAAAACCTCTATATTGAGGGTGACAATCTCGAAGTATTAAAACTCTTGCAGGAGACCTATCTTGGCAAAATCAAGCTAATTTACATTGATCCTCCGTATAATACTGGAAACGACTTTGTGTATGAGGACGACTTTGCCCAAAGTACGGATGAGTATCTTGCAAACAGTGGGCAATTCGATGAAGAAGGTAATCGTTTGGTGCCGAACGCAGAAAGTAACGGGCGTTTTCATACCGACTGGTTAAATATGATGTATCCAAGGCTAAGGCTCTCTAAGGATTTATTAGCTGAAGATGGTGCTATTTTTATTAGTATTGATGACCACGAGTGTGACAATCTAAAGAAAATGTGCGACGAAATCTTTGGCGCAGATTGCTTTAAAGCGAATCTTTCGTGGCAAAGAACCTATTCCATTCGTAATGACTCAAAAGGAGTTCCAACTGAGGTTGAACATATCTTGGTATACAGCAGAGATGCATCGTGGGAACCCGGTAAATTACCAAGAACAGAAAAGATGGATGCCGCATACAGCAATCCGGACGGAGATTTTTCTCCGTGGATGAGTGGATCTCCAGTTGCTTCTGATGCTGCAACACACCAAGGGATGGTTTATGCTATACAACATCCCTTTACAGGAGAAATGCTTTATCCAAGCGATAAAGCGCATTGGAGATATAGTCAAGAGCAAATGCTTGGGTATATGAATGGTTGGTGTGGGTATAAACTGGAGGATTTGCACGATGACGCTGAAAGAGCACGGGTTTGCGGTGTTTCTGCCAGCGAAATCAGAAAAAATGTTAAGGCAATTGTTTTAGCAGATTCACTTGAAATTTCCAAAGAAAAGGCTCAAGCGGTGTATGACAAAGGTCCTTGGCCTCGTTTCTATTTCACAAACGGAGGCAAGGGTGGTATTAGACGAAAAGTGTATTTGGATGCTGTTGGCGGAAGAATTGCCACAAATTATTGGTGTTATGATGAGGTCGGTCACACTGATGAGGCGAAGAAAGAAGTAAAAGCGCTTTTTGAAGGAACGGCACCTTTTGATACGCCAAAGCCTGTGCGCCTTATTGATCGCATTTTGACCATTGCGACGGACAAGCATTCGATTGTGCTTGATTTCTTCTCCGGTTCCGCAACCACAGCACACGCCGTGATGATGAAAAACGCAGAGGACAAAGGAAGTCGTAAATATATTTTGGTTCAACTCCCGGAAAAAAGCGCCTCGCCTATCTACAATAATCTTTGCGAAATTGGAAAAGCTCGTATCCGTCGTGCTGGCAAGAAAATCAAGGAGGATATTCCTTTGACCACGCAAAACCTTGATATCGGTTTCCGTGTCTTGAAATGTGATACATCCAACATGAAGGATGTCTACTACAGCCCTGCTGACTTTGAATTGAACTTGCTTGATATGATGGCAGACAACATCAAGGAGGACAGAACCCCGGAGGATCTGCTGTTCCAAGTGATGCTGGATTTGGGTGTTGAACTTTCCAGCAAGATTAAAGAAACCACCATTGCCGGCAAAAAGGTCTTTGATGTAGCGGACGGTTTCCTGATCGCCTGCTTTGATAAGGATGTCAATGAGGAAACCATCAAGGCAATCGCACAGAAGCAGCCGTACTACTTTGTGATGCGTGACAGCTCCTTAGCAAATGATAGTGTCGCTACGAACTTTGAGCAGATTTTTGCAACCTACAGTCCTGACACAGTAAGGAAGGTGCTGTGATATGGCGAAGCTGACTAAAATTGAAGTAGGGACATTTTTGAAGTTGTTCAACCGGGGTGGATATGTGCTCGATTTTACGACGAATGATTTCGATGTCTTTACTATGGAGAGCATAGGTGTTGCCCTGTGTAGCAAATATAATATGTCCAAAGGAAAATCACTTGCCGCTTATGTCAATGAGGCTCCTGATGAGAGCGTTGAAAAACTGCTGAAAGACTTGCTGGCATACTATGAAGAAAACTTTGAACAGGAGTTCACAGAAGAAGCAAACGAAGATCCGTTCGGTTATAGCAGATACAATGCAGAATATGCCCGCCTTTATAAGAAGTGTCGATCTTATATGGATAGGATTCTCAATGTTACAACTCCGCTTGCTCCAAATGCTGTTGAATTGCAGGAGAAATTCTCAAGCGAGTATCTTTCAAAGCAGATAGAGTTGATGCTGAAGATGCAAAGTGAAAACCCTACTGATGCCATCGGAAAGGCAAAAGAGCTGATTGAAAGCTGCTGTAAGACGATCTTAGACAATAAGGGCGTAGCGTGGGATAAAAACTGGGACATGGGCAAATTGACAGGAGAGACATTGAATCTTTTGCGTTTGACACCGAAATCAATTCCTAATGATGATCCTGTTTCAGAAAATATTAAAGCCGTTCTTGGTAACTTAAGAGGTATAACTACAAAACTTGCAGAAATCCGAAATCCGTATGGTAGCGGGCATGGAAAGAGTGCTTCTTTTACTGGCTTAGATGTAAGACACGCAAAACTTGCGGTTGGTTGTAGCATCACTTTCGTTACTTTTCTGTGGGATACATATGAGGAGGGGCGATAACATTGAAATTCAATTTTAAGATACAACAATATCAAACAGATGCTGTAGATGCTGTTGCGAAAGTTTTTCAGGGTCAGGGATACCATGATAAAATCAGCTACATTCGAGATGTAGGTAAAAATCAGCAGATGCGGTTGAATGTTGATATGGATCAGCAATATTCCCTTGATATGGGAGAAGCACATCAGCTCAACATCTACGATATGGACGACGATACCGGCTACAAAAATGAAGTGATTGAGCTGTCCGATGAACAGCTTTTAATCAATATCCAGAAGCTCCAGAGCCAGAATAACATCAAGCAGTCCAAAGCGCTGGTAAAGGATTTAGGCAGATGCAGCCTTGATATCGAAATGGAGACCGGTACCGGTAAAACCTATGTTTATATCAAGACCATGTTCGAGCTGAACAAGAAGTATGGTTGGAGCAAATTCATTGTCGTTGTGCCGTCGATTGCGATTCGTGAGGGTGTGAAAAAATCCTTTGAGATTACAGCTGATCACTTTATGGAGTATTACGGCAAGAAAGCCCGTTTCTTTGTCTACAATAGCTCTAACCTGAATCAGTTGGATAACTTTTCGTCCAGTTCCGGCATCAATGTAATGATTATCAATACACAGGCATTTGCGTCTTCACTGAAAGAGGATGGAAAAAGCAAAGAAGCCCGTATCATTTACTCTAAGCGTGATGAATTTGGTTCTCGTCGTCCGATTGATGTTATCAAGGCGAATAGACCAATCATTATTCTGGACGAGCCGCAGAAAATGGGCGGAGCTGTTACCCAGAAGGCACTCAAGAATTTCAACCCGCTGTTTACCTTGAACTACTCAGCAACCCATGCTGTGCAGCACAATACGGTCTATGTGCTGGATGCACTGGATGCTTTCAACAAGCGTTTGGTTAAAAAGATTGAGGTTAAGGGCTTTGAAGTAAAGAATTTCCGTGGAACTGACAGCTATATGTTCTTAGAACAGATTGTTCTTTCTTCCAAGAAACCTCCAATGGCTCGTATCGAGCTGGAAATCGGATATAAGAAGTCCATAAATCGTGAGACCCGCATTCTCGGTGTTGGCGATGATCTTTACTATGTTTCTCAGGAAATGGAGCAGTACAAGGGATATACGATTTCTGATATTGATCCGTTCCGTGGAACTGTGACCTTTACCAATGGAGAGGTCATTCAAACAGGTGAGGTTTCTGGTGATGTATCCGAGTCGGATATGCGAAGAATCCAAATTCGTGAAACCATTCTTTCGCATTTTGAGAAAGAAGAAAAGCTGTTCAACATGGGAATCAAGTCCCTTTCCTTGTTCTTTATTGATGAGGTTGCCAAGTATCGCCAATACGATGCAGATGGGAATGAAGTCCTCGGAGAATACGGACAGATGTTTGAGCAGGAATATCTGAATGTGCTGAACGAGTATATTACCGTTTTTGATACTCCATATCAGAAATACCTGAAATCCACTTGTAGCGATGTTTCTGCCGTACACAAAGGATATTTCAGTATTGATAAAAAGACCGGTCACAGTATTGATAGTCAGTTGAAGCGTGGCAGTGAGTTCTCTGATGATATTTCGGCTTATGATTTGATTTTGAAGAATAAAGAGCGTCTGCTTTCCTTTGAAGAACCGACTCGCTTTATCTTCTCCCATTCTGCGCTTCGTGAAGGTTGGGATAATCCGAATGTTTTTCAGATTTGTACGCTGAAGCATTCTGACAGTCAGACAGCAAAACGCCAGGAAGTTGGGCGTGGACTACGGCTTTGCGTAAATCAGCACGGCAATCGTATGGATGTGGAAAGCTGCGGAGACAGTGTTCACGATATCAATATGCTGACGGTTATCGCAAGCGAAAGCTATAAAGGTTTTGTCGCTGATCTTCAGAGCGATATTAAAACGGTTCTTTATGACAGACCTACCACAGCTACCAGCGAATACTTTACCGGCAAATACGTTAAGGTGGATGGAACACCTACCCTTATCGACAAAAACACTGCAGATACGATTGAATTCTATCTGATCAGTAATGGCTATGTTGATATGAAGCGCAAGGTTACAGATAAATACCGCACTGATGTAAAGATGGGAACCGTTGCTCCGTTGCCGGAAGAAATCAAGCCAATGACAGAGGGTATTCATGCCTTGATTCAGTCTGTTTATGATGATAGCGTTCTTAAAGATATGTTTACCGACGGTCACGAGACAAAGGTGAAAGATAATCCTCTAAACGATAACTTTGCAAAGGATGAGTTCCAGGCACTCTGGAAACAGATCAATCACAAATATGCTTATACCGTTGAATTTGACAGTGAAGAACTGATCCGCAAGTCCGTTGCCCACATTAACGAGAAGCTGTTTGTTTCAGAACTACAGTATACGACAACGATTGGTCAGCAGAAAGCTGAAATGAATGAGCATGAAGTTGGTCGTGGAGCATCATTTACCGGCGAAAAAACAAGAACCCAAACTTTGAATCATGCACAGACGAGTCAAATCAAGTATGATCTTATTGGAAAGATTGCAGAAGGCACCGATCTTACCCGTAAAACAGTAGCTGCTATTTTGAAAGGACTACGGGTAGATAAGCTCTATATGTTTAAGAATAATCCGGAAGAGTTTATATCCAAAGTCGTTAAGCTGATTAAAGAGCAGAAAGCAACAATGATCGTAGAGCATATTTCCTACAATCAGATTGAGGGCGAATATGACAGCACCATTTTCACAGCTGAAAAGAGTTCTCGACCTTTTGATAAAGCTTTCCGAGCGAAAAGGGCAATTCAAGATTATGTCTTTACGGATGGCTCAGCTGAAGAAAGTGTAGAACGTCGTTTTGTAGAGGATTTAGATTCTGCCTATGAGGTTTGCGTCTATGCGAAACTCCCGAAGGGATTTCATATTCCCACTCCGGTAGGTAACTACTCTCCTGACTGGGCAATTGCATTTAAAGAAAACACGGTAAAACATATTTTCTTTGTTGCAGAGACAAAAGGTACTATGGATAGCCTAAATCTTAAACCGATTGAGCAGGCAAAGATTTCTTGTGCGAAAAAGCTATTTAATGAAATGTCTACCAGCAATGTGAAATATCATGATGTAGACAGCTACCAGAATCTGCTAAACGTGATGAAATCTTTGTAAAAAATAATTATGGAACGAAAAGAACTATTTGAATGGGCAAAAGAAATTTATGGCGCAGAACCGGATTATTCGTGGAATGACTGGAATTGCGTTTTGCGCCATAAGAATAATAAAAAGTGGTTTGCGTTGGTAGTTGAAATCAATGCAAGAAAGCTGGGATTGGCAGAAGATAAAACGGTTGATGTCCTGAACATCAAGTGCGATCCGATGATGATTGGTTCACTGCGTATGAAAGAGGGATTCTTCCCCGCCTATCACATGAACAAAGAGAATTGGATCAGCATTCTTCTCGATGGTACAGTCTCAGCAGATGAAATCAAGCCCTTGCTGGAATTGAGTTATCAACTGACCCGGTAACGCAAACGAACCGGCAGATGGGTTTTAGGAGGTGTGATATGCAGATACATTATTTTCAGAGATACCACTCCAAAGAGAATGTGGATACCTCAAACACCATGCTGATGCTCTCTCGTTTGTATAACTATAATGCTGATAAGTTCTTTTCTATGCTGAACAGTCTTATTCTTGGAGAGGACGAAAGCCCGGAAATCACCTTTGATTTGCAGGTCGTTGGTGACGATAGTGTTCCGGATGCGGTTATCAGCCAAAAGAGCTTCAAAATAGTGGTGGAAACAAAGCTCTACAATCAGTTTTACAAGCAGCAGCTTGTAAATCATCTGGAGCAGTTTGGCGCTGAGGATATAAAGGTTTTGCTCACCCTTGATCCCAAGCCGATGAAACCGCAACTGTTTGATGAACTGGCGATTGAACTGAAAAAGTATAATAGCGAAAATGCAACCCGGCTTATCCACTCGATCAAGCACGTCAATTTGACCTTCGAGCAGCTTGTGGAC
>ERZ773144.3459-NODE-3459-length-10928-cov-3.060701_pt1 | contig 10928 bp, 8 predicted proteins | sample MGYA00580849_ERZ773144 | MGnify/ENA primary metagenome ERZ773144 (study PRJEB29015, sample SAMEA2737861) | human gut metagenome | biome: human gut; feature: human-associated habitat; material: faeces | place: China | collected 2012 ...
GGATACGCTGCATTAAAACATTGTGGCGCATCCTCTCCCTTACACAGGGAGAGGATACGCTGCATTGAAACATTGTGGCGCTTTCTTGCGTTCGTTTCTCCCCCTGTGTAAGGGGGAGTTAGAGGGGGTAGTTTTTACGTTTTTTATTTTTTAGCATCCGGAGTGGCCGGGCTAGTTGAAGTCGTTGAAGTAGCCGGGGCAACCGGTTGTTCTTCCCAGTGGAACGGGGCGATTTCAGCTTTCGGGTCTTTCCATGACGGTTTACGCAAGGAGTAGATGATGAACGGAGTGGCAACAACCACGACGCACCCGATAATCAGCACGGCAAACCAGACGGTATTACTACCCACGTTGATCTGTGAAGGCGGGATGAAACTCAACACGAAAGCCAGCAAGGCCCCGCAGAATCCCAGTCCGGCGATGATCCATATCCCGACGTTACTTTTCCGGCCGATAGCGAACGGTCGATTTGCTTTTTTCATCTTGTAGCGTAACACGATAGCTCCGGAGAACATCAACAGGTACATAATCAGGTACAACAAGACGGTCAACTGCGACAATATCTGGTAGAACGACTGCACGGAAGGCATGACCACGAACAACAATGCCAAGATTGTAACAACTCCTCCTTGTACGAACAGGATGTTCTTCTGAACACCGATCTTGTTTGTTTTCTGGAAGAATGGAGGCAAGTAACCGGCTTTACCCACGGTGAAAATACCTTTTGACGGACCCGCAACCCAAGTAAGCACTCCGGCAAGCACACCGAACATCAAGGCGATAGCTATTACCGGGGATGCCCAGCTGATATGCAGGTATTTGAGATACCCGTCGAACCCGACAAGCAAACTTTGTGTCAGGTTAATGTCTTTTGCAGGAATAATCAAACCCAGCGCGAACGTACCCAGCACGAAGATAACCACGGTAATCCCGGCACCGATAAAGATCGCTTTCGGGTAGTTCTTCGATGCAGGTTCCTTCACGTCCATCACGTGAATACCCATCATCTCCATTCCGGCGTAGAAAAGGAAGATTCCCGAGGCTAGCACGAGGTTGTCAAACTTGGTCAAGTCGGGGAAGAAACCTTGGCTCATGTCCATGTTATTATGCCCGCCCGTGGAAATGTAAATAATACCGAAAACGATCAGAAGCCCGGCGGGAATAATCGTCCCGACCATGGCCCCGATCTTGGAAACTTTACCTACCCATCCCAGTCCTTTCAGCGAGATAAAAGTAGCTACCCAGTAAATGGCCAGCACGGTAACCAGCGTGAAGATTTTGTTGGATGCCAGCAGGGCATCTTCGGAGGTGTTCAAGCCGATGTACGCGATGGATACGGCCCCGAATGTCAGAACCGTCGGGTACCAGATCGTACTCTCGATCCATTGCAGGAATATTGCTAGGAAACCAAAACGTTTTCCGTACGCCTCACCTACCCAACGGAAAACTCCACCCTCTTTCTGGGCGAACATGGCGGCTAATTCGGCTGCCACGAGAGCCGTGGGAACCAGAAATACAATGGCTGCGAATAAATAGTAGAATGCAGAACTCAACCCATAAACGGCTTCTGCCGGTAGGCCACGAAGACTCACAACCGCCGCGACATTCATAATTGCGAGGGTCATCACGCCGAGTTTCATCGCAGTCCCTTTTGTGTTTGAATTTGTTGTCATCTTGAATTAATTTAGTTTAGAATTTATAATCTAGAAATTTTGGTTAGTTATATCTGTCTTGTTTGCATGGGGTAAATACGGGAGAAAAGGCGAGAAGGTTCTTTCTCGCGCCATATTTAACGTTGAATTTGTATTCCCAAAGTACTCGTATTTCGTTTAAAATAGGTGAACACAGCAAATATCCCGGCCAGTATCGTGCTGAGTAAAAACGGGAAATAGGAGGTATCCGTGGAGAATATTCCCTGTAAAATTTCGAGAATAAAAGGGTAGGTGATAATTGCCATATAATTCATGGCCATCACCAGTGCCAGTGCGAATGTTGCGTGTGATTCGGCCGTACTCGTGGATGTTTTGTCGTATATGATGGGTTGCATACACCCGTACCCCAACCCGATAAGGATAACACCGATGGTTAGCAGTACCGGCCCGCCTTTCACGAGGAAAAGCACGAAACCGAGGGCGATGGCCGCGGAGGAGCACACGTTCGTGTAACTGCGCAACCATCCGATGATGTTGTTGATAAAAAGTCCGGGAATTGTCATGGCGAGGAAAAAGACGGAAATATATGTGCCGGAAATGTCCGGGTCCTTGAATTTCAACGTTTCCATATAGATCGACAGGTTAAAGGGGACTGTCAGCACGATAAACGTGATAAAGTAATAGAGAAACATGAGCGCTACAGGCCAGTTGTGGTTTGTCGATACGGGAGTATCGTTTGCAGGTTGGGCTCTTTGCGGTGCTGCCGGAGGGGCAGAGTTCAGTTTAAAAGCGAACAACAGCGAGATCCCCGACAGGCAGTACACGAGGAATGCGTAATGCCAGTTGATGTCGGCGAGAACGCCAGCAAGAAAGGTGGTGAGAACCAGCGTGATGTTGGTGATCGACGAGGCGATACCTAGTTGGCGGGTCCTGTAACGTTTCGTGAAGTTGTCAGCGATAAGTCCTGTGGAAAACGGGATGATCATCCCGGCCCCGACGCCCAAGAGGGCGCTGACTACCAGTAGCAGCCACAGGGAATTACTGAAAGGGTAAATCACGCTGCACCCGAAGAATATTGATAACCCGATGATAAGGATTCTTTTTTTGTTAATCCTTAAAGATAATCGTCCTGCCAGCAAGATGAAGGGGACAATGATAAACGACGGGAGCGATTCGAGCATTTGCAGTTCCAAGTCGCTGGCATCCTTGAAAATGTTCTTGAGATCACCGAGAATCGGCGAGATGGCCAAGCCGGGTAATGAAGTTACCATCGATATGGAATAGATGGCAAGGAGTGCCGTGAGCGTGATCATGCCATGGCCGGTTTGTATTTTCATGTTGGTCCTGTTTAGTTTTCTGCACTATACGGGGGAAACAAGCGAAAAGATTCATACTAACTTCATTTTTCTGTCCTCACGATTACGGCTCGTCCGTCATTGAGGGTGGTGGCAAAAAGGTAGGTGGTGCCGCCGTCTTTTATCTTGCTTCGGGTACGGAGTTCGTTGACAGATAGTTTAAAGTTGCGGGTGGTGATGTTTGCTTTGGGGATGGTGCGGGAAATCTGTTTAAGCAGTTTGCTTGAAAAGTCCAGTATTTCTTTGACTTGAAATGCACGACCGGGGAAGTCTGCAACAAGATGATCCGAAGTGTAGAGGTGGCTGTGAGGGTGGAGTTTCTCCAGCCCGTAACGGTTGGCAACGAGTTTAAAGGCTCCGCTTTTGAGGACGGAACTATTCGGTTCATAAAGGTAGGAGCCGATATGACTCATGTAGCGAGGTTGTGCGTCCTTTTCCTCTTCCAAGAGAAAGGAAAAGTATTGCTCCGTGTCGGTAGCAAAATTCACGGTGTGAATGTTCACCGCTTGATTTATCGGGGTTTTATCCAGCACGAATAAAAGTTCCTTACACTCGTTGCGGACGGAAACCACATGCACGTCGGTGGTTTCGGGTAGGAGTTGCAGGACTGCGGAAAGGTCGGCCATGGGGGAGATTTTGATGATCAGGCGTTGACCTTGTTGTAAAAGTGTTTCCTTGATTTCCAGTACGTTCGGGGCATAATCGGTCAGGGCGAACACCCGCTTGTTATCGCTTGTCCGGCGGGCGGGATCAACATAGTACGTGTCGGCAATAACTTGGCTGGCCACGGTTGTCGCGTCAGCGTGAATAACCTCGATGTTGGTCGCTCCCAGCGCTAGGAAATTGGAACGAGCAGCCTCGCAGTACGATTCATCGCGTTCCACGTATGTCACTTTATCTACTTGCCGGGAAAAGAAGTACGTGTCGACGCCCAAGCCACCCGTGAGGTCGCAGAGAGAGTTACCGGTGGCGAGTCGAGCCTTGTAGGGAGCAGTTGTCTCGGATGAGCATTGTTCGGTGGATAGCTTGGACGGGTAGAAGATGTCCCGGCAGGCATACCACGAGGGAAGTTTCTCCTTGATATTCTCCCGGGCTTGAATTTGTTCCACGGCCAACACGACACGATCATCCGGGTACTCGTTTTTCTTCCATAGTAACTGATCCGGATTGTCGTCCAGATGCTCTCGGATGAAACGGGATATTTCGGGATTTAATGGCATGTTCGATCGTGTTAAACAAATTATCAATGGTCGGTAGCGCCTGACTTTGCTTTATACAAGGGATCGTAGGGGAGCGAGAACCAGAACGTGGAGCCGCATCCCAGTGTGGATTTAACCCCGATTTCCCCGCCCAGTTTTTCAACGATACTCTTGCAGATGGACAAACCCAAGCCTGTACCTCTCGCGAAGGTATTTAATTTTATAAAACGATCGAAGATTTGTTCTTGATTCTTTGTCGAGATCCCGATACCCGAGTCTTGCACGTGGAATCGGATGTACTTTTCCGAGAGAGTATAACCCACGTGAATGTAACCGAATTCCGTGAATTTAATCGCATTGTTGATGAAGTTTGAAAGAATCTGCGTGATGCGGTTTCTGTCACTGCAAATGGAACAATGAGGCTCGTGTTCCTCGAATGATAACGTCACGCCCTGAGGGACTTTCATAGCATGAGAACAGATGATTTCTTCGCATAGGTCATTCACGTCCACTTCGGCAAACGTGACCTCGTAGGTTCCCGCCTCGATTTTGGAGAGGTCAAGTATATCAGAGATGAGTTGCAATAAAAGTTCGTTGTTTTTCTGTATCACGGAGATGTATTGTTCCCTTTCCTCGATGTTGCTCGTGTCAGCCAACAAGTTGGAGAAACCTACTATTGCGTTGAGAGGGGTACGGATTTCATGGCTCATGTTAGCCAAGAAGGCCGATTTCAAGCGATCAGCCTCTTCGGCTTTCAGCTTGGCGGCAATGAGTTTACTTTCTGTTTCTTTTAGTTCCGTGATGTCAAGATTTAGCCCGATGAGTTCAATAATGCCTTTCTGCGGATTGTATTCTTTCACTTTGAAACGTATACGCATCCAGCGCCAGCTATCCTCGAATTGGATACGTACCTGCCCGGAGAATGACTGTTCCTCCCCGTCCATGACGTTTTGGAAAAACGTGGCGAGACATTGGAGATCATCCGGGTGAGCATGCTCGTAGGCTTCCATGATATTGTTGATCTGGCGGGGTGTCTGGTTTAGATTATGAAACCAAACGTCCGAACCCAAAAAGTTGTTACTTAGCGGGTTCCAGCGGCAAATACCTACTTTGGAGAATTCCGCGATGTCATTGAACAGGGTTTCAAAGTCTTCAATTTTGCGGTAAGCCTTGATGGCTTCCGTGTTGTCGATGACGATGAGAAGGTAGTTTTCTATGTTATTGTTGGTATCATAGAGACAATTTCCTTTTACCGTCAAGTTTCTCGTTCCCTCGTATTTCGTGTTGTAGTAGGTTTTATTCACGTTCGTGAATTTGTATGTCAGCGGGAATGTGATTTCCTTGCCCTGCCGTAACATTTCGAGATGTTGCTGGGGAAGATTCGGATTTTTAAATAGATTAACTCCCAGTACGTCTTCTTTGTGTTCGAAGCCAAAGATTTCGCTTTCAACGTCATTTAGAGCGATTAAGGTTCCATCTTTATCATAGATTTCGATACCGACGGGTATGTTTTTGTATATGTTGTGTAAGGTTTCTTCACTACGGCGAAGGGCCTCGATCGTTTTCATCCGTTCTGAGATGTCCGTGAACAAAGCGACGACTTCTTGTTGACCTTGTAAGTAGATCAAGATATGATACTGGCGTCCTGTATTTGCTATTAGTCGATTGGTTTCAAGTACTTTGCCGCTTGAAACGACTTGCTGCAACACTTCCAGTTCTTCGGGTTTGTTCGCGTTGAAGTCTTTAGCAGTATGACCGATATACGAACCGATTGGCGATGCTGTTATATTGTAAAAGGCGGGATTCGCATCCAGATATTTGTAATCGGTTACTTTGCCGGAATGATCATATAAGATTTGCATCCGTAGGTAACCGATTGGCATATGATCGTAAAGGCTCTTGAAATACTCTCTTTCCTGTTGGGCTTTTTTCTCGGATGCCCGTAATTCGATACAGATGTTGATGATGTTGGAGATGGCTGAAAACCATTCCTTGTCGATCATGCTCCAAAGGCGGGGTGTGTTTACAATGTCTATCCCCATATACCCCCAAATACCTTGTGCGGATAGAAGTGGGAATACCATGAGGGAGGCAATATTCTGACGGGCCAAAGTTTGCTTGTCGCTTATGGCTTCCGGTGGCATCTCATCTAGGTTGTTGATGATGATAGGCACGTTGTTGAACATTTGTTTACTCCACCACTGGTTGTAGTTGATGTCCATATCCTGCAATGTGTCGATCTCCGGGGAAACTCCTTCCCGGGTAGCTTCGTAGATACAACTTTGTGTACCTTTTGCCTTGTCGTACTGGAATATATAAGTGCGGTCCCCGTTAAATTGCTGTAATAAATCTTTCAGCGTGTCCGTGATGACTTTTGGGGTGTCTGCACTTTTTAAGAAGTTTGATAGGGACTGAGACAGGGCAAATTGCCGGACCAGTAATTCCTTTAAACGGGAGTCTTCCTTGTTTTTATAAAGGGATGTATTCGTTTCTTCATCAAGTATTTGGGAAAATCCGATGGCGATAATCGTGTTGTCTTCCCGCACTATTTTGTTGCCCAGCTTGGAATGAATCCATAATTCTCCATACTTTGTTTGGATCGGGAATATTTCGTCGTAGAAATTCTGTGTCCGGATGTGGATGAACGAGGAAGAGATACGTTGCCTGTGTTCCACGTTGATGATGTTTAGGAACTCTTCTACGGTCATGGTGTTTTTAGATAGATCGAGTATATCCATGATGTAGTCTGAACAAATGATTTCGTGAGTGTTGAAGTTTACCTTCCACCAGCCGATTTTTGCTGATTTTTGTAGTTCGTGGAGTATAAACTCTTTCTCTTGTAAATCTTCTAATTCATTTACCGGAATTGCGGTATTCTTGTTTTCAGACATGATCGAATCTATTTAGTAGTGATTATACGCCTTGGAGATGTTTTCCTGTTTCACGGGCAAAAGTAGACAAATTTTGCATAATAGCCATGATTTAGGGTTAAAAACGAAAGATTATAACTGGTATTTTACAAGTTTTGACAGAAGGGGGGATCTTCTGTTTTTTTATTTGGATTATTAACGAATTCAATGTTCCTTTGCGATGGAAAAATAATGAAGACGTGTTAGAGCGATTAAAAACATGGATGTTGCCTTTGGCGATGTTAAGCGGGGGTATATTTTACTCTTTTTTCAGCTTGTTTTCTTTCTTGACTCCTTACTTGATTTCCGTGATGCTATTAATCACGTGTTGTCGTTTGTCGATCAGAGAAATGCGTTTTACCCGGTTACACGTGTGGATGCTTGTGGTTCAGGTCGTGGGTAGCGTGTGCGTGTACGCCGTGTTATGCCCTTTTGATGCCTTGTTGGGAGAGGCTATGATGATTTGCGTGCTGGCCCCGACGGCCGTGGCTGCGACGGTTGTCACGGGGATGCTGGGCGGGAGTGTGCCATGTCTAGCCGCTTACACGTTAGCGAGTAATTTGTGCGTGGCAATCGTGTCACCTGTGATTTTCTCTCTCGTGGGGACGCAAGGGGAAATGTCTTTCGGTGCGTCTTTATGGTACGTTTGCCGGCAGGTTGGGCCGTTGTTACTTTTGCCGCTGGCCGGGGCATGGATCTTGGAATATTTTATTCCTTCAGCACATAAGGTGTTGAAAAGTCATCAAAGCATTTCTTTCTATTTGTGGTCGTTCAGCCTGACAATCGTGGTCGGGAAAACGGTGTCTTTCATTATGCAGCAGGATAGTAAAAACTACGGGGAAGAGTTTTTAATCGCTTTTGCCGCGTTGTTATTGTGTATCGGACAATTTGCGATCGGGCGTTGGGTCGGTCGCCGACATGGTGAGACCATTGCAGGAGGCCAAGGATTGGGACAGAAAAACACGATTTTGGCTATATGGATGGCGCAAGTGTATCTTTCGCCTCTTTCTTCGATAGGACCTGCCGCTTATGTCCTTTGGCAGAATAGTATCAATAGTTGGCAGTTGTGGAAGAAGAGGAAGAAGGAAGGAAAAGCATGACAATGTTGTATTGATTTATCTTGTTATTGGAATAAAATGGAATGTTATTGTAGCATATTTGGAAATATAGCGAAAATATGCTAACTTGTGTCCGGGTATTTGTGGGGAAAGTGAGAATACAAAATATAATGAGAATGGAGTATGAGTAAATGGAGTGTAGTGCATACAGTTACGTTTTTGCAGGATGCTTACATGATCAAGTCTTACTTGGAATCGGCTGGAATCGAGACTTTGATACCGGATGAGTTTACCGCACAGGTGAATAATTTCTATACCACGGCGATTGGTGGTGTGAGACTGATGGTACGCACGGAGGATTTGGAATCGGGGGTGGCTTTGTTAAAAGAAGGCGGGTACATTAATCCCGAAAATTCGGTAACGGATGAGGAGATTTTGATCGTGGGAGCAGATAGTTCCACGGATATGACTTGTTGTCCGTTCTGTGGTTCTGCGAATATCGGTAAAAGAAACACGCCGGGAATGGCGATGGTGATTCTTTATTTCTTGTTGTCGGCGTTATTTCCGATATTCCGGTCGGCAAACAAGTGTTTTGATTGTGGTAAGATCTGGAAATTTAAAAAGATAAGACAATGATGAGTGAGGTTAAATTGGCGAATATTGATGGTGAGGAATTACGGAGAGAGCTCGAAATTTTGTTCGAGGATAAGGAGAAAAGAGTGTTTTTCATGCAGATGTTGGCAACAAGTGTCAAGGAGACAAACGAGTTGCTAAATGTGGTGACTTTGATGCTGGAATCCCCGGAAATATTACAGAATCCCGAGTCCAAGATGAAGATATGTGAATTTCTGAAGAAACATAAGGGTATTATTGCCGATTTATCAGAGAGTATGAAAGTGTTTTTATAGTTTGATTTCAAGATTTGTTTATAACAGCTTTCACTTTTTTCTTTTTGTTTATCAATGCGAATCCTGCAATGATTAATACGAGGGCGATTGGGTCGTGCCATGAGAATTTCTGGAGACCGAGCGATATTGACACGATGGCTCCGGTGATAGGGAGGAGGTAAATATACACGCTTTCCACAAAGGGCGAAATGTATAGCAGGGCTTTCAAGTTTAGGAAGTAAGCTATCATCGTGGCGAAAATAAGCACGAAACCGAGTTCCAACCAGATATGTACGGGAGCCTCTGACGTGAATAGCGGGGCTTCGAGGGTTTGATGCAAGCCGAAAGGGAGTACGAGGATAAAGGCTGCCAAGCTCATCCAGCGCATCACGATAACCGAATTGAATTTCTGGGTGTAGGGTTTGATTAATATGAGATAGAGCGCGTTGAAAACCGAGGCAACGAAGATCAGAACGTCTCCTGTGAATGAGTCTTTCACCGCTCCTGCGTGCGGGGTGATTGAAACGTAAAGAGTTCCCGCAAGTCCCAAAACGATACCGATGGCTTTGTAGCGATTGAAGTCCGCGTGAAGAATCAGTACGGCGAGTGCAATTACGATAATAGGTTGCACGGTACGGATAACAAAAGCATCCACGGGACCCGTGATATTCAAGCCGTTGATGTATAGTAGTAAGTTACCCCCGATGCCGAGCAGACCGCCCAGCATCATCATGAAAATGTCTTTTCTTTTGGGTTTTGCCTGTTGTTTATTTGCCGGGATGAAGAGGGAGATGATCCAGAAACCGAAAGCCATGACCGTGCAACGAATTAACACGAGGCCATGAGGACCGATCCATTCCGGCATGAGGATCTTCATGAAATTCGTGTTAAAGCTATATATGACAATTGTAGACAAGACCATGAGATGCCCGATGATCTCTTTTGGCTTTTGAGTTGTTTCCATTCGTGTCGTTTTTTCGTGATAAACGGAAACTTCCCGGATAAGGTTTGAGTCGGTCTTGTAAATTATATTAAAAACTCAAACACTTGGTCGTGGTGGTGGATAATGTATTACTTGTGCATATCCAGTGCAACATCACCTGCCGGAATCGGTTCTTTTCTTATAGAGAAATGGAAACGAGTTCCACGTCCTTCAGAAGAGGTAAATTGAATGGTTCCGCCCATCGCCTCAATGTATGCCTTACAAATAGATAGACCCAGTCCGGGGCCGTCGGTAAAGGTGTTTGCCTTATAGAATCTCTCGAAGAGGTACGTGTGTATTCTGGGCGGCATTCCTAAGCCCGTGTCTTCCACGATGAAGTTAATCATATTTTGTTCTTCATCCACGGAATAAGCGAGTTTGATGTGTCCTTTGTTTGTGAATTTCTGGGCGTTGGACAGGAGATTGAGAATTACCTGATATAATTTTTGTTGATCCGTGTACACCAAGAGATTCGGGGAGTCTCCTTCCAAATACAATTCCACGTTCGGGTGGGTGTTGTTCATTCGAAGAAGGATAATATCCTGAAAAAACTCGTGCAGACAGAAGGTTGCCATCTGTAAATCGATCTTGTGCGCATCGATCCGGGCCAGCCGCAACACGTCATTTGCCAGATGCGAGAGTTGGTCGGAGTGTTCGTATATAAGATTCATGTACTCGTTTTGCTGGTTAGGTGTCAGTGTTTTATCCGTACTTACTAGGTTGGTCCAGCCTAAGATGCAGTTTAACTGGTCGTTAATTTCGTTACTCAGTTTTTCGAGAAACGTGAATTTTGACTTTTCAATCCGTTCTGTTTTGGCCAAAGCATCTTGTAAGCGAATTTGAGCCTGTTTGAGTTCCGTGATGTCATGAATGGTAATTAACATTT
>ERZ773144.3468-NODE-3468-length-10914-cov-68.080026_pt1 | contig 10914 bp, 10 predicted proteins | sample MGYA00580849_ERZ773144 | MGnify/ENA primary metagenome ERZ773144 (study PRJEB29015, sample SAMEA2737861) | human gut metagenome | biome: human gut; feature: human-associated habitat; material: faeces | place: China | collected 2012 ...
ACATCGTCCGTTGTCTTTATGGTTCTGTTCATCAGTTCTTTGGCAATAACAAAGCCGCTGCCGCCGAAGATTCCCAAAAAGGCTGCCAAAAGCAGGGTCAAAAGCTTTTTCGGTTTTACCGGGTCTTCCGGCAGTGTGGCCGTATCTACTACCTGTACCTCGGTGGATACCGCTACTTCGGCTACCTTGGCTTCTTCCAGGCGTTTGGCCAGCATGATGTAAATTTCATCGGCAACGCTGACGTCACGCATCAGGCTCAGGTATTTCTGTTCTTTCTCGGAAAGCCGTTCTACGTCTTCCTGATTTCTTTTATCCAGACGCTCCAGCTCGGCAAGGTTGCTTTCGGCTACGCTGATCGCCGCTTCGCTGCCGAATTTACTGGTCAGCAGCTGCTGGTGCACTGGGTTATCCGACGGCGCCTGCAGTGAGGCTACTTTGGCTATTTCCTGCTGCAGCTTGCTTTTTAAATTGGCGATAGCGTCTTCTGTTTCGATGACTTTAGGATGTTTGGCTGTATATTTGTCCAGATAGTCTATCCTCTGGGTCTCCAGTTCGGCTAATTTTGCATTATACTGCTTGATAACTGCGTTATCCGCTGTCGCTTTGGCTTCGCCGCCCAGCTGCTGGTCTGTTGCTGACAGCTGTGCCTGCGCTGTGGCAAGCGCCACTTTGTTTTCTGCACGCAGTTTATCGACGATCCCCATTTTATCGGCCGCCAACTTCATTTCGTCCGTCGGTGACAGGATCTTGCTGGCTTTTTTATATTCGGTCAGCGCACTTTCGGCTGCTTCAAGCTCGGCTTTAGAGGCTACGACCCGCTCTTCGATAAAGGCGCGGGTAGTTTTCTGTTCTTCACGTACCAGACCGGTCAACCGCTGCAAAAAGCCGTTAACGATCAGGTCGTTGGCTTTCTGGGCCCCTTCCGGCGTATTAGCGTTGACTGTAACTTTTAAGATCTCGGTATCTTTAAAAGGATTGGTAACTATCCTGTTTTTGATATAATCTTCATAACGCATATATTTGCCGTCACTGTCTGCTTCTTCCGTCTGTTCGATAACCGGGACGATGACGCTGCGGCTTTTTAAGATTTCCGCATAGGTGCTCATCAACTGTTTGCTGGCCATGGCATTGCCCATAGGCATGCTTTCTAAAAGCGATGAGCCTATCCCTTTGGGCTGCTTGATGCGCAGCAGCGAATCTGATTCGTAGACCGGTGAAGCTATAAGCAAATACAGCCCGGCTACAGCTATACATCCGCCCGTGACTTTAGCGATGAACCTTGCGTTTTTCTGCACTATATGCGCCAGCTCGCGCAGGTCGATTGTGATTTCCTCTTCCACTTTATCTCTCCTCAGATCAGTCGTTATTTTTGATTTCCGATACCATGTATGCGCCGCTGATGAAGGGCATGATGTCACGCCCGATATCTATCTTGCCGTTGCTGGTCAGATACAGGCAGTCGCCTTCGTTTAAAACGTAGTTTTGGCTCTGGTCGGATTTTTTTAGAAAATTATTGATATTGACCAGTACAGGTTCTTCCGCACCTTTTCTGATCAGAAAGATTTTCTTTTTGGCGGCTTTTTCTGTAAAGCCTTCCGCTTTTCCCAGGGCATCTAATACGCGGTGGCTTTTTTCAAGCTCGTACAGTCCCGGTTTTTTTACTTCCCCCAGCACATAGACACGCGTCGTTCCCAGCTTTAAGATATTAACGCTGACCTGCGGCCTGACAAGGTATTCGGCCAGACTCGCTTCCAGTTGCCGCGTAAATTCTGTTACTGTTTTTCCTGTCACGTCTATATCGCCGATCAGGGGAAAGGTTACTTTTCCATCAGGGCGTACTGTATAGGGGGTAGTGTTGCTGTTGGGCGGGCTGCTCAGATCTTCATGTCCATAGACCACTACCTGCAGCTGGTCGCCGGGACACATAATATAGTCGTTATCTGCTGCTGACGCTGCTGCCAGTCCCTGCAGACTCAGCGCCAGGGTCAGCGCCAAAATTGTTTTCTTCATCGGGATTCTCCTTTTTCTCTTTACTTCAATCTTTAATTTATTATTTGCCAAATAGTTTCTGCCAGAAGCTCTTTGGTTTGTCTTCTAAAAGTACTTTGGGCTGCTTGAGCTCTATTTCCTGATTTTTTAAAATCGCCTGCGGGTTCGTTTCTGTCAGCTGCCGCAGTACTTCTTCTCCGGCCAGCTGCCTGATGACCGCCGCTGCCCGTGACATATCCGTATTGCGTCCTTCGCTGCGGTGCCCGTCCGACCCTAACAGATCGACCAGACCATTTGCCAGCAAGACCTTGGCATTCTCACAGACGCTGCTGCCGAACATGCCGGTAAAGCTGCCGCTGTTGCACTGCATAAGCATGCCACGCCGCCGCCACAGTAACAGCAGGTCAGGGTTTTCGCGCAGCTGCTGATATCTCTCCGGATGGGCAAGGATCGGCGTGATCCCCTTCAGCTCCAGCTCATACCAGAATTCATCGGCATAGGCAGGGATTTCTGCCGCCGGCAGTTCGATCAGCAGATATCTACCGCCGTTTAAACAGTACGCGCCAGTCGCTCCCAGCTCCGGCAAAAGCTCCCAGTTCATCTGCACTTCTGCTCCGGGATAAAGCATAATATCTATCTGTGCTTCTGCACACAACTGCCGCAGCTGCTGTGTTTTTTCCTTTATTTCTTCCCAGGAAGGCTTATTCGCTCTTTCTATGACGTGCGGGGTCGCAAAGATAGCTTTAGTCCCGCTTCTGGCCGCAATCTCCAGCATTTGTAACGACATGCACTGATTCTTAGAACCGTCGTCTATATTCCATAAGATATGTGTATGTGTATCCAGCAAATGATCACCTTTATCTATCTTGAACTTAGTGTTGTTAATTAATTTCGTAATAATTGCAATCTGCATCCTAATACTTTAATAAAACAATTAAGATATTTGTTTTATTAACTTTAGATTATACCACACTTGTACCCCCCCACAAGACATAAGCACGTTTTCTTTTATATTTAAGTATGCTTTTTGCTCGTACTTATATTTTCATCGTACCTGTGCGGCAATATTTACAATCTCACTTGCCAGCAACTATTTGTCACTAAAAGTACGAAGCCACAATTTTGCCGATTTTTTATTCTTATAAACTATATTTATATCTTAATTATTCAATATTTTCTTACTCATTTTTGTATATTTCCAATACATAAAAAACTTCCCTAATATTTTATAATTATTGTACCACGGTTGTACCCCCCCCGCAAGACATAAGCACGTTTTCTTTTATATTTAAGTATGCTTTTTGCTCGTACTTATATTTTCATCGTACCTGTGCGGCAATATTTACAATCTCACTTGCCAGCACCGCCTCTGCTGACATGCAAAAGCCGGACTCTATTCCCATAGAGCCCGGCAAAAAATAATCGCTCTCAACTTTCGCTGAGAGCGATTATTTTTTATCTTTTAATCTAACAGCAGTTTCTTCCTACAAGACTTTACTTAAAATCTATTTCCTTTCCCAGCACCTGCAATATCTTATCCAGCAGATTAACGCTGCAGTTGCATTCCTCCCGTTCGATACGGCCGTAATAATTGACCGACATATTACAGCGTTCGGCCACGTCGTTTTGGGTCAGCCCCAGCTCCAGCCGCAGCTGGTATAATTTGCGGCCGATGTTATTATAAGTATGCTTGCTCATTTTGCACCTCAGCTAAAAGTTTTGACTGTGAAAAATTTTAACCGCAAAAGCAGCAAAGCAAAATAACCCTATGGGTTGTATTTCTTATAGCCTACCCCAAAGGTTGTTTACAAAACAAATACAAAGGCGCATACTGAGCCCTGTTATGCATAACGCTTTACAGTACGGCCCGCCGTCATAAAATTATGGGAAGAACTGATATAAATAGCTATTTTGACAGATACTAATACAAGCAGCGCGGCTGCCCAGGCACTGCAGCTTTTGATAACTGCGGCGCAGGCAGGCGACAACGGTGCTTTACTGAAGCTGTGCAGTGATTTTAAGCCCCTGCTCAGCAGCGAAGCACGGCGCGAGATGTTTTATAATTCACTGGGGAAAGATGCGGAAGGCATCGCTGTGCTGGCTTTTATCGAGCTGGTACTCAAATACAGCGGTACTTATTATGTAAACTGGCCCGGTTACGCGCGCTGCAGAGTACATTTCGCTTTGTTCGACGCCATGCAGAAGCAGGGCCGGATCTGGGAAAACGAGATCGCCGTCAATACTGACAGCGAGGAAGGCACCGCCCTTCTGGATGAGGCCGGGTTGCAGCAGGGGCTGCCGGACGATATTGCCCAACTGCTGCTGTCACTGGAAGTACGGCAGGCTTTAAAACGGCTGACTGCCGAACAGCAGCAGGTTATCGATCTGTTGTTTTTGCGCGAACAGAAACCCAAAGAAGCAGCCCGCCTGCTGGGCTGCAGTGTACGCAACGTCACCAAGCACCGGCTCAAAGGGCTGGATAAGCTGCGGCTGCTGCTGAAGCAGGACGGCTGACCGGCTCAACTAATCGCCGTAATTTCATAGATAAAAATAAAAAAGCATCGACAAAATTTGTCGATGCTTTTTAGCTTTTTATTTTTAGTGATGTGTGCCTCTGACAACAGTAATCCCCTGCTGCTCCAGGTATTCGGCAGTTTTGGTGATCACCGGGCATTCATGTTTTTCTCCCTGTGCGTCCTTCTTTTTGGTACAGCCGCTCAAATGCACGGCTTCAACGCCGATAGTAACAAGGCGGTCCAGCTTTTTGCGCAGACCTTCCTCGTTATTGGGCATCTGTACATCACCGCAGCCGCTGCCGGTACAGTTATTACTGGTACGCAGACATCTTAAAACAGCGATCTTTTTCATAGGCATTTTTCCTTTGATTATTTTTACTGCTCTGTTTCTGCCAGCACCTCTTTAAAGCAGTTGGTCAGGCTGGCAAAATCTGCCAGCGACAGCGTTTCGCCCCGGCGCTTGGGGTCGATACCGGCACGTTCCAACCATGCCGCAGCCTGTACGCTGCTGATGCCCATATTTTTGAGAGCGTTACTGAGCATTTTACGGCGTACGGAAAAAGCCGCCTTTACGACTTTGAAGAACAGTTTTTCGTCGCAGACCTCGACCGGAGGTACGGTACGGCGTTTGCAGACAATGACGGCACTATCGACATTGGGCGCCGGGATAAAGGATTCCGGCGGTACGATAAAGGCTATCTCCGGCTCGGTATAATATTGGATCGAAACTGACAAAGCGCCGTAATCTTTGCCGCCGGGCTTCGCGACCATCCGCTCGGCTACTTCCTTCTGCACCATGGCAACCAGCCGTTCCATAGGCAGGCGCTGTTCCAGCAGATTGAAAATGATCGGCGTGGTAATATAATAAGGCAGGTTAGCCGTCACCTTAAAGGTCGGCGCGCCAACAATATTTTTGATATCGACTTCCAGGATATCGCCGTTTTCTATACGCACATTATCGTAGCCTTCCAGTGTTTTTGCCAACACCGGCAGCAGCCTTTTATCCAGCTCGACTGCTACGACCCTGGCGCCGCTCTGCGCCAGTCCCTGAGTCAAAGTGCCTATACCGGGGCCGACCTCTAAAACCGTGTCGTCCTCAGACAGTTCTGCAGCAGCAACGATCCTGCGTACGACTTCTTCGTCGATCAGGAAGTTCTGTCCCAGTCTTTTATCCGCTTTTAATTTAAAGGTGTGCAATATATGATTGGTGACTTCGCGTCTGGCAATGATCGGTTTATCCATGCTGTTCTCCTAACTGCGCAAGCGCCTCGTCAAATTCGCTGCGGGTGACCCCATAGCTGTTGAGCCGCTCTAAAAACCTTTTGGCGTTGCCGTAGCCGATGCCCAGCAAAGCGCCCATTTTATCACGGCGATACGCCGCACTGCCTGTTCCGGCCAGATCGTTCTGCCACAGGTCTTGGCTGGTAAATTCGCTGTCAGGCTTATATTCATGGTGGCGCACCTTACTCAGCGCTGCCAGGATTGCCTCAGGCTGAGCCTGCTCGATGCCCACATCATTGTGCGCCGTAGCGTCCGCTTTAGGTACAAAGGCCTGCCCCGCTTCGGGAAAGCGCTGCGTCAGAAAGCGGCGGATACGTTCGCCGGCACCGTCCGGGTCAGTTAGGATAATGATGCCCCGCTTTTTATATGCGGCTTCGATCTGCCGCAGGGTATATGGCGCTAAGGTAAAACCGCCTGTTTCGATGGTATCGGCTTCCAGGGCGCGTTTGATCGCCACTGTATCCATTTTTCCTTCTACTACGAGAACTTCTTTCAGCAAGTCCGCGCCTCCGTTACTCTAAGATATATACGTCTAAGGTACGGCGTCCCCATTGAATGGCTCTGTGCCAGTCGTGCATAAACACGTCCAGCCGATTGCCGCGGATAGCGCCGCCGGTATCGCCGGCCATGGCAATGCCATAACCGGGGATATACAGTTTAGTATAATACGGGATAACCCGCGGGTCAACGGCCACGATACCTTCGTAAGGCACCAGTCCTATCGAAGTTCGTCCGGTACCGCTGCCCTCACCCAAGGTATAGGCGGTGATTTCCATGGTCATAACTTTATTATAACGCATCCGCCCGCGCGAAGTTTCGATAGAACGGGCCATGCCGCGCTCTACCAGTTCACGTCTAGGCTCTTCCAGCACTGTCTTGCTGATGATATGAGTTTGGAACAGGCCGTCTTTAAGCGTAGTTTTTCTGGTCACCTTCATCTTGCCGGGTACGCCCGGTTCCAGCACCTTATTCTCACCATACGGCTTTTCCAGATTATCAACAAACTCCACAGGCGGCTCGATCGGCTGCTCTTCTTCATGCAGCTCATCAAAACGCCCTAAAATATGGATCTCCAGGTCGGAAGTGATCGGCGTATCAACAGCGGGATAGACTGTTTTGCCTTCATAATTGATCGCCAGGGCATCCAGCGCCTCGCCGACAGTTGCTTTACCGGTATAGAATTTTTTGCTGACGCCATATTTTTCGATCGTTACAGGCAGGGCGCGTTTCAACTCAATAACTTCCCTGGTCTTTTTTTCGGCATTTGCCGGAGAGATCAGTATCCGGTCTTCTTTGCCGACCTTGACGCCGGACTCTTCCAAAATAGAACGGGGATCTTCAAGAATAGTGGTCACTACTTTTTCCTGCCCGTCGTAACGCAAAACTATTTCTTTGCTGTTGGCCAGACAAATAGCGCTGAAAACTAAAACTACCACTAACAGCAGCGGCAAAATTTCCATTGCTCTATATAATGATTTTCTATTAGGCATAAATTGTACCTCCTTTTAAAGACGTATAATTTTACCATAAAGAAAAATTTTCTGTCAAACTGTCGCCCTTAAACACACATAAGCTTTTGCACAAAAAACAAAAACGTAAAAACTACTGTGGACACAGATACTTGTTTTGACTTCTGGAAAATAACAGCCTTAAAATACAAACTGCCTGTTTGCGAAAAACAAACAGGCAGTTTGTATTTTATTTTATTTTATTAAAAAGAGTTTTGACATTTTTAGTAGTCTGCGCTGCCAGCGCTTCAAAGGTCGTGCCGCGCACTTCAGCCGCATTGCGTGCTACCAGCTCGGTATAACCCGGCTGATTACGCTTGCCGCGATAAGGCACCGGCGTCAGATAAGGTGAATCTGTTTCAAACAGCAGCAGGTCATCCGGCACATACTGCAGGACCTCGCGCACTTTTGCGGCATTTTTATAAGTAGAGGTGCCGCCAAAACCAAGATAAAATCCTCGCTTAAGCAGTTCCTTCGCCATTTCCAGTGAGCCGGAATAGCAGTGGAACACTGCCCGCACACCTGTGACTTCTTTTTGGAAGATCTCCAGGATATCGCCGTGCGCATCGCGGTCGTGAATGATCACCGGCAGGTCGAACTGTTTGGCCAGATCGAGCTGTTCTAAAAGACGGCGCTTCTGCACGTCCTTCGGCTCGTTGCCCTTCCAGTAATAGTCGAGGCCGATCTCGCCGATGGCTACTACCTTGGGGTGGACGGCCCAGGCTGCCAGCTCGTCAAGATAGCTGTTATCCAAAATACCCTCAAGGTCTTCAGGATGCCAGCCCACAGCGGCATACATAAAATCATATTTTTCAGCTAAACTTACAGCGAAACCCGACGTGATCTCATCACAGCCGGGATTGATGATCCCGTCCAGTTCTTCCTGCAGCTGTGTAAGCAGCGCGTCGCGGTCATCGGTAAAATAGTACGAGTCCATATGGGCATGGGAATCGAATAGTCCTGTACGTGACATCTTATTTCACCTTGCTCCCGGAAGCGATATCGGGGGCATCAGCCAGCACCAGCTTACCTTCTCCGTCAGAGGCGGCCAGCAGCATCCCGCGGGATTCGATCCCACGCAGTTTTGCAGCTTTCAGGTTGGCGATCACGATAACATTGCGGCCGATCAGCTCTTCGGCAGTATAATGCTGCGCGATCCCGGAAACGATGGTACGTTCTTCTTCGCCGATCCTGACCTCAAGCTTCATCAGCTTATCGGTTTTAGGTACGCGCTCTGCTGCGGTAATGGTAGCTACGCGCAGATCTATCTTCATAAAATCATCGATAGTTATTTCTTCTGTTGCCGCGGTTTTGCTTTCCGTTTTGGCCTCAGCTTTTACTTCGGCCTTAACTGCTTGTTTAGCGGCCGGAGCAGTCTTTTTGGTAGCGGCGATAACAGTTTCTCCGCTTTCAGTGATCTCGATACGCGGATACAGCGGCTCACCCTTCTGCACTTTGGTGCCGTCAGGCAGCCCGCCCCAGGCGGTATCGGCCAGCAGGAACTGCTCGGGAGCAGTGAGGCCCAGCTGGGTATAGATCTTGGGACTGGTAGAAGGAATATAAGGACTTGTAAGGATAGCGACGATGCGCAATACCTCTGCCAGATTATACATAACTGTTTCCAGACGCACTGCTTTGGCGGGATCTTTTGCCAGCAGCCAAGGGCCTGTTTCATCAATGTATTTATTGGCACGGCTGATAAGCGCCCACAGAGCTTTGATCGCCGTGTTGATTTCCATATGATCCATAGCGTCCTGATATTTTGCAACAGTTTCATTGACCAGGGCGATCAGCTCGTCATCAAGAGGATCACTGCAGGCGGTTTTATGGATCACGCCGCCGTGATATTTTTCGATCATGCTGACCGTACGGTGCAGCAGGTTGCCAAGGTCATTGGCCAGATCAGCGTTGATGCGGGTGATCAGCGCGTCGCGCGAAAAATTGCCGTCACTGCCGAGGTTGATCTCGCGCAGCAGGAAATAACGGATAGCATCGGCGCCAAATTCGTCGATCAGCGCCAGAGGATCAATGACATTGCCCTTGGATTTGGACATTTTGTCGCCTTCAACTACCAGCCAGCCATGTCCGTAAACCTGTTTCGGCAGTTCTTCACCCATAGCCATCAGCATGATCGGCCAGATGATAGTATGGAAACGCACGATTTCCTTGCCGACCAGATGCATGTTAGCAGGCCAGTATTTATTGAATTTTTCCGGATCACTGCCATAACCGATACCGGTAAAGTAGTTGAGCAGCGCGTCAAACCAGACATAGACAACGTGTTTGTTGTCAAAAGGCACAGGGATGCCCCAGTCGAAGGTGGTGCGGGTGATGCTCAGATCTTCCAGTCCCTGTTTGATGAAGTTAATCATCTCGTTGCGGCGTGCCACAGGCTGAATGAAGTCGGGATGAGTTTCGATATATTCCAGCAGACGGTCCTGATATTTGGAAAGCTTAAAGAAATAGCTTTCTTCTTCCATACGCTCTACCGGACGGCCGCAGTCGGGGCATTTGCCGTCGACCAGCTGACGCTCCAGCCAGTAGGATTCGCAGGGTACACAGTACCAGCCTTCATAATTCTTTTTATAAATATCGCCCTGTTCAAAGATTTTCTGCAAAATACTTTGCACAACCTTATGATGGCGTTCTTCGCTGGTACGAATAAAATCGTTATTGGTGATATTGAGGCGCTGCCATAAAAGTTTGAAATTTGCGATGATCTCGTCAACATATTGTATCGGGGTAACACCCATCTCCGTAGCTTTACGCTGAATCTTCAGACCATGCTCGTCACTGCCGGTCAGAAAAAAGACGTCTTCGCCCTTGGCACGATGATAACGGGCCACGGTATCGGCGATAGTCGTACAGTAAGCATGACCGATATGCAGTTTATCGCTGGGATAATAGATCGGGGTGGTGATATAAAATGTTGGTTTTGTCATATGTTGATCCCTTCTTCTTCTGAAATTAATTTATTATATAATTCCCGTTTGGGAATCTTATTTGCTTTAGCAACCTGCGCCAGCGCCGTTTTTTTATCGACGCCGCGAGCCAGCAGTTCCTGTACCTGCGCCAGCGGATCCTTTGCTTCCTGCGCAGGCTGCGGCTGTTCCATGCCTCTGGCGATGACCAGGCAGAATTCACCGCGGGGCTTATTTTCATGCAGCCAGGTCAGGCACTGACTGACCGTGCCCCGGAAAAACTCCTCATGCAGCTTGGTCAGCTCACGCGCTGCTGCCATCTGTCTGTCCCCCCAGACCTCCAGCACTTCCTGCAGCACCTGTTCGATCCTGTGCGGCGCTTCGTACAAAATAATCGTAGCCGGCAGATACTGCCATTCTTCCAGCTGCTGCCGCCTGTTTTTTTTGCTCTTGGGCAGAAATCCGCCGAAAAAAAACGGTGAGGCAGGCAGACCTGAAGCAATGAGCGCGCATAACGCGGCGTTGGCACCAGGTACAGGCACTACCTGCACGCCGGCATCGATCGCCAGCCTGGCCAGTTGTTCGCCCGGATCAGCAATACCGGGAAACCCGGCGTCACTGACTAAAGCGATATTTTTTCCGGACAGCAGTTCGTCCAGCAGATAAGCTCCCTGCCGTTCTTTGCTGTGCTCATCATAG
>ERZ773144.3471-NODE-3471-length-10908-cov-3.122270_pt1 | contig 10908 bp, 7 predicted proteins | sample MGYA00580849_ERZ773144 | MGnify/ENA primary metagenome ERZ773144 (study PRJEB29015, sample SAMEA2737861) | human gut metagenome | biome: human gut; feature: human-associated habitat; material: faeces | place: China | collected 2012 ...
CTGCGCGAATTTATGCGATTAGCATAAATTCTGTGCATCGCGAAGCGTGTTGCTGTGAACGGAGTGAACAGTAACATCATCAATCCATATGGTTCTTTTTTTCGCATCATATTTTCTTGTAAAACAGACAGTATCGCGGTATAATATGGGTATATAATTTTAGCAGGCTAATCACTTGTTATGCTTGATAAAGGAGGCCGAAAATGAGTAAAAACAAGCACAAATTTCTTACATTTGCTGCTCTGATGACCGGCGCAACTGTTGCTGTTCATTTCATTAACCACACGATTGCTACTGCTGCACAATTAAAACAGATGCTCCACATTTCTAATGACAATTACTTTGAATGGCGCTTTGGGAACATTTATTATACCAAAAAGGGAACTGGGTCACCGATTCTTTTGATTCATGACACTTTACCTGGAGCTTCCGGGTATGAATGGAGCAAAATTGAAGACGAACTGGCAATTGACCATACCGTATATACTGTTGATTTGTTAGGATGCGGACGTTCGGACAAATCCAGCATTACCTATACAAATTTTGTTTATGTTCAGATGATCAGTGATTTTATCAAAAAAATAATTGGTCAGAAAACAGATGTGATTGCAAGTGGTTTTTCAGGCTCTTTTGTTACTATGGCCTGTCACAATGAGAAAGAACTTTTTAACAAAATCATGCTGGTAAATCCGCCCAGCCTGACTCAATTAAAACAGATGCCAAACAGAAAGGACCGCCTGTTAAAAGCAGCTCTGGAAATTCCGATTTTCGGAACTCTGGTTTATCATATGATCGTATCACGTGATAATATAAATAATCTTTTTATCGAGAAGATGTATTATAATCCATTCCATGTGGATAATCAAATGGCAGATGCTTATTATGAAGCAGCTCATAAAGGTGGATATTATACCAGATTTTTGTACTCCAGTCTTGCAGCTAAGTATATAAATATAAATATCTGTCATGCACTTAAGGCACTGGATAACAGTATTTATATTGTTGAAGGTGAAACAGAGCCAAACGGAAAGGCTGTCACTGATGATTATTGTGCCTCCAACCCGGCTATTGAAGTTTCTGTTCTCAAAGAAACAAAACATCTTCCACATGTTGAAGCACCTGAAGCGTTTCTTGAACAGGTTAAAATCTTCTTTTAAGCCTTATATTTAAGCCAGAACGAGTCGACGAGTTGATTTTGAGACAGTTTTGAAGGATAAATTTTTTTATTTCAAGTCGGAAGAAGGCGACGTTGCGGTGACTACAGCAACCGAATTCGGACAAAATATACCGCAAAGTGGGGCGTGCAGATTGTGGAAATGATTTTTCAAACACGCTCTAATACAACAAAAAGTGAGGCAGGCATATGGAAGAAATTCTATATGCCTGCCTCACTTTTTTATAGATTCGTTTATTCTTTTACTCTTCTGTACTGTCCGTTTCCTGAGAATCTGTATTCTCCTCTTCGGATGTATCAGAATCGTTTGTTATGCCGGCTGTTTCAGATGTACTGTCATCGGACTCTTCTATGCTCTCACTTGGCATATCTGTTGAATCTGATTTAGTATCATCTGTTGTTGCTTCGTCTGAATCTGTCTTATCTGAACTATCTTCTTCTGTTCCAACAACTGATTCAAATGCTGTGAACAGTTCTTTTACACTCATCTTATTTACGAGATATACTTTATTATCCACCACTGCTGCATAATAGTTTGTATCGTAGCTATAGTATGCAACTTCCTGTGTATCACCGTCTTCTTCTGTAAATGTAGCTGTCAGTTCTGCATCACCGTCAGGTTCATATTTATCTGTCAGACGTTTCTGAGCCGTCATGTTGATCAGTTTATTGTAGAATGTTATAAATGTTGTTTCATCCAGATCAGAGCCATTCAGTTTATAGGTAACTGTTTCTGTATCGTTTCCATCATCATCTGTGGATGTTTCACGTGAAACATTTACTTTATAATCACTGCCCTGATAATTTACTTTGAGGCTTCCGAGGCTGTTTAAAGATACATAACTTACTGTCATATCCCAGAAGTCTTCTTCTGATTTATCAGTGAGCGCGGACAGAGTATCCGTTGACATCGTATAGACTTCATTGCTGTCATTTACCATGACATATCTGCTGCTGTCATCTGTTTCATTTCCAACAAGAATTGTAAGCTGCTTATCTTCCATCTTAGTTTCTTCTTCCGAAGAATCCTCATTGTCTGATGCACTGTCTGAGTTTTCTGATGTTTCATCCGTAGTTTCACTTACACTTTCGTCTGATTCTGTATCCTGTTCAGCATCGTCACTGTTTTCTTCCACAGATGAAGCATCTTCATCTGCCGCCTCACCGGAAGCTGTCGTATCATCTTGTGTGTCATCATCAGCAACTTCTTCCTGATAATCTACTGTGATTGTTGCATATGGTTTATCCAGACCATATTTGCTCTTGTCGTCGCATTTATAATCTGCAAGTGAACTATATGCCATGCTTCCGAATGAGGATACCAGAGAACTTACGGTAGCTGAGTCTGCTTTTTCTTCATCCTCGCTGCCTTTTACTAACCAGGTACTTGTATCTTCGTCTTTTGATAATTCATAGGAATTATCGCCGTCTACAGAAATTTTTGTAATGGTATCTGTATTGGAAATTGCAGGGAAATCTTCCATCTGCGCATAATCATTCAATGATTTGGCAAACGGCTCTACGCAGGAAGAATCTATCAGGTATACTGTCTTCTCATCATCATCTTTTCTTACATAATACTGACTGGTGGAGGAATTTTCATCTCCCACATACAGTGTAGTTGTTATGTCATCGCCATCTTCCTCATCAGATTTTGTTACAATCTTAATCGTGTTTGACGGAGAGTCCAGACCATATTCTGAAAGATCATCTACGTCCTCCAGAACTCTGTCCGAATCGACAGATGCAATAGCAGATGCTGCACTGTCCAGAGTAGTCTGATTTACCGGAAAATCTGTTTCGTCTTTCTTTACCCAGCTGTCATCATCTTTTTCAAATGTTGTCTCTGTATCATCAACCATAAAATCCAGAGATTTAATGTTATCTGTTGATGCAGTAAATACAGTTGTGCTTCCTTCAGAATCTTCTTCGGATTCTTTCTGCTCCTGATGGGCTACGTAGGTTTTTACACCTGCGTAAGCCCCGCAGCAGACACCAAGAACTACAACTGCAAGAACCATTTTTACAGTTTTATTCTTCATTTAAGCTTTTCTCCTCTTCATCCAGACTGCAAACCCTACAACAAGGAAGAATCCAGGAATCAGACCGATGGTGCAGATCTTCCAGAATGCAGCATCATAGTCTGTAAGTGTCAGATACGATACAGACAGGCTCTTGGATGGGATAGATACGGTTGCACTGTCTTCTGTATCTGTCATCCACTTCAGGGATTCGATGATCAGCTTCTCATTTCCGCCGGATACCATCTGATTTACCTGTGATTCCATCAGATTGGAAGTTGAATAGTATACGATCTGCGTTTCTTTGTCATCATCCAGAGTCTCTGTGATGCTTACTCCCAGATCAAATGGGCCAGCTTCGTCTCCGTCTTCTTTCTCCAGAGTATCACTGTTCAGATCTGTCTTGGAATATGCCTGGTCTGATGTGGTGAGGATACTGTTGATCGTTACGGTATCTCTTACATCATCCATTTTTTTGATTCCCTGTGCATATGGTACAAGTACATGATATCCTCCGGAAACAGTCTCAGAGCTTGCATCTGTGCTGTTTATAGTCGGAACCAGATAATATGGCATCTGCATTGCATAATGCTGATTATCACCTTCAAATACGATTCCAGCTTCTCTCTGAACACCATAGTTTTCCAGAACTGCATCAAAGTTTGGCAGGTCTTCTGTTGTATAATCAGAGAAAATCATCGCCTTTCCGCCATTTTCAAGATAATCAATAATAGCAGTCTTTTCATCTTCTGAAATATCTGTGGATGGAGAATCAATGAACAGGCAGTCTGCATCATCCGGAACACTTCCCTCTGTAAGAAGATTCAGAGACTGAATATCCATGTTTGCCTTCTCGATGTCTTCTTTGATAGTAGAATCCATCTCCTTCTCACCATGTCCCTCGAGTGTATAAAGGATCGGGAGATCTTCGGATGTTACATATCCGATCGCACTTGTGATCTGACCTTCACCGTCGAAACCGGTAGTCTGAGAGCTGTAGGTCTGATAATCAATTGTGCTCTCATAGATATTGTTGTAATCAATGACTTTATTTCTGTCGCCGCATACAACGATCAGACTGTTTGCAGAAAGATCATCACTTGTATATTCCGTTACAAATTTAGGATTTACTACAGGATCCTTCTGCTCTACTTTAATATGCTTGGATTCATCTTCATATTTCTTAAGCAGATTGGTAATATTTTCATCTTCAGAACCGCTCTGTGCAATCTGGTAAATTGTTACGTCCTTGTCCAGATCTTTCAGCATTGCTTTTGTATCATCACCAATACTGTAGAGTTTCTGGCTGCTGATATCAATTTCTGAATATTTGGACGGAATCGCATTTACGATCATGTTGAGCACTACAACTACTGCAATAAATATCACTGACATAGCCATTGTGTAAGAGCCATTTTTGATATGCTTCTTACTGATGGTGCCAATCAGTTTCTTTTTGTCAAATTTTTTATGGTTATTATTTTTCATCTTTTCTTTCAGTTTCATTTTCTTTCACCTCCCCACTAATTCCAGCGTCTCTTCAAAATAGACTGTGTTGTAAGGAACAGGCATACTGCAATCACAGAAAGAAAATATACAATTCCTTTTATATCAAAGATGTTACTTGTAAAATTATCAAAGTGTCCGCTCAGATTAAACACATCCAGGACTTTCTGAATACCGCCCTCAAAAATACTGGATTTTACTACATAAATAATAATCAGTGCCACTTCTCCGATCACACCGATCACTGCTGAGATCAGAATATTCTTGATCATGGTATAGATAATGATGGCTGCTGCCAGGATCAATAACCCAAATGTCACGCATGTCGACATAGATGTCTGAGAGAAGAAGGAAGAAATACCATTCATCATATAAAATGCAAATAAGAAAACAAATGTGAGTACCGCTGCAATTACCTGGCTCTCAGTTAATGCTGACATAAATACACCGATTGCAATATTTGCACATCCCAGGAGAAAGAATCCCAGGACTGCTGTATATGCAGATGCAAACTCTACTGTGCCAAACCTGGACATAATCAGCGGATAAGTACACATAACTGCCATCGGAACAGCAAATACAGTTACCAGTGCAAGATATTTACCTATTACAATACCGCTCACAGAAACCGGTGCTGTCAGAAGCAGCTGATCTGTTTTCTGTTTTCTTTCCTCTGCAAGTACACGCATAGTCAAAATCGGTACTCCGATCAGGAATGCAAAGGTAATTGCACTTAAGGTGTATTCAAATTTCGGATATGCTGCTGAAAGCTGATATGCTGAAAAATAAATACCTGTCAGTACAAGAATGAAAAAGATAAATAAATATCCTACCATGGATGTCAGGTAACTTTTCAGCTCTCTTTTATATATAGCTGTCATGGTTATTTCTCTCCCCCTTTATCATTATTCTGTTCTTCCGGTATTTCTGCTGATGTCTGTTTTACGTTTGTCTCGTTTGATCTACCGGCATCAGTATCTTTATCTTCAGGTGTATTTGGGACTTCGTCTGCAGATATTGGTTTATCGGATGCAGTAAGTTCAAGGAAGATTTCCTCCAGTGATACTTTCCTGGACTTCATCTCATAGATTGGGCTGTTAATCTCCGACATTTTGTAGAATACTTTTTCCCGAATGTCATTCTGCTCCTCTGTTGAAACTTTCACACTCCAGAGATTCTGTTTCTCATCTTTTTCCATTGTTACGCTGTTGACTCCCTCGATTCCCTCGAGAGCCAGCCTGATCTGTGTTTTTTCACCTTTAATAAGCATCTCCAGAGTATTGGATCCCTCTGCAAGTTTTCCAAGATTCTCAGGAGTATCGCTTGCTACCAGTTTTCCATGAGAAATGATCAGCACGTAATCGCATACCGCACTTACTTCAGAAAGTATATGCGAGCTGAGAATAACGGTATGTTTCTTTTTTAATTCTTTAATTAAGGTTCGGATTTCAATAATCTGTTTAGGGTCAAGACCTACTGTCGGCTCATCCAGGATGATCACCTCCGGATACCCCATAATCGCCTCAGCAAGACCAACTCTCTGTCTGTAACCTTTTGACAGGTTCTTTATCAGACGGTTTCTCATGTCTGAAATCTTTACCATATCCATGACTTCTTCGATCATGTTTGCTTTTTTATCTTTTGGGATTTTCTTGAGATCTGCTACAAATTTCATGTATTCCAGGACAGTCATATCAAAATAGACCGGCGGCTGTTCAGGCAGATAACCGATACATTTCTTTGCCGCTTCCGGTTCTTCGAGGATATCGTGTCCATCAATTTTGACGGTTCCTTCGGTGGATGCGATGTATCCGGTTATCATATTCATTGTAGTGGATTTTCCTGCACCGTTTGGTCCCAGAAATCCATAGATTTTGCCTTTCTCTATTTTAAAGGAAAGGTGGTCAACTGCCGTATGGTTACCATATCGTTTAACCAGATTGTTTACTTCAATCAATGTGTTCTCCTCCTCTTAATTTTTGCCAAAATAAAATATAGAAAATGTCCCCAGGTGAAACAGAGAATGGGGGAACCCGAGGACATCTCTATAAAAATAGTTTATGATGAAGTTGTGATGAAATTAGGATAAAAGTGTGATTATTCTGTGATGTTTGTTTGAAAAAAATAGCTGTCCCGAAATCTCGGCATTTTTTGCCAGAAGATTTCATGAGACAACTATACATAGATTTATTATGACAATGGTTCTTTTAATGGTGTTCCTGCTTTACGCGGATACTTTCCAGGTGTAGATTTTTTCTTATTTATAATGACAAGGGATCGGTCAATCTCGGAGTCCGGCAATTTAAAGTATGTGATGTCTTTCACCTGACCACCGAGGATATTGATTGCTTTCTCTGCTTCTTCTGCCTCTTCCTGTACAGTTCCTGATTTATAGGAAATGAAAGTTCCTCCTGTCTTTACATAAGGAAGACAATATTCTGACAGAGTTGCAAGGTTTGATACTGCCCTGGATACACAGAGATCATATTTCTCACGATACTCTTTATTTTTTGCATACTCTTCTGCTCTTCCATGAATCGCCTTAATCCCTTCTAATCCAAGAAGCTCAAAACTTTCCTCAAGGAAGTTTACCCTCTTTTTCAGAGAATCCAGCAGACATGCCTCCAGATGTGGAAAAGCAATTTTCAAAGGCACACCTGGAAATCCGGCACCTGTACCGATGTCCATAATTGTTTTTACTTTTGTCATATCAATGGCTTTTACACAGGCAAGACTGTCAAGAAAGTGCTTTGTAAGTACTTCCTCAAACTCAGTAATACCTGTCAGATTCATAACCTTATTTTTTTCTACCAGAAATTCATAAAACTGGATAAACTGATTTTTCTGCTTCTGGCTCAGCTCTATACCCAGTTCTCTGCATCCATTTTCCAATGTCGTCAGATTATACGGCATGTATTATTCTCCTTTTTCTACCTTTATTTATTATTTTTGTATATTTTACAGGGTTGTTTTATGTGCTTTTATGATTTTGTCTGTTATTTATAGTCCGTTATTTTACTCTTTTATGTACTATTTTAATATTTTTTGCCAATTTCTTGTTTTTATAAGCACATTAAAGCGTATTATATTAATTATTTCGTACTGGAAAGATACACCAGTAAAACTGATATATCAGCAGGAGAAACTCCTGAAATTCGGGAAGCCTGTCCGATTGAAATCGGTCTGTATGCTTCCAGTTTCTGACGTGCTTCGATTCTCAGGCTTCCAACTTTCTCATAATCAAGATCTGTCGGGATTTTCTTTGCTTCCAGTTTCTTAAACTGTTCTACCTGTTTTAACTGTCTGCGGATATATCCATCATACTTGATGTTAATGTCAACCTGTTCCTGTACATCCCATGGCAGCTCCGGACGTTCTTTATCAAGTGGTTTGATTGCTTCATAAGAAAGTTCCGGACGGCGGATCAGTTCTGCCAGAGTGGTTCCGGATTTCAGCGGTGTGCTGTTATAGCTTTCCAGAAGGGTCTGAACCTCTTTGTTTGCTCCGATATTTGTATGTTCTACTCTGCTGATCTCTGTTTTTATCTGTTCTTCTTTCGTAAGGATTTTCTGATAATCCTCTTCACTGATGAGCCCTGCCTGATATCCCTTTTTACGAAGTCTCAGATCCGCATTGTCCTGTCGGAGAAGTAATCTGTACTCCGCTCTGCTGGTCATCATTCTGTATGGCTCATGGTTTTCTTTTGTTACCAGATCATCAATAAGAACACCAATATAAGCCTCAGAACGGTCAAGAATCAGCTGTTCCTGACCTTTAACTTCCAGAGCAGCATTAATTCCTGCGATCAGTCCCTGCGCCGCTGCTTCTTCATACCCTGAGCTTCCGTTAAACTGACCGCCGCTGAACAGTCCTTTGATTTTCTTAAATTCCAGTGTAGGATATAACTGACGTGGATTAATACAGTCATATTCGATGGCATATGCATTTTTTACGATTTTTGCATGTTCCAGTCCCGGTACGGAATGATACATTTCTTCCTGCACATCTTCCGGCAGAGAGCTGGACATTCCACCAATATACATCTCATTTGTATAGAGACCTTCCGGCTCAATAAATACCTGATGACGATTCTTATCTGCAAAACGGACTACTTTATCTTCAATTGACGGGCAATAACGCGGACCGGTTCCTTCGATCATACCGGAATACAATGGAGAACGGTCAAGGTTTGCACGAATGATCTCATGAGTTTTCTCATTTGTATATGTCAGCCAGCAGGATTTCTGCTCTATCTGAACATCTTCCGGATTAGTTGAGAATGAAAATGGTACAACTCTCTCATCTCCAAACTGTTCCTCCATTTTACTGTAGTCAATTGTATTTCCGGCAATACGGGCAGGTGTTCCTGTTTTAAAACGGAACATTTCAATTCCCAGCTCTTTCAGAGAATCAGTCAGGTAGTTGGCTGCCTGCAGTCCGTTTGGTCCTGTATAATTACTTACATCACCGTAAATACATCTTGCTTTTAAATAAGTTCCTGTACAGAGGACCACTGCTTTACAGTTATAAGTTGCACCGGAATATGTTTTTACCCCTGTAATCTTTCCGTCCTCGACCAGAAGTTTTGTTACTTCTCCCTGTTTAATAGTCAGATTAGGTGTATTTTCAAGCGTTTTTCTCATTTCATTGCTGTATGCCTGTTTGTCAGCCTGCGCACGTAAGGAGTGCACTGCAGGTCCTTTGGAACAGTTAAGCATTTTGGACTGGATAAAGGTCTTGTCAATATTTTTTCCCATTTCACCGCCCAGGGCATCAAGCTCTCTTACCAGATGGCCTTTGGAACTGCCACCTACGTTCGGGTTACATGGCATTAATGCGATACTGTCTACACTTACAGTAAACATCACTGTATTCAGGCCCAGGCGCGCGCCCGCAAGTGCTGCTTCACATCCGGCATGACCGGCACCGACTACAACAATATCATAATCTTCTACTAACGTTCTCATTTTGTCTCCTTTTATTTTACAACTGCTCATTCTATTCTTTCAAAAATCGCCGAAGGCGATTTTTTGATTTCTATTTACCCATGCAAAACTTGCTGAATATCTCATTTACCAGATCTTCACCAACAGACTCTCCGAGGATTTTACCCAGATTTTCATATGCATTCATAAGATCTATAGAAAAGAAATCTTCCGGCATTCCCATTTCGATACTGTTTCTGACCAGATCAAGGCTTCTGTCAGCCTCTTCCAATGCTGCTTTATGACGGGCATTTGTAATATATACCTCATCATTAAAGGAAATCTCTCCTCCAAAAAACATATCTTTAATCTGTTCTTCCAGTTCTGTAATGCCTTTTTCTTCTTTTGCAGAAATCGGAATTACAGGATGTCCTGTTTTTTCTTTCAGGATTTCCGGCTGGATTTCCGGCTGAAGATCAGTTTTATTATACAGGATAATCGCCTTTTTTCCAGTAAGCATTTCCATGATTTCTTCATCATTTTCGTCAAGCGGAACAGAAGAATCCACTACGTAAAGAATCAGATCTGCTTTCTGTGCCATTTCTCTGGCTCTGTCTACCCCTATTTTTTCCACAATATCCTTTGTTTCCCGGATTCCGGCTGTATCAATAATCTTCAGAGATATTCCATGAAGTGTGATATATTCCTCCAGAATGTCTCTGGTCGTTCCTGCAATATCTGTCACAATAGCCCGGTTTTCTCCGATCAGAAGATTTAACAGTGAGGATTTTCCGGCATTTGGTTTTCCGAGGATAACTGTCTGGATTCCCTCCTGGATCATCTTTCCGTCAGAAGAAGTTTTCAACAGGCGCTTCACTTCTTTCTGTTCATTATCCACAACTTCCAGAAGTTCCTGGGGATATCCATCCAGACTGATATGTTCCGGATCATCCAGTGCCGATTCTATATATGCAATGTGATAAATCAGCTTTTCTCTGATATCTCGGATTGCTTTCTGCACAGAACCTCTTAACTGATCCATGGAACTGCGAAGCGCATATTCATTTTTCGCCTGTATAACATCCATAACAGCCTCTGCCTGGGATAGATCCATCCGTCCGTTCAGGAAGGCACGTTTGGTAAATTCTCCTGGTTCTGCAATTTCGGCACCATTTTTCAGCACTGTATCCAAAACCCTCTGCATAGCATATACACCACCATGACAGTCTATTTCTACTGTATCTTCTCCTGTAAAAGTCCTCGGTGCATGCATGATCATTAC
>ERZ773144.3475-NODE-3475-length-10891-cov-3.593485_pt1 | contig 10891 bp, 9 predicted proteins | sample MGYA00580849_ERZ773144 | MGnify/ENA primary metagenome ERZ773144 (study PRJEB29015, sample SAMEA2737861) | human gut metagenome | biome: human gut; feature: human-associated habitat; material: faeces | place: China | collected 2012 ...
ATCAAATATCCGATTCTACAAGGGGGTATTTTGCCTTTTTGGACACCCTCGTTTTGTTTATAACCGGAAACCGGTTCCGTAAACCGTTTTTATCCACAAAGCAAAAAGACGGTCTGTGAGAGAATACGTCTTATTGATTTCTGTGATAAAATCTTTATCCAGCAACTTCTTTATAGCCGATTGTACAGCGCTGGCCGAAGCCAGCCGATGACGTTTAATAAAAGCAGAAGAAGTGACTTGACGGGCTTCTCCATCTTTTGCAATGGCGTACAACACTTCTTTCTGACGTTCCGGTATATGGGAAAGGATTTCCCGGAATATGGTGTCGTTGTCACTTAGTAGCCTATCGATACTTTGTTGAAGAATACTAATCGTACACTCCTTATTGTTTTCAGTATCTGCAAAACCTTCATTAAAAGTTTTTTGAATATAATAAGTATGCCCCTGAAACAAGGCGTATACCCGTTTGGCCGTGTCCTCGGAAATAGATTTTCCGAATTTATTGAAATTACCGACAATGAAGGGAATATATTTCTCGTCGGGGATAGCACTTAGTTCGAGCATATCTGCACTATGGTAAAATGGACGTGAAGCAGATACGAACATATTTTGCATCATATGCCGTTCACTTCCTGCAAAAATGAAATGGCAATTATTTATTTTTTGAATATGTGTCCGCAACAAAGCCTCGATATTCTTTTCCGGATATTTAGCGATCTGCTGAAATTCGTCGATGGCAATAATACAGGGTTTATCGGCTTTGGCAAGATAAACGAAAATTTCATCCAACGTATATTCGGGTCGGTCGATATCCCCTAACTCCAAACTAAAAGTCGGGGTATTCGACAGCGGATCGAAACCGAATTTCCCGCTAATTGATTTCAGTGTCTGCATAAAAAGTTGAGTCATTCTTTTACTCCGGGGCAGCAACGTTTCATAAATCTCTTTCCCCAGCGTATAGGTAAACTCCCTCAGACTGGAAGTATGTAAGATGTCGATGAAAAAAGTGTAGTACGTTTTTTTCCATTCCGGTTTTTCATAACAAAACTGAATTAATCCCGTCTTTCCCATCCTTCTCGGGGAAATAATCACCAAATTATTCCCGTTATCCAACGACCGGATCAAACGGGCCGATTCTTCTTCCCGATCACAAAAATAGGCCGGATCGATTTTCCCCGTCACAATAAAAGGGTTCACTATTTTCCTCATAACTCCATTTTTATACAAATATAATTATATTATCCGAATTATGCAAATCACATAATATTCTATGTAAAAATTGCATTCCAATCGTTTTTTATCTCATATTAAACAAAACTCCCTGATCTGTTATCGGATCAGGGAGTTTTGTTTAATATCCTATATGTAATGGGAACTGGTTTAATTAAATTCTGATTTAATTGAACTCTTTTTATTGGCATTTTGGAGGTACCTTCATCTAAAATAGTCGTTAATAATTCTCGTTTAAAATCTGATAACAATGAAAGCATGCTTTATGGGATTGGGTTATATAGGCCTGCCTACAGCTATAATTGCTGCTAAACACGGTATAGAAGTGATTGGGGTAGACATTAATCCCCAAGTTGTAGAGATGACTAATCAAGGGAAATTACATATCGTAGAGCCTGGCTTGGAAGCTTATCTGGAGGAAGTGATCTCTTCCGGCCAGATGAAAGCTGCTGTGAAACCGGAGGTCAGCGAGGCTTACTTTATGGTTGTGCCTACTCCTTTTAAAGGGAATCATGAACCGGATATATCCTATGTCGAGGCTGCTACTCGTGTTGTTATCCCTTTTTTGAAAGTGGGAGATTTATTTGTTATAGAGTCGACTTCTCCGATAGGAACGACGGAAATGATGACAAAACTTATTTTTGATGAGCGTCCTGAATTGGAAGGGAATATTTATATTGCTTACTGTCCGGAGCGTGTTTTGCCTGGAAATGTAATATATGAACTGGTGCATAATGATCGGGTAATTGGTGGTATAAATCCTGAATCTACTGAAAAGGCAATTGCATTCTACAGTCAATTTGTACAGGGAAAATTGCATCGAACAAATAGTCGTACGGCCGAAATGTGTAAATTAACGGAGAATTCTTCCCGGGATGTACAAATTGCTTTTGCAAATGAATTGTCATTGATTTGTGACAAAGCTGGGATTAACGTATGGGAATTAATTGAGTTGGCGAATAAACATCCGCGTGTCAACATTCTACAGCCGGGATGTGGAGTGGGGGGCCATTGCATAGCTGTCGATCCTTATTTTATTACGGCGGATTTTCCGATGGAATCCCAGATTATATCTAAAGCTCGTGAGATTAATAACTATAAATCGTTTTGGTGTGCAGAAAAAGTACAAAACGAGATGTTGAAGTTTGAATTGGTTCATCATCGTCAACCGATTGTCGCAATGATGGGACTTGCCTTCAAACCCAATATCGATGATCTTCGTGAATCTCCAGCGAAATATATTACGACAAAAGTATTGCAGAGCTGTAATAACGCCGATATTTTAGTGGTGGAGCCCAATGTGTCTGAACATAAAGTGTTTAAGCTGGCGGACTATGCTGAAGCTTATGAGAAGGCAGATATTGTGGTATTTTTGGTAGCACATAAAGAGTTTAAGACACTTCCTTATCGGGATGATAAAGTAATATTGGATTTTTGTGGTATTTACAAGAAGAATTGATCCGGTTGTGAAAAAAGTAATGCTTGTTTTCGGGACTCGTCCTGAAGCCATTAAAATGGCACCGCTGGTAAAAGAATTCCAGAAATATCCTGAGCAATTCCAGACTATTGTATGTGTAACAGGGCAGCATCGTGAGATGTTGGATCAGGTACTTCAGTTATTTGAGATTGTTCCTGATTATGACTTGAATATTATGAAACAAGGTCAGGATTTGTATGATGTTACTGCCCGGGTGTTGACGGGGATGCGGGATGTATTGAAAGGAACGCAGCCTGATATAGTTCTTGTACATGGGGATACCACTACCTCGACTTCGGCAGCTTTGGCTGCATTCTATCAGCAAATTCCGGTAGGACATGTAGAGGCGGGTTTGCGTACACATAATATATACAGTCCCTGGCCGGAAGAAATGAATCGGTTGATTACCGGTCGTATTGCCAGCTACCATTTCTCTCCCACACCACTGAGCCGTCAGAATTTATTGGACGAAGGGATAAAAGAAGAAGCGATTACAGTGACCGGTAATACGGTGATCGATGCTTTATATTGGATATACAGCTGGAAGTTTCTCTGAAAAAAGCCGGATATAATGTGAAACGTTTGAATGAGGATCGGAGTCTTGTTTTAATTACAGGACACCGTCGGGAGAATTTTGGGAATGGATTCATTCACATGTGTCAAGCTATTAAAACTTTAACCGAAAAATATCCTCAGGTGGATTTCGTTTATCCGATGCATCTGAATCCCAATGTGCGGCAACCAATCTATGAAGTCTTCGGTGCTGCCCGACTGTCCAATATGTTTTTTATCGAACCTTTGGAATATCTTTCTTTTATCTATCTGATGGAGAAAAGTACAATTGTATTGACAGACAGCGGTGGTATTCAGGAAGAAGCTCCGGGATTGGGTAAGCCTGTGTTAGTTATGCGCAATACAACTGAACGACCGGAGGCTTTGGAGGCGGGGACGGTTAAATTGGTTGGCACAGATTATCATAAAATAGTCAATGAGGTTTCTGCTTTATTAGATGAACCGGAATATTATGATCGGATGAGCAAAGCTGTAAATCCTTATGGAGACGGGGAAGCATGTAAAAGAATAATAAATACAATCCAATATGTTTAAAAATAAAGTGTTGATGATTACCGGAGGAACCGGTTCGTTTGGTAATGCTGTTTTGAAACATTTTTTAAATTCGGATTTAAAAGAAATCCGGATTTTTAGCCGTGATGAGAAGAAACAGGAAGATATGCGTATCGAATATAAAAATGATAGGTTGAATTTTATCATTGGTAATGTCCGGGACTTTGATTCGATCAATAATGCCATGTTAGGTGTGGATTATGTTTTTCATGCGGCAGCTTTAAAACAGGTGCCTTCTTGTGAATTTTATCCTATGCAGGCGATACGGACCAATTTATATGGAGCGGAAAATGTATTGGAGGCTGCTGCCAGGAATAATGTGAAGAAGGTGGTGGTTTTAAGTACTGATAAAGCAGCTTATCCAATTAATGCTATGGGAATGACAAAGGCTCTGATGGAGAAACTGGCAGTTTCTAAAGCACGGGATTCCAGGGTGATGCAAAATGGAGGGGTGATTTGTGCTACTCGTTATGGCAATGTGATGTGTTCCAGGGGCTCTATTATTCCTTTATTTATTAAGCAGATCAAAGAGGGTGTGCCTATGACGGTAACGATTCCTGAGATGACCCGTTTTATGATGTCTTTGGATGATGCGGTTAATTTGGTGTTATACGCATTTGAACATGCGGAACCAGGAGATTTGTTTGTCCAGAAAGCACCTGCGGCTACAATAATCGATTTGGCAACAGCTGTCCGTGAATTGTTTCATGCCAATAATGAAATAAAAATAATCGGTGCCCGGCATGGTGAGAAGATGTATGAGACACTGTGTACCAAGGAAGAGATGTCCAAAGCTTTCGATTTGGGTGATTTTTATCGTGTCCCTGCGGATTTCAGGGATTTGAATTATACAAAATATATACAAAAGGATGGCCCGAAATTGATTGAAGATGAGTATAATTCCGCCAATACGAGGAGATTATCAGTCGATGAGTTAAAACAGTTGTTGTTATCCCTGGATTATGTCCGGGATGAATTAAAAAATTACTGAAAAGGATTATGATGATTCCATTAGTTAAACCGTATATTCCCGAGCGTGAAGTTTTGATGCCTGAATTGGAGAAAATCCTTTACAGTGGTTATATCGCAGAGGGAGAGGCTGTATATCAATTTGAAGCTCAGTTTAGTAAATTTATAGGGAATCCTTTTTCGCTGGCAGTTCATGCGGGGACAGATGCGCTTCATCTGGCTTTGTTACTGGCCGGAGTGAAGCCCGGAGATGAAGTTATCAGTACGGCGATGACAGCAGAACCAACGAATACGGCGATTGCCATGACCGGAGCCAGGGTTGTTTGGGGGGATGTGAATCCGCGGAATGGTTTGTTGGATCCTTTTTCGGTTCGTTCGCTTATTAATGAGAGAACAAAGGCTATTGTTGTTGTGCATTATGCCGGAATGGTGTGTGATATGGAGGAATTCAACCGGATTGCCCATGATTTTAAGATTCCAGTAATAGAAGATGCCGCCCATGCTTTGGGAGCTAAATTTAACGGGCAATTGATAGGCAGTAATTCTCCTTATACTTTATTTTCTTTGCAGGCAATTAAGCATGTGACGACAGTTGACGGTGGTTTTTTGTGTGTCGGAAATCAGAAGGATTATGAGAAGGCGCGGTTGAAAAGATGGTTTGGACTGGATAAAACAAAGTCCCGTTTGGAGAATGATATTCAGGAAGTTGGGTTTAAATACGGGATGAATAATGTAACTGCAACGATTGGTCTGGTGCAGATGAGGTATCTGGAGGAGGTTTTAGGCCGGTTTATTTCAAATGGAAAGTATTATGATGAACATTTGAAAAATATTTCAGGAGTTGAACTGGTTGAGTATTCTAAAAATACAGAAGCTTCTTACTGGCTGTACACGATGAAAGTGGAACGCCGGGAGGATTTTATAAAGATGATGGAGTCTGAGGGAATAACTGTATCCCCTCTTCATCACCGGAATGATACGCACAGTATTTTTGCTGCTTCCCGCCGGGAGTTGCCGGGATTGGAGGAATTTTATTCCCGTTTGATTCATATTCCCTGCGGTTGGTGGGTTAGTGGAGAAGAGAGGGAAAGAATTGTCAGTTGTATAAAGAGGGGGTGGTGATGATTCCATTGTATAAACCTTATATGCCGGATGAATTGCCCTGTCTGGAAGAAATTTTGCATAGCGGAGCGTTGGCTTATGGCAAATGGGGGAGGAGTTTTGAAGATGCTTTACAGAAGTATTTACATTGTCTGCAAGTACCTGTGACTGTAAATAGTTTTACGGCTGCAATACATGTCATGCTGGCGGCTTTGGGAGTTAAAAGGGGGGATGAAATCATTGCTTCGCCGCAATCCTGTCTGGCTTCCACTATGCCTTTGCTTTCTTACGGGGCGAAAGTTGTCTGGGCAGATGTTGATCCCAAGCGGGGAACGTTGTGCCCTGAAAGCGTGGAAGGAAAAATTTCACCTGCGACTAAGGCTATATTTCACAATCATCATTGCGGTTATCCGGGGTATATTGATGAGATAAATGAAATAGGCCGGAGAAAAGGGTTGTTTGTGATTGATGATTGTATTGAAGCTTTCGGTGCGCATTATAAAGGAAAGCTACTGGGTACGCTGGAAGCCGATGCCACTTTATTGTCGTTTCAGACTGTCCGTTTACCAAATACCATAGATGGGGGAGCTGTGATTTTCAGATGTAAGGAACATGTGCAGAAGGCTATACGAATAAGGGATTTGGGAGTCGATCGCTCAACTTTCCGTGACGCTGCCGGTGAAATCAATCCAAACAGTGATGTATCCTTTCCCGGATATGGGGTTACTATGAATGAAGTTGCTTCCTATATTGGTTGTTTGCAGGTGGGGCAATTGGATGAGTTGCTGGAAAAGCAAAGGCAAAACGCGTTTGATTGGCAAGTTGTTTTGTCAGATAAAATGCCGGGTTTATGTTTTTTAGATACAGAAAATATAAATCCTAATTATTGGGTTTTTGGAATATTGGCCAAAGATAAAGCTGCCACTTTGAAAGATTTTAAAGCAAGGGGGTATTCTTGTTCAGGAGTTCATCTGCCTAATAGTTATTACAGTGTTTTCGGAGAGCAGGGAGTATATCCGGGGGTTCGGGAGTTTCATTCCCATTTTGTTGCTTTGCCTTGTGGCTGGTGGTTTAAAAGATGTGGTAATGAATAGCAGATCAGCCCGGTTGTCTGAGATTGCCAAATTGGCGGATACCGATTTCATCGGGGAGGATGTCGTTATTCAAGGGTTGGGTTTGTGTAACCGGAGTTCAGTTTATAACTCGGTGTTGTCTTATGTTGCTTCTGTTGGTTTCATTGAGAAAGCAAGAAATAATCCGGTTGTTCAGGCATTAATAATTACTCCGGATTTGTATAAGACGCTTACCGGAGAACGGTTTAGTTATATTCTTTCTTCGTTTCCTGAAGAGTTATTTTATCAGATCCATCATGTCCTTTTGGAACAGACTGATTTTTATAGATTACCGGGCGACTCTGTCCAGGTAGGCCGGGGATGTGATATTCATCCTTCGGTGGTAATTGAAGGACCTGTTGTTATTGGTGACGGTGTTTCGATAGGGCCGTATACGGTTGTGAAGCCAAATACTGTGATAGGTGACTATTCGGTCATTGGCTGTCACTGTGTGATTGGGTGTGAGGGATTTCAGGTGTTGAGGGATCATTGTAAAGTACCTTATAAAGTGAAACATGCCGGAGGTACGGTTATCGGTCGTGATGTTCATATTGGTGACCAGGTGACTGTCGCTAATGCACTTTTTGAAGGGGCTGTGACTATTGGTGATCATTGTATGATTGATAATTTTTGTTATATCGCCCACAATTGTGTGGTCGGGCGCAATTGTATTTTAACTGCCGGGGTACGTTTGATGGGGTCATCTTCTTTGGAGGATTCTGTTTATGTAGCTCCGCAAGCAGTGGTTTTGAATAAAGTGGTTGTTCATGAGGAAGCACTTGTAGGAACGGCTGCGATGGTGAATAAAGATGTGCCGGCCGGCCGGACTGTTGTCGGTTGTCCGGCAGAATTGAAGGAGGATTATACAGCTTTGAGGGAACGGCTGAAATCGTTGTTGTTATAACTGAGTATTATTTTTGATGTTTTATAATAAATGAAATACTGTATTACAATTTTCTGGGGGGAGCTGTTTTTGTTATTGACTTTGTCAACTTCCGGATGTCATGATGGGGATAAAGGTTCACTATGGGATGAAAATATAGTGAGATTTCAGGTTGATGTTGAAACTGATCCGAATGGACGTGGTGGTTATAATGTTGAGCCGGACTGGTGTGTGTTGATGTTACCGGAAAATAATCGGATCATGCAGGATATTCCTCTTGTTATCTATTGCCATAGCGGGGGTGGGACGGTAAGCAGTTCGGGAAGTGAACCGGAAAATAATGATTTTACAAGATATTTTGTATCCAGGGGATGTGCCGTATTGTGTACTGCCGGAATGCCTGAATCCTATTCTGAACGTTTGCAGGTGGATCATACCCGATGTTTGGGTAATCCGGTTTCTGTCCGTTCTGTTATTAAAGCTTATGATTATATTAAAGAACATTTTAATAATATTGACTTTTCCGGATGTGTGGTATATTGTAATTCAAACGGGGGGCTTACGGCTTCCAGTTTAGTGAATCATACCTCTATTCCCATTCTGGCGCAAGGGGGATTGTGTCCTTTGATCAGTATAGAAAAAAATGTCTGGGAAAAACTGGGGTATAAGACAGGGCTTATCCGTTTGTTTGGGATGAAATCAGGTTCTTATGAAAAAGATAAAGTTGGGAAATATGATCCGTATGTATATAATACGCATTCGGAGGTACCCTATAGATGTCCCTATTTGATCATTCAGCCGAAAAGGGATCGTTTTGTGTCTTATGATATAGCTGTTCAGTTTGCGGACATTATGAATAAGAAAGGTTCGGAAATTATTGTTATTGATACGGATGAGGTCGGGGGACACAATGTTGTACCCCAGCCGGTTATTATTGGTAGTTATAGTTATATGGGGAAGAATTATCCGTTGAATAAGACGGTGGATGACATGTATTTGTTTTTTTGCAAGTATCTGAGGAGAACAGATGCAGAGTAATGAGAGTTCATACAGGTCTATTTTTAAATCCACTTTTCTGTTTGGATTTGTGCAGGTTTTTAATATTGTGACGAAAGCTGCTATTAATAAGGCTGTTGCGATATTGTTGGGGACGGAGGGTATGGGAGTGATCAGTCTCTATAATTCAGCGGTCAATATGTTAAGGACAGTAGCTGGTTTAGGAATTCCCCAGAGTGCAGTGAGGGATGTTGCTGAGGCAAATGCGACTTGTGAGATTGAAAAATTAAATCGGATTATAACCGTTACCAAAAAAATTGTCTGGTTTACAGCTTTGCTGGGGGCTGTAGTAACGATCGTATTTGCCAGAGTATTAAGCGATGTTTCGTTTAATAACCGTGACCATATCGTTGCCTTTATTTTTTTATCCATGGCTGTATTTCTTTCTATTGTTAGTGAAGGTGAGTTAGCTATATTAAAAGGAATGAGGCGGTTGCGGGATTTGGCAAAAGCTTCCGTGTATGGAAGTTCGCTGGGATTATTAATATCTGTACCCCTGTACTATTTTTGGGGATTTGCAGGTATTGTTCCTTCATTGATTTTGGCAGCCGGTTTTTCTGCGTTGATAGCGTGGCTTTATGTCCGTAAAGTGAATTATGTGAGGTTGGTGATGGAGAACAGGACAGTTTTTACGGATGGCAAGGGGATGATAAAGATGGGACTGGCATTTATGTATTTGTCTTTATTTGGCATGTTGTCCGATTTTATTATTCGTGCTTTTATTAGCCATCAGTCAGGATTGGATGAAGTAGGAATATTTCAGGCAGGCAGTACAATTGTGGTTGCTTATTTTGGTATTATAACAACTGCTTTGACAACTGATTACTATCCGCGAATATCTGCTATACATTCGGATAATCAGGCATTGGTGATTGAAGTGAACAGACAGGCGGAGGTTGGGTTACTTTTGATGGGGCCTTTGGTTGTCTTGTTTATGTTTGCTATGCCATTATTTATCAGGATTTTATATACGGAAATGTTTTTGCAATCCATGGAATATATTCAATATGCGATTTTCAGTATATTGATTACTATTTATTCAAATACAATGGGTATGATTTTGTTGGCTAAACAGAAGTCATCGATTTTTGTTTATACAACAACCATTATGAATGTCCTTTCAATAGTTTTTAATTTGGTTGCTTATTATTATTGGGGATTAACGGGATTGGGCATATCGTCTATTATTGTTGCTGTATGTCATTTATTACTGATGTGCGGCATTATGAAAAAAGTATATCATATTGTTTTTAAAACCAGGGCAGTAAAGATTTTTATTTTTACTTGTGCTTTTTGTCTTTTAAGTTTTTTTGTAAAGGATCTCAATCATCTTTTTTTGAGGTATGGTTTGGGGATGGTTATTTTCGGATGTAGTTTTTTTTACTCCCTGTGTTTGATGAGGTCGGTAATCAATTTAAGTTTAGCTGGTTTATTATCTAAATTTTGGGGAAGAAAGCCCGGTAAATAAGCTTTGTTCGTATGAGAGAGTATATAAAAAGAATCCTTCGTCATATTTATCATTTTTTCAGGTTACTGTGGCTTGTAAATTGGAGGGCAACCATAAGATTGAATTTTAGAAAATTACCTTTTAGCACGGCTTGTAAACTTCCCCTATTGGTTTACGGGAAGCTGAAGATATACGATTTGAGTGGAAGAATCATAATACGCGGACCTGTTTGCCGGGGATTGGTAAAAGTTGGCCGGAATGTTGACAGTCATTATTCTACTTGTCTTCCGGGACAGTGGACGATAAGTCATGATCTTATTTTCAACGGGCATATTATGATTAGCGGGGGTGTTACTATCGAGACTTATAAAGGTCCTCTGGAGCTGGGCAGGTGTTGTGTGATTGGAAGCGGAACAATGCTGAAAAGCCAATATGGGATAATAATAGGTGATTTCACAAGAATAGCCTATGGATGTGTTATTATGGATACT
>ERZ773144.3476-NODE-3476-length-10890-cov-7.285556_pt1 | contig 10890 bp, 10 predicted proteins | sample MGYA00580849_ERZ773144 | MGnify/ENA primary metagenome ERZ773144 (study PRJEB29015, sample SAMEA2737861) | human gut metagenome | biome: human gut; feature: human-associated habitat; material: faeces | place: China | collected 2012 ...
ACAAAAAAGAGAGCTGAGTAAAACATTTTTTTTAAATGTTACTCAGCTTTTTTTAACGAAGAAGTGGAATATTTCCTGTAAGTTTATTTATTTTTTTCTTATTTCCACAAAGAGCTATTCCAAAGTATTTCATATCTTTTTCATGAATTTTAGAGAGTTTATCTTCAAATTCATCATATGTTTTACAGCTTTGAGCTACATCAGAGAAATCAACTGTAATAATATCTTCAAAATCAGAAGTATAAAGTTTTTCTCTTAGTTCTCTTATCATATTTTCATTACCTCTTAATATAGGAACAGGTATTTTAATTATTCCTAAATGATTCTTATTATTATCATCTTGTACATCTTTCCCTATTAACTCAGGAATATGTTTTCCAAGAGTGATTCCAAGAATAGATGAAGTATTTGCAATTATACCTAAGGGAAGTTCTTCATCTATTATTATTACACATTTGCTATTTTCCTCATTCATTTTTTTCTCCTTTTTTTACATTAATTCTATTTTCTGAAATAAATAATCCTACTAAAGTCAGAAAAGTTCCAGCCATAGCTATAGGAGTTATTTTTTCTTTGAGTATAAAAGCTGAAAATGCTACTGTTATAACTGGAACCGCATATATGTATACACTTGTTTTTAAAACTCCAAGAAGTTTTAAAGAAAGATTCCAAGTAACAAAACAGACAGCAGAAGCACCAAATCCTAAAAATAATATATTAAATAAAGCAAGTGGATTTCTAAATCTTTCAATTCCTATACGAAAATCAAAAAAGAAAAGAGCTGGGAGCATGAATATCAATCCATAGAAAAATATTCTTCTTGTTGCCTGTATTGTATTATACTGATAGTCGCTTATTTTTTTAGTAACTATTGAATAAACAGACCATGTAGCTGCAGCAAGAACAGCTAATATATCACCTATTGGATTGAGTTTTAAAACAGCACTTCCATTAAAACTAATGAGTGCTACTCCTGTGATAGATACAAGAAACCCTAAGAAAAAGCTGAATTTTAATTTTTCCTGTTTTAGAAAAAAATGAGTAAGTATACCTGTAATAAAAGGAGAGATAGAAACAATAACTCCAATATTAGAAGCAAATGAATAAGTCAAAGCTATATTTTCAAAAAGAAAATATAGTGTAACTCCACATAATCCAGCCAGCATAAAGAGTTTTTCCTGTTTTTTATCTGTGAGAATCAGTTTATGTGGATAGATAAGAAGCAGAGCAACAAATCCTAGAGAAAAACGAAAAAACAATATTTCAATAGGTGTGAAATGTGTAAGGAGGACTTTTGTTGAAATAAAAGTCGTTCCCCAAATAAGTACTGTAAGAATAGCAGAAATATGCCCTAAAGTGTTTTTGTTATTCATTTATAGCCTCCAAAGATTAGTTTTTATTGATGAAAATATTCTGATATTGTTTAGGTGTAAGTCCTATGAATTTCTTAAAGAAATTACTGAAATGACTTTGATCATTAAATCCTGTAAGAAAGGCAGTTTCTGAAGGAGATATTCCTTTTTCAAGAAAAATTTTAGCTTTTTCTATCCTTACAGTTTCAAGATAACCATATGGTGTAATTCCTGTTTCTTTTGTAAAAGAACGAAGGAGATGATATTTACTGAGATTTGTAATATTACTGAGCATATCCAGTGAAATATTTTTATCAAAGTTTTTTTCTAAAAATTCACAGATTTTTTTGATATTATCACTCTGTTTTATAGGATAATTGCTTTCAGAAGAATGAAAATGATATTTCATAAGATATTCAATAATAAGTATAAAAATTTCCTCTTTTCTAAATTCCTTAGATTTATTTGAAATCATGGAATGCAGGTCTTTAATTAAAGAAGAAAGATAAAGATTTGTTATTACTGTTGGAGAAAAAAAGATTTTTTCTTCTGTTCTAGTAATATCAGTTATGCTTTTTTTCATAATTTCTTCAGATACATTTAGGCATCTGTAATCAAGAGGAAGTTCATTTATTTGTTCACAAGTATGAACATCATATGGATTAAAAATTATAATATCTCCACTTCCAACTATATATTCTTTATTGAGACATGAAAGTTTTCTTTCTCCTTTCTCAATAAAGCCAATAACATAATGTTTATGAAAATGGTTTGGGAATTTCTGCATCACACCTTTGAAAGTATAAGCCTCTATATTTAATTCTTTGTCAAATATTATAGTTCTGCTTTCTTTTTTCATAATATCCTCCTGTGTATTAGGAATATTTTAACACAAGTTTGAATTTTTTTCTTGTAAGATATTGCTTCTATAGTAAAAAATATTTTATTTGTAACATAAATGCCATAAAAAAACGGTATAAAGGTAGTATAAAATTTTTTCCCAGTATTAATTAAATTACACATTTAACCAAAAAACTTCTGACAGAACTGTTATCTGTTGGAAGTTTTTTATTATCCTAATAATTTAGCTATAAAAAATACACCCTCCATCTTATTTGTCTAAGATTTTAGGTGCAGTACAAAATATCTCTTTTTTAAGCTATAAATGATTTTAATTTTTTTACTTCTTTTTTAAATAACTTAGGAATAAATCCTACAACTTTTCCAACTAAGAATGCTGCAATAAATGTTCCTTCCCTTATTCCGTAAATATTTTTTAAAAATATAAATGAAAGCAGAACAGCCAGTATTACGGTTATAAGATCAAAACCAACCTTAATATTATGAAATTCAAAGGTTGTTTTCTTTTTTAAAGCTAGCATAACACCTTCAGCTGGGAGAGGAATCAATTCAGCTTCAAGATATAAAAATACTCCTATTCCTATAAGTATTATACTCAATATCATATATAATATTCTTATGAAATAATTAGATGAAGGTTCAAAATAAAAAATCATATTTGAAAAAGTTACAAAATATCCAAATAGACTTGCACAGATTACTTGTAAAAGATTTTGAAATTTAAATTCCTTTTTTAAAATAAAAAATTGTAGAATAATATATGAAAAAAATATAAGAGAAACACAGAGGCCTTGATCTAGACCAGCTATAATGCTTATTACATAAGGAATAGAATTTACTGGAGAAACACCTAAATTAGATTTTACTGAAAATGTTACTCCAACAGCCATTATAAACAAACCAATACAATAAATAACAGATCTCACTATATTTTTCACTTTATATCCCCCTGATTTTATATAAAATTATATTTTTGTTCGTATATATATTTTTTAGAATGTGTATCCCATATATATTTCAAATAATGGAGAAGAAGAATCCAAATCATTAGACAGCATTAGAGAAATAGGACCAAGGAATGTATCCCAGCCAATACCGCCACCATAACCATGATATCTTCTATCACCGATTTCATAAGATTTTTGGAAAGATAATCCATCAGATGAATAAGTCATCATATTATATTTTCCTATAAGGTAAAATGTATCTGTAAGCCTGTATTGAACGCCACCACGAATCATATAAAATTCATCAGTATATCTTCCCATCATAGGGAGACCTATAAATGAAAATGCCAAATCATTATCTCTTAATCCACCTAATTTAAATAGGCTGCTGTTAGGAACATTTTCACCTGCTGTTTTTCCTCCAGATATTCCTAAATTCATAGAGAATTTTTCAGTTACAGGAAGATAGAAATCAGTAGAAAACATAAAACCATTATAATTTATATCTTTACTTGCTACACCTTGGGTGTTAAAACCATCAAAGCGCAGAACATTTCCTTTTGATGGAAAATTCTTTTTATTAAGAGTATCAATATAAAGATACATACCAGTAGAAACAGTTTGATAACTTTCATGGAAATCTCTGTATGCTCTGCTTCCACTGGAATATTTATTGTCTGTATCTTGATATCCTAGAGTTAATCCTGTAACAACATTATTAGATATTGCAGTACCAAGTGATAAAGTAGTTTTAAAAGTATTTGAATCATATGTTGAAACCTTATTTCCATCATTAAAGATAAATAATGGGTCTACTTCATAACCTATACTTGCAGCAGTTAAAATTTTAATTCTTCCTAGTTCATAAAATGAAAGATTATTAAGAGCTACTTTAGGATAGCTTGATGCTTCTGCCTTTACAGTATAGTTTCTAGTCCATAATCCAAAGTTTGGTATAGTAGCAGAAATATTCATAGAACCACCATAATTAGAAGCGTAATTAAGTGAAGCATTGATATTTATTCCATCTTTTTCTTTTACTTTAAATATAATGGTATCTCCATCTACCTCATAAAAAGCTCTCTCTATATAGCTTACTGAATAAACTCTTTTTGTCCAGTCATTTAAATCAGCTCTGGTAAATTGGCTGCCATTAACATTTGGCATAAGATTTTTAACTTTTTCTTCAGTAAGAATTTCATTTCCAACAAGTTTTATATTTTTTATCAGTATAGGTTTTTCTTTAAGATTTTTTTCTTTTATTTCTTTAAATTCTTCTGGATAACTTAAATTTTCTAAAATATATCCATATTTTTCAGCAGCTTTTTCACCCTCATCAACAAGTGCTGAAAGATTGCTGAAATCTATTGTATCGTGATCTTTTACATCTGGAACTATTAAAATATCAGCCAACCTTTTATGTAAATCAACTTTTCTATTTCCATTATATGTAGCAAGTTTGTCTAAAATAGTTATAAGATTAGATTTTTCATTTATTTTAGAGGCTTCAGCTGAAATATCAACAGCTATAATTATATCAGCTCCTAATGAAAGAGCTACATCTATAGGAAAGTTATTAACAACTCCTCCATCTACATAAAATTTTCCATTGTCTTCTATGGGTTCAAGAAAACTAGGTATAGCCATACTTTTAAAAGTGGCAAGTGCAAGGTCTCCATCTCTTATAATTACTTCTTTTCCAGTTTGTAAATCAGTAGTGATAGCTCTGTACTGAATAGGAAGATCATTAAAATTTTTAATATTTTCAGCTCTGTTAAATATTTCTTTTAATTGTAAATAAATATTCTCTCCATTTAAAAATCCCATAGGGAATGACAATTTAAGGTTTTTGTCTATACTGACAGTAAAAGGATATTTATCATTCTCTATTTTATCTTCTATATTTTTTAGATTTCTGTCTTTTGAATTTGTAAGAAGTGAAGTAAACTTCAGGTTAAGTATAGTTTTTTCTATTTCATCAGGAGAGTAGCCAATAGAGTACATTCCTCCTACTATACTACCAACACTTGTTCCTATTATTATATCCACAGGAATCTGATATTTTTCAAGAACTTTAAGAACTCCAACATGGGCAGCTCCTTTTGCGCCTCCACCACTTAGGACAAGGGCTATTTTCGGTCTGCCTTCAGAAACAGGAACTTTTTTTGTAACATCAGTATCTGTACTTTCTATTTTTTCTTTTAAAAGTTCTAGATGAGCCTGCTGCATTTTTAATTCTTCTATTGCTTTATTGATTGCATCCACTTTATAAGATTTAGACTGAACTCCATCAGAAAATGAGAAAGAAAACATCAGAATAAAGAAGTGGAGAATCAAGATTTTTTTTATCATAAGTAATGCATCTCCCTGAGTAAAGTTATTAACATATAATTTTATCATAAAATTATGAAAGGAGTAAGAAAAACTTTTGTAAATACTTTGACCTTTACAATAAATCTGGAATGTGTTAAGATTTTAGATGGAAAATATAGGAAGAAATTAGGAGAGATAAGAAATGGCACTTCTGCAGGTAAATAATTTATTTATGGGATTTACAGGAGAAACTTTGTTTAAGAATATAAGCTTTTCAATAGATGAAAAGGATAAAATAGGAATGATAGGGGTAAATGGAGCAGGAAAAAGTACCCTTATTAAAATACTTTTGGGATTAGAATATGATGAAGTTGACCCTGAAACAAATCAAAGGGGAACAATATCAAAAAAAGGTGGATTAAAAATAGGATACCTTTCACAGCATCCTAATCTTAATCATGATAATACTGTCTTTGAAGAATTAATGACAGTTTTTTCTAATGTGCAGAATGATTATCATAGAATACAGGAATTAAATATCATATTGGCAGAAAATCTCGATGACTTTGATAAAACTATGGAAGAATTAGGTACTGTAACAGCAAGGTATGAGCAAAATGAAGGATATGCAATAGAATATAAAGTAAAACAGATATTGAATGGACTTAGTCTGGCAGAATCTTTGTGGAGTTCAAAAATAAGGGATTTGTCTGGAGGGCAGCTTTCAAGGGTGGCATTAGGAAAGATTCTTTTGGAAGAACCGGAACTTTTGATATTAGATGAGCCTACTAATCATTTAGATTTAAATGCTATTGAATGGCTGGAAAAAATATTAAAAGACTATAAAAAAGCTTTTATCCTTATTTCACATGATGTTTATTTCTTAGATAATGTAGTGAACAGAATATTTGAAATAGAAGGGAAAACTTTAAAAACATATAATGGAAATTATACAGATTTCACTATTCAAAAAGAGGCTTATTTATCAGGAGCTGTAAAAGCTTTTGATAAAGAACAGGATAAACTCAGAAAAATGGAGGAGTTTATCAGAAGATACAAAGCAGGAGTAAAATCTAAACAAGCAAGAGGTAGAGAAAAGATACTTAACAGAATGGATAAAATGGAAAATCCTGTTATTACAACAAAAAAAATAAAACTTAAATTTGAAACTGACACTACAAGTGTAGATTTAGTATTAAGAATAAAAGACTTAGCAAAATCTTTTGATGGAAAAGAAATATTTTCTAATTTAAATCTGGATATATACAGAGGAGACAGAGTTGGAGTAATTGGAAAAAATGGTGTGGGAAAATCTACTTTGCTGAAAATAATAAATGGTATGGAAAAACAGAGCAAAGGAGATTTTAAAATAGGAGATAGAGTAAAAATTGGATATTATGACCAAAATCATCAGGGGTTGGATCCTAAAAAAACTGTTTTAGAAGAACTAATGTATCATTTTGTATTAAGTGAAGAAGAAGCAAGAAATATATGTGGAGGTTTTCTTTTTACAGAAGATGATGTATATAAAGAAATATCTAGTTTGAGTGGAGGAGAAAAGGCAAGGGTGGCATTTATGAAACTCATGTTGGAAAAACCTAATTTTTTGATATTGGATGAACCTACTAACCATTTGGATATATATTCAAGGGAGATTTTGTCTGAATCTCTTGAAGATTACACAGGAACAATATTGGTAGTATCACATGATAGAAATTTTTTAGATTGTGTTGTTAATAATATATATGAAGTAAAAAAAGATGGAGCAGAACTTTTTAAAGGAGATTATAATTCTTATTTAAATCAAAGAGAAGAAGTGAAAGAAAAAGATGTTAAGGCTTCTCTTAATTTTGAAGAACAGAAAAAAAATAAAAACAGAATATCATCTCTTGAGAAAAAAATAATAAAAGCTGAATCAGATGTGGAAAAACTTGAAGAAAAAAAATCTGCTAAAGAAGAAGAGTATAATGAAGCAGGAATAGAAAATAATGTAGATAAGCTTATGGAAATACAAAAAGAACTGGAAGAATTAGATATGGAGATACTTTCTTTGATGGAAGAATGGGAAGAGTTAGAAAATGAATTAAAAACTTTAAAAAATACTTTCTAAATTTGATAAAGTATGATATAATTGTAAAGATTTATAAATATAACCTTAGCTTTATATTGACTTTTTGAAACAAAGTGATTATAATATTTAAGTTATAATATATAAAATTATTTTAAAATAATAGGAAGGAGGGTAAAATGCCTACTTTAAGTCAATTAGTAAAAAATGGAAGAGACACTTTACTAGAAAAGAAAAAATCACCAGCATTACAAGGAAACCCACAAAGAAGAGGAGTTTGTGTAAGAGTTTATACAACTACACCTAAAAAACCAAACTCAGCTTTAAGAAAGGTTGCCAGAGTAAAATTAACTAATGGAATCGAAGTTACTTGCTACATTCCAGGAGAAGGACACAATTTACAAGAACACTCAATCGTACTTGTAAGAGGTGGAAGAACAAAAGACTTACCAGGGGTTAGATACAAAGTTATCAGAGGAGCTTTGGATACAGCTGGAGTTGCAAAAAGAAAACAATCAAGATCTAAATATGGAGCTAAAAAAGCGTAATTATAGGGAGGTGAACAGTTAAAAATGTCAAGAAGAAGAGCAGCAGTAAAAAGAGATGTACTACCTGATTCTAGATACTCAGATAAAGTAGTTACTAAAGTTATCAATTCAATTATGTTAGATGGAAAAAAAGCTATCGCTGAAGGAATATTCTACTCAGCTATGGATTTAATAAAAGAGAAAACTGGTCAAGAGGGGTATGATGTATTTAAACAAGCATTAGATAATATCAAACCTCAAATCGAAGTTAGATCAAGAAGAATCGGGGGAGCTACATACCAAGTTCCAGTTGAAGTAAGAGTTGAAAGACAACAAACTTTAGCAATCAGATGGTTAACACTTTATACAAGACAAAGAAAAGAATATGGTATGATCGAAAAATTAGCAGCAGAATTAATTGCAGCAGCTAATAATGATGGAGCAACTATAAAGAAAAAAGAAGATACTTATAAAATGGCAGAAGCAAACAGAGCTTTCGCACATTACAAAATCTAATTTTTTATAGATGGCAGAGATTAACTTTATTCATTTTTTTTGAGGAGGAAATACTTAATGGCTAGGAAAGTTTCTTTAGATATGACTAGAAACGTTGGAATTATGGCTCATATCGACGCAGGAAAAACTACTACTACTGAAAGAATCCTATTCTATACAGGAGTAGAGCATAAGCTAGGAGAAGTTCATGAAGGTGGAGCTACAATGGACTGGATGGAACAAGAGCAAGAAAGAGGTATCACTATCACTTCTGCTGCAACAACTTGTTTCTGGAGAGATCATAGGGTAAATATAATAGACACACCAGGACACGTGGACTTTACAGTTGAGGTTGAAAGATCTCTAAGAGTTCTAGATGGAGCAGTTGCAGTATTCTCAGCAGTTGATGGGGTACAGCCTCAATCAGAAACTGTTTGGAGACAAGCTGACAAATATCAAGTACCAAGAATCGCATTTTTTAATAAAATGGATAGAATTGGTGCTGACTTCAGCATGTGTGTTGGAGATATCAAAGATAAATTAGGATCAAATCCTGTACCAATTCAATTACCAATTGGTGCAGAAGATTACTTTGAAGGAGTAATTGATCTAATCACTATGAAAGAAATTATCTGGCCTATCGATTCAGATAATGGACAAAAATTTGAAGTAAAAGAAATCAGAGCAGAATTAGCTGATAAAGCTGAAGATGCAAGACAATTCATGTTGGAATCAGTTGTTGAAACAAGTGATGATTTAATGGAAAAATTCTTTGGTGGAGAAGAAATCACTGAAGAAGAAATTAAAGGGGCTCTTAGAAAAGCAACTATTGCTAATATGATAGTTCCAGTAACTTGTGGAACAGCATTCAAAAATAAAGGAATACAATCATTACTTGATGCTATTGTTGATTATATGCCAGCACCTACAGACGTTGCAATGGTAAAAGGAACTGACATGAAAGACTCTTCTATTGAAATAGAAAGAGAAATGTCAGATGATGCTCCATTCGCAGCTCTAGCATTTAAAGTTATGACAGATCCATTTGTTGGAAAATTAACATTCTTTAGAGTATACTCAGGTATTGTAGAAAAAGGAACTTATGTTCTAAACTCTACAAAAGGTAAAAAAGAAAGAATGGGAAGAATACTTCAAATGCATGCTAATAAAAGAGAAGAAATTGAAGCAGTTTATTGTGGAGATATCGCAGCAGCAGTAGGATTGAAAGAAACTACTACTGGAGATACTCTTTGTGCAGAAAATGCTCCAATAGTTCTTGAAAAAATGGAATTCCCAGATCCAGTTATTTCAGTTGCTGTTGAACCAAAAACAAAAGCAGACCAAGAAAAAATGGGAATCGCTTTATCAAAACTTGCTGAGGAAGATCCTACTTTCAAAGTTAAATCTGATGAAGAAACTGGACAAACAATCATTTCAGGAATGGGAGAACTTCACCTTGAAATCATTGTTGACAGAATGAGAAGAGAATTCAAAGTTGAATCTACAGTAGGAAAACCACAAGTTGCTTACAGAGAAACAATTCTTGGAACTACAGACCATGAAGTTAAATATGCAAAACAATCTGGAGGTAAAGGACAATACGGACACGTTAAAATTATCCTTGAACCAAATCCAGGAAAAGGATTTGAATTTGTTAATAAAATAACTGGAGGAGTTATTCCTAGAGAATATATTCCAGCAGTTGAAAAAGGAAGTAGAGAAGCTCTAGAAAGCGGAGTTGTAGCTGGATATCCAGTTGTTGATGTAAAAGTAACTCTTTATGATGGATCATACCATGAGGTTGACTCATCAGAAATGGCGTTTAAACTTGCAGGATCAATGGCTGTTAAACAAGCTGCTGCTAAATCTAATCCAATAATCCTTGAACCAGTATTCAAAGTAGAAGTAACTACTCCAGAAGAATATATGGGAGATATTATAGGAGACCTTAACTCAAGAAGGGGAATGATAGGTGGAATGACAGACAGAAATGGTGCTAAAATCATTGATGCTAAAGTTCCTTTATCTGAAATGTTTGGATATGCTACTGACTTAAGATCTAAATCTCAAGGAAGAGCAACTTACTCTATGGAATTTGCTGAATACATTCAAGTACCAGCTTCTATCCAAAAAGGAATTCAAGAAGAAAGAGGAAAATAGTCTTTCTTGTATATGGTAACTTTATAAAGGGTTGGCACCATAAAGTGCCAGCCATAAAAAATAAAATATAAAAATTAGGAGGAGAATTTAAATGGCTAAAGCAAAATTCGAAAGAAGCAAACCCCATGTAAACATTGGAACAATTGGACACGTTGACCACGGAAAAA
>ERZ773144.3477-NODE-3477-length-10886-cov-5.035638_pt1 | contig 10886 bp, 9 predicted proteins | sample MGYA00580849_ERZ773144 | MGnify/ENA primary metagenome ERZ773144 (study PRJEB29015, sample SAMEA2737861) | human gut metagenome | biome: human gut; feature: human-associated habitat; material: faeces | place: China | collected 2012 ...
GCTTGCCCGGTGGTGTGAGAGGACGAAAGTTTTATTACTTTCTCCTACTCGATTTTAACTTATCTTGTACGATTTTCTTTACCATTGGATAGGCAATAAGTGCAATCACAATACCTGCAGCTCCTTGTACTACGTTGGCTGGAATTTCACTTGCAGCTACGATCCAGCTTCCTTTTAATATGTATTTGGCAATGAAGTATCCAAATACCATAATGACAGATCCCAATACGTAGCTTGCGATTTGTTTCGGTTTAGAGTAGTTTTTCATAAGTAGGGATACTACGATTCCTTCTAGTCCTTTGATGATTAGGGTAAAGAAGAAGTAGTGTCCGTATCCTCCGGCTACATCGGCTAGTGCGCTTCCTAAGCCTCCAATCAAGAAGCTTTCAAATGGATTTAAAAAGCTTGCGAATAATAGGATGAATCCGTCTCCTAGATTGAAGTATCCGTCTAATGCGTTTGGTACTTTGATGAACATGGTTGCGACAAATACAAGTGCCATACCTAGTCCAGTGAGTACGATTTCGTATGTTTGTTTGTTTTTCATAATCTTTCCTTCTTTCTGTAACTTAGTGACTATTATACTTGTTTCTGTATATAAAAAAATATACAATTATAAAAAATAAATAGGGGACAGTTGATGAAAAAGTATCAGGTAATTTATGATTTGTATAAGGAGTCGATTCTTTCTGGAATCTTAAAGTATGGGGATCGTGTGGATTCGATTCGTGAATGTGTAAAGAAGATGAATGTGTCTAAGACTACGGTGGAAAATGCGTATAATAAGTTGGTTTTGGATGGGTTTATTTCAAGTCAAGAAAAAGTGGGGTATGTGGTGAGTATGAATCCGGAGCGTATCTTACTGCATCAGGAAATTTTGGATTATTCTTCGAGTCATAAAGAAAAATCGTATGATTATGATTTTCGGATTCAGTCGGTTTCTTTTGATTCGTTTGAAACGACGATTTGGAAACGATATATGAAGGGTGTTTTGAATGATAAGCGTTTGATGTCAAGTTATGGTTTAGCGCAGGGTGAGTATGGATTAAGGCAGGCTCTATGTAAGTATGTGTATCAGAATCGGAATATTTTGTGTTTTCCTGAACAGATGGTGATTGGTTCCAACTATCAGTCTTTGTTGTATATATTTTGTGGGATGTTGGATAAGTCAAAGGTGATTGGTTTAAGCACTTTAGTGGATGATCAGGCGAAGCAGGTGTTTTTGTCGTATGGTTTTCATGTGGAATATTTGAATCCAAATTCTTTTGTGAAGGATATTAAAAGGTTGAATGTGGATGTTGTCTATGTGAATACAACTTGTTTTACGTCGGATAGACAGTCTATGAGTGAAAGAATTCGTGAGGAATTGGTTTCTTTAGAGAATGTTTTGATTCTTGAGGATGATTATAATGGGGAGCTAGTGTATGCTTCTAAAATCAAGACTTCGTTGTGTTCAAAAAGTAAGAATGTGATTTATTTTTCTTCGTTTTCAAGACTATTGTTACCGAGTCTTCGTATTGGGTATATGATTTTAAATGAGGAGTATATGCGTAAGTATAGTGCTTCTTATTTTGGTCCGACGACGAGTAAAATTGAGCAGGTGGCTTTTACGCAGTATATTGTGGATGGGTATTTGCAGAAGCATTTAAGAAAGCTTGTTCGTGAGTATAAGGAGAAGCATTTGTATTTAAAGAAATTGATTGATACATATATGGGTTGTTCGTATATTTTGGATGAGACATATATGGCGTATTGGTTAAATTTAGATGTGGATGTATCGCGTTTTAGGGATTTGTGTGAATCGCATAGTGTCACAATTAGTATTTCAAATGGGCGTGTAGGATTGTCTTTTGCGAGTATGAGTAAAGAATTGATGTTAGATGGTGTGATTCGTCTTGCAGAAATATGGAAAGAGTGTTAAAATTTTATCGATTCGACAGTGAAGAAGATAAGTAGGATTAAAAAGGCTAGTGCAAAAGAGAGAGGGCGTTTGGTGAAAGCTCTTCGAGTCTTTTAATTTGAAGCTACTTTGGAGTTGAAACGTAGTCGGCGTTAACGAGTGAATTGAGGGCATTTTTCGATTTTGAAAAATGAACTAGGATGGTACCGCGTAATTATACGTTCCTAGAAATAGGAGCGTTTTTTTATTGGAGGAAGAAAAGATGAAACAATTAACTGGTAATCAGATTCGTCAGATGTTCTTGGATTATTTTAAATCTAAAGGGCATATGATTGAGCCGGGCGCAAGTTTGATTCCGCACAATGACCCAACATTATTATGGATCAATGCGGGTGTTGCGGCTTTGAAGAAATATTTTGATGGTAGTGAAAAACCGGCCTCAAATCGTATTGCGAATGCGCAGAAATCAATTCGTACAAATGATATTGAAAATGTAGGGCGTACGGCTCGTCACCACACTTTCTTTGAAATGTTAGGAAACTTCTCAATTGGAGATTATTTCAAGGATGAAGCCATTCAGTTTGCGTGGGAATTTTTAACAAGCGAAGAATGGATGGGTATTGATAAGGACAGATTGTATGTGTCTGTATATACAGATGATGCGCGTGCTTATGAAGTATGGACTACAATTTGTGGTGTAGACCCTAGTCATATTTTAAAGACAGATGATAACTTCTGGGAAATTGGTAAGGGACCTGGTGGACCAGATAGTGAAATTTTCTTTGATCGTGGAGAAAAATATGATCCTGAGGGATTGGGAGAAAAATTATTCTTTGATGAAATGGAAAATGATCGTTATGTAGAAGTATGGAATGTTGTATTCTCTCAATATGATTGTGATCCAAGTATTGATCGTAAAGATTATAAGGAACTTCCTCAGAAGAACATTGATACAGGTATGGGTCTTGAGCGTTTGGTTGCCTTAGTTCAGGATGGAGAAACAAACTTTGATACGGATTTATTCTTGCCTATTATTCGTGCAACGGAAGCTATGGCAAAACATCCTTATGAAGGTGAATATAAGATGGCTTACCGTGTTATCGCGGACCACGTTCGTACAGTAACTTTTGCGTTGAGTGATGGTGCTAACTTCTCAAATAGTGGTCGTGGTTATGTACTTCGTCGTGTACTTCGTCGTGCGGTTCGTTATGGTTTAAAATTAGGTTTGGATGAACCATTCTTATATAAACTAGTTCCTGTTGTTGCGGATTTAATGGAGGATTTCTATCCATATTTGCAGGAGCATGTTGCGTTCAACCAGAAGTTGATTAAGGTGGAAGAAGAAACTTTCAAGAAGACTTTAAAGGTTGGTCAGGCATTACTAGACGAAGAGATCAGCAAGGCTAAAGATGGAAAGCTTAGTGGTGAAGTTGTCTTCAAATTGTATGATACATATGGATTCCCATTTGAATTGACACAAGAAATTGCCGAAGAAAGTGGTATTACAGTAAGTCATGATGAGTTTGATGCAGAGATGAATAAACAAAAAGAGCGTGCTCGTAATGCGCGTAATGTAAAGGATTCTTTTGCGTCTCAAAATGAAGAGTTGATGAACTTCAATGAGCCTAGTGAATTTATTGGTTATGATCACTTAACTTGTGATGGTAAGATCATTGCGTTATTTAATGCTGAGGGTAAAATGGTTGATTCTTTAGAAGATGAAGGTATGATCATTTTAGATGAAACTTGTTTCTATGCTGAAAGTGGTGGACAGGTTGCCGATAAGGGAACATTTACGGCTGATGGTGTAGAAGTAGAAGTATTAGATGTTCAAAAGACGCGTAATAAACAGCATATTCACACAGTAAAAATCAATAGTGGTGTATTAGAAAAGGGTATGTCTTTACATGGTAAAGTAAATGTCAAAGATCGTTTGGCAACTACAGCGAACCACTCTTGTACACACTTGTTGCAGTCGGCTTTAGTTAAGGTATTGGGTGATCATATTCACCAGGCTGGTTCTTATAATTGTCCTGAATATTTGCGTTTTGACTTCAATCACTATGAAAAGGTTACGGCTGAACAATTGGCTGAAGTAGAACGTATTGTGAATGAATATATTAGTGCGGCATATCCAGTAACGAAAGAAGTAATGCCTATTGAAGAGGCTAAAAAATCTGGTGCCACTGCATTATTTGATGAAAAGTATGGAGATACAGTTCGTGTTGTAACAATGGGTGATGTATCTAAGGAATTCTGTGCTGGATGTCATGTAGAAAACACAGCTCAGATTGGTCTATGCAAAATCATTAGTGAGGAAAGTATTGGTTCAGATTCTCGTCGTATTACGGCTAAGACTAAATTTGCGGCTTACCAAGATTTTGCACAAGAACACAATATGTTAGAAAATATTGCGGATAGTGCGAAACAAAAGGGTATTAAGAATATTGATACAAAGGTTGAAGCCGCATATAAGACTATGCACGATATGCAAAAGGAAATCGATAACTTGAAAAACCAAATCTTTACATTGAAATCTAAAGAGTGGGCTACTGAGGCTAAAGATTTTGGAAAAGTCAATGTATTGATTAAATCTGTTTCTGGAATGGATGCAGGTGCATTGAAGGATATTGTTTCTAACTTAAAGGCTAGTGATGACAAGATGGTTGTATTCTTTGTGAACACAAATCAAGAAAAGGTTGTCTTTGTATCTGGTGCAGGTAAAGAGGCTGTTAAGGCTGGCGTACATGCGGGTCAATTGGTTAAGAAAGCGGCTCAAATCTGTTCTGGTAATGGTGGTGGAAAGCCAGATATGGCTCAAGCCGGTGGTAAGGATGCTTCTAAGGTCGATGAAGCTATCCGTGCTATTACAGAAGAATTGAAAAGTTTATAAAAGGTTTAGGGTATACTAAGGTATACCCTTATTTTTTGGTGTATGAAAAAGAAGAGTAAATATAGAATCCGTATGGATGAATTAAAAAGATTTAAAAAAAAGCATAAGCTCACAAAGAAAGAGAAGGAAAGACTTCATTGGTGGGTAGATGCAGGTCATAGTGCATATGATACGCGTTGGTGGGATGAGTTGGAGCAGGAAGAAGCACTTGATGAACTACTTTGTGGTTTGACAGACAAACAAAAGGATTATGTATATAGTTATTGTATGAATTGGAATCCGTTCATCGATGAGCCTTATTTTGATTATGAAAAATTTGAAGAATTAGATTTAGAGAATTTACCGACTTTTGAAGAAGAACCAGAGATTGATTTACCGTTTTAATTGATTTGACATAGCTAACTAACCACTTTATACTTTTATTATAGGAAATGAAAGGGTTTTATATATGAATTTGGATGAACATTGGTATGTATTATTGACCATACGTTCTAAGGAAGAGGAAGTATGTAAATACTTGAATGAAAACGAGGGTATTTTTGCGTTTAGTCCTAAGATGGAGTTTTATCATAGGGTTTCTAAACAGATTCAATTGCGAACTTTATTCGGTGGCTATGTATTTGTGGTGAGTAAATTGTCACAGGTAGAAGTGGATCGTATTTTTAGAAAGTTTCCTTTGGAGAGTGTTTTTATTCATGAATTAAAATATAAAGAGGATATTTCTGCATTAACAGATGAAGAGATTCGTATTCTTACGATGTTGATGGATGACAAGAAGATTCTTCGTATGTCTTATGGTGTATTACTCAATAATAAGATTCATGTGACAAGAGGTCCGTTAGTAAATATGGATGATTATATTATTAAGTATGATAAGCATAACCGTTTGGCTACATTGAATCTTAATTTCTTGAATCAGATCTGGAAAGTGGGAGTCACCTTAATTGAATAGTGTGATAGAATGGATGTGTTGTGGACATGTCCATTTTTTATGAGGGGTAAAGGGTAATGAATGTACATATAACAAATATTTATGGGTTTATACAAGATCAAGATTTAAAGAAGAAACAAAATCTATATGCGGATGCAGGGCATGCATTGGGCTTTAAAGAAATGGGAATCTTTAATTTTGATGTAACTACAGATACAGAGAGCGAATTATCAAAGCGTTTGGATGGAATCATTTCATCACTTCAATTCAATGATCTGGTGGTTGTACAATTACCAACTGGCAATGGAGAACATTATGATAATTTATTGATTAATAAACTTAGGGCTTATAATACAAAGATTTGTGTTCTTTTGCATCAAACAATTGAATATGAGTATATATTAAATTCTGTTGATTTAATTATGCCTACAAGTAATGAGGTACATGCTTATTTGAAAGAACATAATTACACGAATGTTTTCTATAAGAAGAATATTCATTATGAATTTAATTCAAATTGTTCTGGTTTATTATCTTCAGATTTCTATATTAAGAAGTATTTAATTGATGCAGTGGATCAATTAGAAGAACCTGTATTAGATGAGGATGTCATTCATATTGGTTTTGGACTACATGATAAGGATGGTCATTATAGTGTTTGGGTAGGAACGGCTATGCAGTCTATAATTGATCATACGGATTCGAAATTATGTTTCCATATCCTTCATGATGAGACTGTGAGTGAAGAAAATAAGAGAAAACTTAAACAAGTAGCACATCAAAAAGGAGATAGTATACAATTTTATTTTATTGATACTTCAATATTCGATGATGTGGAAGACAGGCTGCATCGATTTACTGTTGGAACAATGTTTAGATTGATGTTGCCAGAAATTCTTCCAAATTTGAATAAAATCATTTATTTAGATGCCGATTTATTGGTGAATCGAGACATAAAAGGATTATGGGATATAGATGTTTCTAACTATTGCGTTGCTGGTGTTAGAGATTATGGAACGTATCGTAATACTGAAAATCCGTATCCAGTAGTGCATGGATTAGTAGATAGAGGTAAGTATATAAATGCTGGGGTTGTTGTGCTTAATTTGAATAAAATAAGAACAACTATAAATTTGAAAAAAGCAAGTATTGATTATTTGATTGAACATCCTAAGTCTGATTTGTTTGATCAGGATGCGCTAAATGTAGTTTGTAGAAACTCTATATTAATATTAGATGATAAGTGGAATGTTTATGTATGTATCGTAAGATTTGAAAACAATAAAGAATTAGATGATTGCATATATCATTATGCTGGAACAACTGTAATTTTATATAGTGGACATAAAGTTGATGTTGAATATTTCAAGATTTTGAATAAAACGCCTTGGGCAAACGTTGAAAGTGAAAAAAGATTAAGTGAATGTATAAATAGATTAAACGATCGTATTTATCAATATACCAGGATGGTGTATCGTTTAACTATACCAGGGGTAAAACATATTTTTTATGGTGAAGAAAATTTTATGTTTAGAAAATTATATAATTCAATAAAATTGGGTGAAGATGATTACAGAGTGATGAAACGATCATATAATCAGGATGGTGATATTCTACCTTGTAAGGATTTAGAGGTTCTTAAAGAAGAAAATGGTCCTTTAATTATTTTTGTGCTATATGAATCTGATAATTATACGGCAATACAAAATTTAGAAGAACTTGGATTTAAAAATGAAGAAGATTTTTTTGTCGTCGCGAGATTCTTCTCTGTTTATGATGGTGGATTTATTTGATAGATATTAGCATATTTTATATTTATTTTAATTAATGGGGTTGCAAAGTATGAAATTATTATTGGAAGAATGTTATAAAGATGAATTTGATGATTTACAAGATAATGAATATATTTTTGGACATGAGGATGGACAGAATACTGTTTTATCTCCGTATAGAGCACTAATTAATCATTATAATAAATATCAGCATGAATACTCGGATTTGTTTTATAACAATTTAGATATTCCAGAGTTCTGGTATGTTTTTCCACAAGATGATTATGGACAAATCCTGTATCATGGTGAGAAAAAGGCAAGTATATTTTTTAAAGAACCAGTAATTAAAAGAAATGTTCATAAAGTAGAATGGTTAGATAATGGTTTTAATTATAAAACGGATTATTATGATCTATATGGATTGAAGTTTTTTTCAGAGTATTATGATCAAAATATGGGTTTGTTGATGACATCGTTTTACACGGACAACAATAAAGAAATTTTAACTATTCATCATCAAAACGAGGCTTTTTTAGTGAACACAAATTATAAAACGAATGTATTTTATTCTTATAGAGAATTTGTTCAATATGTAGAAAGCTTTATGAAAGGGTAAATTATGTCAGTATATGTATTTAATTTATTAGTGGGATTTAGTCCAAATGGTATAGATAATGCTCAAGGGTACCGAGAAAAAATGTATGATCAAATCGGATTAGATAGTAAATATGTATTTACTGAATTCCCTGATATGAGAGATATTATGCTATATAAAAATGTTGGTATTCCTGTAAATAAAATGATTAATCCGCATTTAAAGTTAACGGGAAGAGATTGTTTTAATTTTACTGATAATACTGAATCTATGATACAAAGAATTCAAGCAGATATGAATGTGTCTGAAATGGTGCATTTAGAAAATAGTATACAGTTTTGGAATGATGGTTATTTGATGTGTGAGATTCATACATTGCCTTTTGATCAAAGTCATTTCTATAAGGTGCTATATTTTAAAGAAAATTGTTTACTAAAGAAAGAGTTTTATTCTGGTGGATTAGTTTGTTCAGATTACTATATTACTGCAAAAAATGAAAATGGGAGTCTTTATGCAAAATTAGTAAAAAGATCTTTTTATAAGGAAAATGGGGAGATTTGTTTTGAGCAAATTGGGGATGATTATTTTCTTAATAATGGAGAAAAGCTGAATCACTATGATATGTTAGATTTATTCTTCGATATGTTAAAATTGTCTAAGAAAGATACTTTTATCTTAGATCGAGCATTTGATTTAAGGTTTAATCATGTAATACTAGAAAAAAGATTACCTTGTAAAATAATTTGTGTAATTCATTCAGGGCATTATTTTAAACCGAATCAATCTCCGTATGCATTATTTTTAAATTTTGAATACTATTTTTGGTTTAAATATTCAAAATATATTGATTCTTTTGTGGTATCAACTGAAAGTCAAAAGCGTGATTTAATCAATGTGCTTACACAATACAAATATGATATTCCAAGAATAAATGTAATTCCTGTAGGTTCTGTTGATGGATTGCGTGTATCAAATAACAGAAAACGTAAATCAATTATCACAGCATCGCGAATTGTGAGAGGAAAAAGGATTGATTTATTAATACGAGCTGTTATTGAAGCACATAAAATAGATGATGATATATCATTAGATATATATGGAGAAGATGATTTTTCTTTACAAAGGGAATTAATGCAAATTATTCAAAATAATAATGCATCTGATTATATTCAATTTATGGGATTTCAATGTTTAGATGAAGTATACCAAAATTATGAATTATATATTACAACATCAAATTTTGAAACGTTTGGATTAACATTGTTAGAAGCAATATCATCTGGATGTGCTTTGATTGGTTTAAATGTACCATATGGGAATACTACTTTCATAAAGAATGGTAAAAATGGCTATTTGATAGATTATAATTATGATTGCACAAAAGAGTATGAAAATGAATTGGTAAAGAGTATTGCTTCAAAAATAATTAGAGTCTTTGCAGATTATAAAAAACTCAATGATTTTAAGGAATATTCTTATAAAATTGCGAATGAATTTTTAGAAACAAAAATTAGTGAGAAGTGGAGAAAAATGTTATGAGGATACATGTGACAAATGTTTATGGATTTAGTGGTATGAGTACAGTTTTACAATCGCAACATGAAGTAATGGATATCTTAAAGGATTTAAGTGATAGTGAAATCGGATTGTATGCGTATATATATGAAGATGAGCCAAAAAATGAATTATCTTCACGATATGATGGGATTATAGCTAGAGTTACGCCTGGAGATGTTGTTATTTTTCAATCGCCAACATGGAATGGAGTGGATTGGGATAATGGTTTAGTTGATAAAATAAAGGCATATGGAGGAAGAGTCGTATTTTTTATTCAGGACGTTCCTCCGATTCAATTTGAAAACAATTATTTTCTAATGCCTTATTTTATTAATATGTACAATAAAGCTGAAGTGGTGATTGTTCCTTCTGAAAGAATGTATCAAAGACTTGTAGAAGAAGGGTTAACTGTTAAGAAATATGTAGTACAGAAGATGTGGGATTTTAATGTGCATATGGATTTGCATACACCTTCTTTCGAAAGAAAACTCTATTTTTTAGGAGGTGTTTCAAGATTTCCTTATATTCAAGATTGGAAATGCAATACTCCATTGTATTGTTTTGGAGTTCATCAACCGGATTATGATTATTCCAAGGTACATTTCGGGGGATGGCTAAATAAACCAGAATTATTGTTGGAATTATCTAAAGGTGGTTTTGGATTGGTTTGGGGAACTTCAGAAGATCCCAAAGATGAAAAAGTGTATTATAAGATGAATTGTTCGTATAAGTTAGCTTCTTATTTATCAGCAGGTATTCCGGTTATAGTTCCTGATTATTTATCAAATGCAGATTTTGTGAAAGAAAAAAGAATAGGATTTGTAGTCTCAAGTCTAGAAGAGGCGGATGAGATGATTCTAAATTGTACAGAAGATAATTATAATCATATGGTTTCGAATTTAAAACATGTACAATATTTAATAAATAATGGCTATTTTACTAAGAAATTATTTGTGGATACAATCATGGCTTTGGACTAGATGAGTTTATCTAAATATAACTCTGGTTAGCATACTGGTTATATTATTTTTATACTTATTTCAATATATGTTCATGCATATTAACAAATGTAGATTATTTTTAAAAAAGTGGTTAGAAATCGTGTTTTTTACTTGAATAAATCAAGCTTTCCGTTTACTATTAAACCTAGTAAGGGAAGAGTGCATCTTTTTGTGTACTCAAGTGAGTATTCCACGCACTCAGAGCCACTCTGTCCACCGCTGAGAGCCACCTGTTCC
>ERZ773144.3491-NODE-3491-length-10856-cov-55.290714_pt1 | contig 10856 bp, 9 predicted proteins | sample MGYA00580849_ERZ773144 | MGnify/ENA primary metagenome ERZ773144 (study PRJEB29015, sample SAMEA2737861) | human gut metagenome | biome: human gut; feature: human-associated habitat; material: faeces | place: China | collected 2012 ...
GCACCCAGTTCTGGAACCAGGGCCGGACGCAGGAGATCAAGGATCGGGTGTTGCATCTGTAATTACGATTTTGATGCCCTCCGCTTCGCTCTGGGCATAACAGTGGAAAAATTATTTTTTATTTCACGTTTGGAGCGGCCTGCGGGCCGCTCCAAACGTATTTTCACCGGAAGGGCCGCAGCGGCAGGCTTCCATTTCTTTGTAAAGTACAGGAATCATATTATGAACTACGCGACTATTAAATATTACGACATCGCCAACGGGCCGGGCGTCCGCACCAGCGTCTTCGTTTCCGGCTGCCGCCACCACTGCCCCGGCTGCTTCAATGAGGTGGCATGGGATTTCGGCTATGGCCAGCCCTTCGACAAGCCCGTCCGCAACGAGGTGTTCGCCTCCTGCAAGCCGGACTATATCACGGGTCTCTCCCTGCTGGGCGGCGAGCCGATGGAGCCGGAGAACCAGCGGGAACTGGTGACCTTCGTGCAAAATTTCAAAGCCCTTTACCCGAAGAAAACGGTCTGGTGCTACTCCGGCTACACCTGGGAGCAGCTGACCGGCAAAGTCCCCTGCCACGCGCGGTGCGAAGTCACCGACGAGCTGCTGAGTCTGCTGGATGTGCTGGTGGATGGCCGCTTCGTGGAGGCTGAGCACGACATCTCCCTCCGCTTCCGGGGCAGCCGGAACCAGCGTCTGCTGGATGTTCCCAAGTCCCTCGCCGCCGGGCAGCCGGTGTGGTGGCAGGACGAAAAAGTATTCTCCACCCATACGATGGAATGATAAATAAAAAGCGCAGATTTTCCACAATGAGCCTCTCCGCTCGTGGAAGATCTGCGCCTTTTCTTATTCTCTGCTTCCCACCATATCCTCAATGGCCCGCAGGAAGGCCATGCCATAGCGGGCGGCTTTCTTTTCGCCGACGCCGGTGATGTTCAAAAACTCGTCCATGCTCAGGGGCTTGCTCTGGACCATCTCGCGGAGGGTCGCGTCGCTGAACACCATGTAGGCCGGAACATTCTGCTTCGCTGCAAGACGCTTGCGGAGGGCGTAGAGCGCGGCCAGCAGCTTCTCGTCGGCCTCGCTGAGGTCGCCGCCGACAGCAGCACGGCGGGCCGACAGCCGCCGGGAGTTGGCCGCGGCCCTCTGCTTTGCGGCGGCAGCGCGCTGTTCCACCTCCTGCGCGTTCTGCTCGGCAAAGAGGCAGCAGGAACAGTTGCCGCACTTTTCAGGTGCGGCCTCGCCGAAATAGTTCAGCATGAACCGCCGCAGGCACTTCTGAGTGGTGGAGTAGAAAGTCATATACTTGAGCCGCTCTTCCGCCTTGCGGGCGGCCTCGGCCTTGACGTCGGCGGGCAGGCCGTTGTCCGCTTTCATCTCTTTGTCGATGAAGAAGCGGATGGTTCGCACATCCGTGCCGGAATAGAGCAGGATACAGCGGGACGGCAGACCGTCGCGGCCCGCGCGGCCCGCCTCCTGATAGTAGCTCTCCAGATCCTTGGGCATATTGTAATGGATGACGAACCGGACGTTGGGCTTGTCGATGCCCATGCCGAAGGCGTTGGTCGCCACCATGATTTGAACGCGGTCGTAGAGGAAGTCGTCCTGATTCTTCCGGCGCACCTCGGCGTCCAGCTTGGCATGGTAGGCCGCTGCCCGGATGCCCCGGCTCTGGAGCAGGCGGGCCGTCTCGTCCACCTGCTTCGTGGTGCTGCAATAGACGATGCCCGCATTGTCGCCCTCCCGGAGCACAAGGTCCAACAGCTCCTTCGGCTTCTGGCTGGGCAGGGCGCGGCGCGTCTCGAAGTAGAGGTTGGGCCGGTCGAAGCCGGTCGTCACCTCATAGGGCTGATGGAGCTCGAGGTGGCTGCGGATGTCGTCCCGCACCCGGGCCGTCGCCGTGGCCGTGAACGCGCCCACCACCGGGCGATTCGGCAGGCTGTCCACGAACGCCTTGATGCGGAGATAGCTGGGGCGGAAGTCCTGCCCCCACTGGCTGATGCAGTGGGCCTCGTCCACTGTGACCATACTGATGAGCTTTTCCTGCGCGAAGCGCTGGAAGCCCGGCATTTCCAGCCGCTCCGGGGCCACATAGATGATCTTATACCAGCCCTCCCGGGCGCGGCGGAGCATGAGGGCCTTCTGGTTGTCGGTGAGGCTGTTGTTGAGGAAAGCCGCCGCCACTCCCGCCTGCACCAGCGCCCCCACCTGGTCCTTCATCAGGCTGACCAGCGGCGACACCACGATGGTGATTCCCGGCAGAAGCAGCGCCGGCACCTGATAGCAGATGGATTTGCCCGCACCGGTGGGCATCACCGCCAGCACATCCTGCCCGTCCAGCAGCCGCCGGACGATGTCCTCCTGCCCGGGGCGGAAACTGTCGTAGCCAAAAACTTTTTTCAAGATAGAATGCGGGTCTGCCATGGGTGCCTCCTGCGTTTTTCAAATCTGTATCCGTATTATTATAGCACAGCCCGGCCCGAAATGGTATCAGATCGCTCTTCTGTCGTCGTTTTTTGGCAGGTATTTGCTGGTGTTCCTAGCTTTTTGTGCGCGAAAATGCTATAATAAGAATACATATCTCCATCTCCGGCCCATTTTGTTCTGAACATGGCCGGGCAAGCACGATAAGGAGCTTTATCTTATGCAACAGAAACTCATCACCTTTGCCGTCCCGTGCTACAACTCGGCGGCATATATGCGCCACTGCATCGAAACGCTGCTCTCCGCCGGGGAGCAGGCCGAGATCATCCTCGTGGACGACGGTTCCGTGAAGGATGAGACCCCGGCTATCTGCGACGAGTACGCTGCCAAGTACCCCACCATCGTCAAGGCCATCCATCAGGAGAACGGCGGCCACGGCGAGGGCGTCAATCAGGGCATCCGCAACGCCACCGGCCTCTACTACAAGGTCGTGGACAGCGACGACTGGCTGGACACCGACGCCCTCCAGAAGGTGCTGGCCCGCCTGCACACCCTCGTGACCCGCGGCACCGCCCCCGACCTCATGATCTGCAACTATGTCTACGAGCACACCGAGGACGGCACCAGCCACACTGTGCGGTACACCAACATCTTCCCGCAGGAGCGTCTGTTCACCTGGATGCACGTCGGCCACTTCCGCCCCGACCAGAACCTGCTGATGCACTCGGTCATGTACCGCACTGAGGTGCTGCGCAAGTGCGGTATGGTGCTGCCCAAGCATACCTTCTACGTGGACAACATCTTCGTCTACCAGCCTCTGCCTTTCGTCAAGACCATGTATTATATGGACCTCGACCTCTACCGCTACTTCATCGGCCGCGCCGACCAGAGCGTCAACGAGAGCGTCATGGTCAAGCGCGTGGACCAGCAGCTCCGGGTCACCCGGCATATGATCGACTGTCAGGACCTCGACGCCCTCAAGGGCGAGAAGAAGCTGCGGGCCTATATGCTCCACTACCTCTCCATGATGATGGCCGTCAGCGACATCTTCCTGCTGCTGGACGGCAGCGCCGAGGCGAAAGAAAAGCAGAAGGGCCTGTGGCAGTATCTGCGCGAACACACCAGCGCCGCAGTCTACCGCTCCATCCGCTTCGGCTTTGGCGGCGTGACCAACCTGCCCTTCCCCAAGGGCGACGCCATCGTGGTGGGCGGCTACCGCATCGCACGGAAGATCTTCAAGTTCAACTAAATTCACGATTGTTGCATACAACAGGGCTACTGCATCGGCAGCGGCCCTGTTTTTTGCCTTTTTCGGCCATTTGTTAAGGAATCTTCAATTTTGCCACCTGAAAGGATGTTGCTTTTTAGAAAGTGGAATCGTATAATTTATTACTGTGCTGTGTTTTTTGGGCTTTTGGCAAGCAGCAAGAAAACGCGCCCGACTGAGAAAAAGGAGGAAAGGGCGGCTGCGCGTCGGTATCGTGCTGCTGCCCGCAATATCGCATGGAACAGCTTCTCATCTGCCTTTCCGCGGCGCTCATCGCAGGTCTGTTGATGTCGCGCCTCGCAAAGGCGATCCATTTGCCGGCGGTTACATCTTATCTGCTGGCGGGCCTGCTGCTGGGGCCTTTCTTTCTGGGGCGTCTGGGCCTGAGTGATTTTGGCATCGGCTTCGGCACCCTCGAGCAGGTGGACAGCCTGTCCATCATCACCCAGGTAGCGCTGGGCTTCATCGCCTTCGTCATCGGCAACGAGTTCCGTCTCTCGGCTCTTGAGAGCATGGGCAAACAGGCCATCACGGTCGGCATTTTACAGGCCGTCATGACCACCGCCCTCGTGGATGCGGCGCTGGTCATCCTGCACTTCATCCGGCCCGACATCATCTCCATGGCCTCGGCCATCACGCTGGGTGCTATCGCAGCAGCCACGGCCCCTGCCGCCACCCTGATGGTCGTCAAGCAGTACAAGGCCGACGGCCCCCTCACCCGCCTGCTGCTGATGGTGGTCGCCATCGACGACGCCGTGGGCCTCGTGCTCTTCTCCGCCTCCTTTGGCATTGCCAACGCCCTCGAGCAGGGCCGCATCGACGCCATCAGTATTCTGGTGGAGCCGGTGGTGGAGATCGTCTTTTCGCTGGGTCTGGGCGCTGCGGCGGGCTTCGCGCTCAACCAGCTGGAAATTTATTTTCACTCCCGCTCCAAGCGCATGAGCCTTTCCGTGGCCTTCGTGCTGCTGACGGTGGGCCTGTCCATGGTCACCTTCGACATCGGGCCGATCCACTGCGGCTTCTCGCTGCTGCTGGTCTGCATGATGACCGGTACGGTGTTCTGCAACATCTGCCCCACTTCCGATGAGCTGATGGACCGCCTCGACCGCTGGGTGTCGCCGGTGAACATCCTCTTCTTCGTGCTCAGCGGTGCAGAGCTGGATCTGAACATCCTCTCCGACCCGCTGGTGCTCCTCATCGGCGTGGTGTACATCGCCTTCCGCTCTCTGGGCAAAATTTCCGGTGCCTTCGTCAGCGGCCGGGCCACCCGCTGCAGCCACAACATCCAGAAGTACCTCGGCATCACCCTGCTGCCGCAGGCTGGCGTGGCGCTGGGCATGGCAGCCGAGGCCGCTGAGCTTTCCGACGGCCACATGGTGCGCAACGTCGTGCTCTTCTCGGTGCTGGTGTATGAGCTGGTAGGCCCCACCCTCACCAAGCTGGCGCTGACCGCCGCCGGTGAGATCATCCCCGAGGGCCGCACCAATGCCCGTATGGCCAACAAGCCCGAGTTCCCGGTCTCCCTCGACTAAGTCTGCCTATGATAAACGGCACTCCGAACTGCTTCGGAGTGCCGTTTACTGTATCTTTTGGTCGAATTATATGTTATAATTGTCTCACGGTCCTTACCGACCCAATTTCATTGGGAAGGGAGGTGTGTCCTATGCACGAGATGTTGTCTTTCATGGTATCTGTCGCAGCTGGTGTGACTTCTGATCTCATCAGCAAGTGGCTTGACAGAATGCTGAACAAGGACTGTAAGCACTAAAAAGAAGACTCCTTCTTTGGAGCGGCAACTCCAGGAAGGGGTTTTCTTCTTTTGGTGTGAATTCTATGCACGAATTCATTGTCTTTCTGTCTTTATTATATGCGATCGTACAGAAAAGTCAAGCATTCACTTCAAGATAACTTCACCATTTTCGGCATCCACCGTCAGGCTGCCGCCCGCTTTCAGGGTGCCGTCGATGATGCGCTCGGCAGCGGGGTCCTCCACAGCCTTGCGGATGACGCGGCGCAGGTCGCGGGCGCCGAATTTGCCGCCCTGACTCTTGGCCACGAGGGCAGAGAGAGCCGCCGGAGTGTAGCTGTAGGCGATGCCCTTGGCCTCCATGCTGGGCTTGTACTCATCCAGCATGAGAGCCGCGATGCCTTCCAGCGTCTGCTGGCTCAGCGGCTTGAAGGCGATGACCTCATCCACACGGCCAAGGAACTCAGGCCGCAGGAACTGGCTCAGAGCCTTGCGGGTCTTTTCCTCACTCAGCTGCTCCTCGCTCTTGTTGAAGCCGAGGCCGGAGGTCGTCTTGTCGCCGCTGCCGGCGTTGGAGGTCATGCAGATGACCGTATTGGAGAAGTCCACCGTCCGGCCCTGTGCATCGTTGATCTTGCCCTCGTCGAGGATCTGGAGCAGGATGTTCATAACGTCGGGGTGGGCCTTTTCGATCTCATCGAACAGCACCACGCTGTAGGGGCGGCGGCGCACCTTTTCGGTGAGCTGGCCGGCCTCTTCGTAGCCCACATAGCCCGGAGGCGAACCGATCATGCGGGACACCGCGTACTTCTCCATATACTCGCTCATGTCGAGACGGATGAGCGGGTCGGGGCCGTCGAAGAGCTGGTTTGCCAGCTGCTTGACCAGCTCCGTCTTGCCGACGCCGGTGGGGCCGACGAAGATGAAGCTTGCGGGACGGCGGCGGCCCGACAGGTCGGCGCGGCTCCGCTTGACGGCCTGTGCCACCAGATGGACAGCCTCGTCCTGACCGATGATCTTCTTTTTCAGCTCCGCTTCCAGCCCGGCCAGCTTGACGAACTCCGTCTCCTGGATCTTCACCGCCGGGATGCCTGTCCACAGCTCAATGACCTTTGCCACATCGTCCATGGTCACTTTTATCTCGCTGGCAGCAGCCTGCTTTGCGGGCAGCTCTGCCTCGAGCTTGGCGATGCGGGTCTTCCGCTGGGCCACCTGTTCATAGTCGATGGCCTCATTGACGTCGGAGGACTCCATGTCCGCCTCTTCCTGCCTGAGGCCGTCCAGCTCCTTCTGCATCTCGAGATACTCCGAGATGACCGGGTGGGCGAGATTGCAGCAGGCGCAGGCTTCGTCCAGCAGGTCGATGGCCTTATCGGGCAGGTAGCGGTCCGTGATATACCGCTCACTGAGGGTGACGATGGCACTCAGCACATCGGCATCCACCTGCACATGGTGGTGCTCCTCGTAATACTTCTTGATGCCGTTCATGACGGCCAGCGTATCGGCCACGCTGGGCTCTTCCACACGGACAGGCTGGAAGCGGCGCTCGAGGGCCTGGTCCTTCTCGATATACTTGCGGTACTCGTTGAAGGTGGTGGCACCGATGACCTGGATCTCACCGCGGGAGAGGGCAGGCTTGAGGATATTGCCCGCGTTCATGGCACCCTCGCTCTCACCGGCGGAGGTGATGGTGTGGATCTCGTCAATGAACAGGATGATATTGCCGGCGGCCTTGACCTCGCTCAGCAGGCCCTTGACCCGCTGCTCGAACTGGCCGCGGAACTGGGTGCCGGCCACGAGGCTGGTCAGATCCAGCAGGAAGATCTCCTTATCCTTCAGGCCCACAGGGACATTGCCCCTGGCGATCCGCTCCGCGATGCCCTCGGCAATGGCCGTCTTGCCGACGCCCGCCTCACCGATGAGGCAGGGGTTGTTCTTCTGGCGGCGGCTCAAGATCTGGATAGTGCGGTAGATCTCGCGGTCGCGGCCCACGATGTCGTCGAGCTTGCCCTCCCGGGCTTTGCGGGTCAGGTTCTCACAGTAGGTGTCGAGGAATTTGCGGCGGGGCGGCTTTTTGCCGTTCTTCTGGGCCTTTTTGCTGTTTCCGGCGTCGCCCTCCGCCTTGACGCCCAGCGGGAAGGTGGCACTGGAGCCGGGGACAAGGTCGTCGTCCCCTTCGTTCTCCTCGCCGTCCATGGGCTGGCCCATATTCATCATGAGGGAGAGGGGGTTCGCGTCCCCCATCTCATCCATCATGCTCTCCATCCGGTTTTCCATGTTATCCATGTCCTCGTCGGACATACCGAACTGCTTCATCAGGTCTTCCACCGGCTTGATGTGCAGCTCACGCGCACAGTGCAGGCAAAAGCCCTCATTTTTCATCTGGCCGTTCTCCATCCGCTGGACGAAGATGATGGCCGGACGTTTCTGACAGCGATTGCAGACCATATAGGTTCCTCCTAAAGCTCCCCTTTACAGGAAGGGGTTGAACAGATTGAATGCTTTATAGTAAAGGCTGCCGCTCATGACCGTATCGTTCAGGACGGTCAGATTGCCGCCGGTGATGACGATGACGGCCCACACCACACAGAGCATCAGATAGATGTCCATGGTGCTGGCGACACAGCCGGTGACCCAGCCCAGCCAGCGGTTGACGGTGCCGATGACCGGCAGCCGGTTGACGAGGCCCAGCACGGTGACCAGCATACTCACCAGCATCCGCAGCAGGGCAAAGACCACGAAAAAGAGCACGATCGAAATGACCGGCGTGAGCAGCGGAGCCAGCACCTTCTGGACGATGGCGTCCGCCAGCACCACGGCGTTGTCGCTGAGCACAGCCGAGATGGAGCGCTCGCAGGTCTCCACAATGGAGGCGCGGAAGCTCTCGGGCAGAAAGCCCGCGTACTTGTCCGCGATGCCGGTCAGGTCCACGACCCCTCCGGCCGAGATGCTCTCCGCGATCTGGGTGCGGAAGCTCCCGGCCAGAAAGCGCTGGAACACCTCGGCAGCAGCCCAGCCCGAAAAGACCCGGGCGCCCACGAGGCTGAAGACATTCCCGCCCAGCTGGACACTGGCTGCGAGAAAGCCCTTGCGGGCATAGCGCACAGCCAGAAGCAGCCAGACCACGGTACATACTATATCAAAAAGAAATGACGGATTCTTGAACATATCTTGTTTTCCTTATTATGTATTGCTTTGAGCGTTGTTTTCCGCCGCAGGCGGGGTCAATCCCTGCACCGTATTGCCGCAGAAGACCAGCAGCTGCCTGCGGTCGGCCAGCAGCCCCTGCGGGCGGGCCGAAAGGCTCTGGGTCCACTGGGAGGTGCCGTCGGTGGAAAGGCACTCCACCCCTGTATCGGTGAGCAGATAGAACTGCGCACCGGAGCGGACGATGCGGTTGGACGCCTGCACCTGCGTGGTGTTCTCGACGCCGAGGTCACGGCCCAGCATCACGGCCTGACAGAGCTGGCCGGAGGCCAGCAGAAGGGCAGTATTGCCCGAAGCGTCCACCGAGATGTCGCGGAGGGTCTGCCCGGTAAAGTCATAGGCTGCCCGCTCTCCGCCCGATGCGTTGTAGAGGACAGCGCGGCTGTCGCAGACGGCCAGGATGCTCTGGGAACCGGTCCAGCTCAGCCACTGGGCCGCGCCGCTGCCGCTGCCCACCAGCAGGGGGTCGCCCTGCGCCAGGGTGACGACATAGAAATTCGTGACCATCTGGCCGCCGTTCACCGTCACCGCCGCCACTGCCAGCCGCCGCCCATCCGGCGAAAAGGCCAGCCGCAGCGGGGTGCCGTCGGCGATGGTGAGGCTCCAGCTCAGCAGCTGCTCCATTGAGGACGAGTAGACCCGAAGCTGGGCCGCGCTGCCGGGGTCCTCTGTGACGACGGCCAGCGTGCCGTTGTCGGCCATGGCACAGAGGGTGATGCTGTTCTCCATCGTCTTGGTGTAGAGATTCTGGGTCCGGCTCTCCACCCGCAGCTCATTGCCCGAGCGGTTGTAGAGCACAAAGCGGTTCTTGCCCACAGCCAGCGCCGGGCGGGCATAGCCACTCTGGATGGAGTTGAGGCGGGTGCCGGTGCGGGACCAGACCACGCACCCTTCCTCGCCCAGCTCCACAAAGCTGCTGTTCATGGCGGCCAGCTGTTTCACCTCCATGACGCCGGTCTGCTGGGGCCAGCCCGTGCCGGGGAAAAGCAGGATGCGGGCGGTATCGGCCCAGTCCTTGGCCATGGCAACAGAGCTGCCCACGATGCCGGTGGTGAACAGCACCACCAGCGTCAGCGCCACGACGATGAGTGCCGTGCGGCGGATGCGCCGGTTCCGCACCCGCTCGCGGGCCTGCTCGAGGTATTCGACTCGTCCCGCCGAAAGCGGCTCGTCCGACACAGGCCGGGGGCCGCGCTGTCTTTTTCTCATACTCTCCTGTCCCTTCGTGCAATGACAGTGCTCCCAAAGGGGCGTTTTCCCTCCGGGAGCATCGGTCGTGTTTGCGTTATTCTATGGGCGTGTCGTAGTCCACGCTCTTGAGGAAAAGCCCCTTCGCCGCCAGCGTCGGCCCGGCGTTTTTGCGGTCGCGGCTGGCGAGGATACCCGGCACGGCCTCAGGCGCAAGACGCCCCGCACCGGCCTCACAGAGGGTGCCTGCAAGGATGCGCACCATGTTGTAGAGGTAGCCGTCCGCCGTCACCGTGATGTCGATGTCGTCGCCCCGGCGCTGAACGTCACAGGCCGTGATGGTGCGCACGGTGTCGCCGTGCGCCGCAGCCGAGCTGCCCGAGGCGCAGAGGGCGAGGAAATCGTGCTTTCCCACAAAATACTGCGCCGCCTGCTGCATCCTGTCCGCGTCCAGCCGCCCCGGTACTTTGGTGTAATACCGCGCAGCAAAGGGCGAGTCGATCGGGCTGTTGTGGATGCGGTAGAGATAGGTCTTGGTGTGGGCCGCATAGCGGGCGTGGAAATCGTCCGGCACCACCCGCGCTTCCAGCGCCCGGATGTCCGGGGGCAGGTGCTGGTTCAGTGCCAGCGGCAGCTTTGCCGCCGGGATGCGGGTGTCGGCGTGGAAGTTGAGCATGAAGCCCAGCGCGTGAACGCCGGCGTCGGTGCGGCTGCAGCCCTTGATGTCGGGCCGACAGCCCAGCACCGCCTCCAGGGCGTCCTGAAACGCAGCAGCTACGCTACGCCCGTTGGGCTGCACCTGAAACCCGCAGTAGTTCGTGCCGTCGTAGGATAGTTTTAAGAGATAATTCATTCTGGCTCTCCTAATAAAGGCTCTCCCTTTGGGAGAGCTGGCGCGAAGCGCCTGAGAGGGCAAAGATGCTGACAAAGATACATAAGCCCTGCGATAACATTGCTCTGCCAAAGGCTTCTACCTATCGCTGCATAGCGGCACTTTCGCTCCTGGCTTGCCCTCTCCGTCATCGCAAG
>ERZ773144.3498-NODE-3498-length-10843-cov-2.698369_pt1 | contig 10843 bp, 9 predicted proteins | sample MGYA00580849_ERZ773144 | MGnify/ENA primary metagenome ERZ773144 (study PRJEB29015, sample SAMEA2737861) | human gut metagenome | biome: human gut; feature: human-associated habitat; material: faeces | place: China | collected 2012 ...
TCCAGGTATTGGCGATATTGTTAAGACGTTCGGAATAAATCTCGATCTTGCCGGAATGGGTGGGCTTCTTGATGCGACAAATGTAATAGATACAACTGTTTTGAGTATTTTTGCATCGATCAGTATGGATCATATCGGAGTGCTGGGAAACACATTAGAAGAGATAGCAGAAAATAAAGCCGGAATTATAAAACCATCATGTCTGGCAGTTGTCACGTCGCCACAGCAGATGTCTGTGACCGATATCCTCCGGAAAAAGGCCGGAGAGTGTGGATGCCGGTTTGTGGTTTCGCATCCGGAAAAGGCTGTGATTTCTGAAGAAACGATGGATGGACAGATTTTCTCTTATGGAGAATATAAAGATATCCGTCTTCGCCTGGCTGGCAGATATCAGATTGACAATGCGGCGACAGTATTGGAAGCTGTGGATGCGTTAAGAAGGAGCGGTGTCCCGATTCCGGAAGACGCTGTAAGAAAGGGATTTGTGAAAGTGACATGGCCTGGACGGTTTCAGGTACTTGAAAAAGAACCGACCGTGATCGCCGACGGAGCGCATAACAGGGATGCCGCAAGAAGACTTGCGGAAAATGTGAGAACCTATCTGACGGACAGAAAGATTGTCGGTGTGATGGGGGTTTTTAAAGATAAAGAATATGAACAAATCGCAGAGATCATGGCTCCGTATCTTTCAAAGGTGTATACGATCGATCTTCCAAATGGGGAGAGGAATCTGGGAAAAGAGAGATTATGTGAAGTATTAAGGGCCAAGAACGTACAGTCAGAACCGGCAGAGAACATTGCAGATGCGCTTGAAAAAGCAAAAGCAGAATGTGGGAAAGAAGATGTTGTTCTGGTGTTTGGTTCCTTATCTTATCTGGGAGAAGTGATAAGACTTGAACGGGAAACAAACGTGTTTGAAAGGAAAAAGGAAGAGAGAACATTATGGTAGATCATAAAAAAGTAGAACAGGCAATCCGTCTTTTACTGGAAGGAATCGGTGAAGATCCGGATAGGGAAGGACTGGCTGAGACACCGGACCGGATTGCAAGAATGTATGAAGAAATCTGTGGTGGAATGAATGAGGATGCAGCGGAACACCTGAAAAAGACATTTACAGCAGAAAACAATGAGATGGTTGTGGAAAAAGATATTACGTTTTATTCCATGTGTGAACATCATATGCTGCCATTTTACGGAAAGGTTCATATTGCCTATATTCCGGATGGAAAGGTAGTGGGACTTAGCAAGCTTGCACGGACTGTGGAAGTGTTTGCCAGAAGACTTCAGCTGCAGGAGCAGATGACAGCACAGATTGCGGATGCCCTGATGGAGAACCTTCATCCAAAGGGAGTAATGGTACTTGCTGAGGCAGAGCATATGTGTATGACCATGCGTGGAATCAAGAAGCCGGGAAGCAAGACGGTCAGTGTTGTTACAAGAGGTGCATTTGAAGAAAATGAAAAGCTGCAGAACATGTTTTTCCGTATGATAGGTTAGTGCGATGGAAATAAAACGAAAACTGGAAGAGCAGAGGAGGATGCAGAGAATCTGGAAAATATATGAGCATCCTCTTTTTATAGAAGGACTGGTAAAGAATAAAGATGCAGAAAAGGAAAGAATATTCTGCCATCATGATATGAACCATTTTCTGGACGTGGCACGTCTGATGTATATTTTTTCGATGGAGCGTGGATATGCCTTTGGAAAAGAAGAGATTTATGCGACGGCATTACTTCATGACATCGGGAAATGGCAGCAATATAAGGCGGGAGTTCCCCATGAGATAGCGAGTGCTGAAAGTGCAAAAAGGATTCTGGAAGAGACTGGATTTACAAAGGAGGAGTCGGACAGGATTCTTTTTGCAATTTTAAGTCACCGGGGCAATGCAGAAGAGACAGAAAATGCAGGGCAGGATAAGTGGCAGCTTGCAGAAATCCTTTATGATGCAGATAAGATTTCCCGTGCGTGTTATACGTGTCCGGCTGAGAAGGACTGTAACTGGAGCGGAGAAAAGAAGAATCAGAAAATCATCTGGTAGAAAACGAGGAAACAAAATGAAAATTGGGAATAAAGAATTTGACACAGCAAACCATACTTATATTATGGGAATCCTGAATGTGACACCGGATTCTTTTTCGGACGGGGGAAAGTGGAACGGTTATGATGCGGCAATGCGTCATGCAGAAGAGCTTTTAGAAGGCGGAACCGATATCCTGGATATCGGAGGAGAGTCCACAAGACCAGGACACCAGCAGATTACGTCAGAAGAAGAAATTACAAGAACTGCGCCGGTTATCGAGGCTGTCAAAAAGAATTTTGATGTGCCGGTTTCGATTGATACTTATAAGAGTGAGGTGGCAGAGACAGCACTTCAGGCAGGGGCAGATCTGGTAAATGATATCTGGGGATTCCAGTACGATGAAAAGATGGCAGGTCTTGTGAAAAAATATGATGCGGCATGCTGTCTGATGCATAATAAAAATGAGGCGGTGTACAAGGATTTCCTGAAGGATATGTATGCAGAATTGCAGAAGTGTGTAGATACAGCGAAAGCGGCTGGGATTGAAGATGACCGGATCATGCTGGATCCGGGGGTTGGATTTGGAAAGACCTACGAGATGAACCTGGATGTGATGAAGCATCTGGATCTTTTTAACGGACTTGGATATCCGATGCTTCTTGGAACTTCCAGAAAATCCATGATTGGTCTGACACTGGATCTGCCGGTAACAGAAAGAGAAGAAGGAACTCTTGTCACAACCGTGATGGCAGTACAGAGTCATTATGGATTTGTGCGCGTTCATGATGCTGAGAAAAACCGCAGAGCGATCAAGATGACAGAAGTGATTCTGGCAAGAGAGTAAGCAGGAGAAAAAGATGGATCAGATAAAAATTGAAAACCTGGAAATATTTGCAAATCATGGGGTGTATCCGGAAGAAAACAGACTGGGACAGAAGTTTCTGGTTTCCTGCATTTTGTATGTGGATACACGCAAGGCGGGAAAAACGGATGACTTGGAAGCGTCTGTGAATTACGGAACCATTTCCCATCTGATAAAAGAAAAGATGGAAGAGAAGAATTACAGGCTGATCGAAGCAGTAGCAGAGCAGCTTGCAGAAGAGATCTTATTATTTGATGAGAAGATCCGGAAAGTCATGGTGGAAGTAAAGAAACCATGGGCACCGGTAGGACTGCCGCTTGAGACGGTTTCCGTGAAGATTGAACGTTGCTGGAATGAAGCGTTTATCGCACTCGGATCGAATATGGGTGACAAGAAAAAATACATTGAGAATGCGGTAGAAGAGCTGAAAAATGAAAAACTTTGCAGAGTCCTGAAGGTATCGAAACTGATCGGAACCGAGCCATATGGCGTGACGGATCAGGATGAATTCCTGAACGGGGCACTGAAAATGGAAACATTGCTTACCCCGCATGAGCTTCTGGAGCTGTTACACCGAATTGAGCAGGAAGCCGGAAGAAAGCGGATCCGCAGATGGGGACCGAGAACACTGGATCTGGACATCATTTTCTATGGGGATCAGATCATTGAAGAGGATGATTTATGTATACCACATATCGATATGCAGAACAGGGAATTTGTGCTTGGACCAATGTGTGAGATCGCACCGCATAAACGGCATCCTGTTTTGAAGGAAACGATGACGGAAATGCTTGTAAAGTTAAAGGGTAATAATTGACTTCTTATCGGGAGAGGATTATACTGAAAGCATTGTGGGGAATCCCAACTGAATTGAAGAGAGGTATAGAAATGGAAGAAAAAAAGAATCTCTGGAGCTCTTATGATGAAGCTGCCAAAAAAGAACTTCATGAAATCAATGAAAAGTACAAAGCCTGCCTGGATGCCGGAATGCGTAAAGCTTGCGGTTGAGATGGCGAAAGAAGCAGGATATCAGGATATCAAAGATGTTCTGAAAGAAGGAAAGAGCCTGAAAGCAGGAGATAAAGTATATGCGGTATGCATGGAAAAAATGCTTGCCATGTTCCGTATGGGCGAAGAACCGCTTTCAAACGGTATGAATATCCTTGGAGCTCATATCGATTCACCACGTATTGATGTGAAACAGAATCCATTATATGAAAGTGAAGGAATGGCTTATCTGGATACACATTACTATGGTGGAATCAAAAAATACCAGTGGGTAACAGGACCGATGGCACTTCATGGTGTTGTTGCGAAAAAAGATGGAAGCGTAGAAGAGATCAGCATTGGGGAAAAAGAGTCTGATCCGGTATTTGTTATTACAGACCTTCTTGTTCATCTTGCAGCAAACCAGATGTCAAAGAAAGCAAGTGAAGTGATCGAAGGAGAAAAGCTGGATCTTCTGATTGGAAACAGTCCGCTTGATAAAGCGGAGGGACTTGATGAAGAAGAAAAAGAAACGATCAAGGCTAACGTACTTCATATTTTAAAAGAGAACTATGGAATCGAAGAAGAGGATTTTGCATCGGCTGAGCTGGAAATTGTTCCGGCCGGAAAGGCAAGAGACTGTGGATTTGACCGCAGCATGATCCTTTCTTATGGACAGGATGACAGAGTCTGCGCATTTACTTCTCTGTTTGCTATGTTGGATGTGGAAAATGCAAAGCGTACAGGATGCTGTCTGTTAGTAGATAAAGAAGAGATCGGAAGCGTCGGAGCAACTGGAATGCATTCTCGTTTCTTTGAAAATACAGTTGCAGAGCTTGTTGCACTTACAGAAGGTGAATCTGAACTGAAGGTACGCCGTGCACTTGCTAATTCAAGAATGCTTTCTTCTGACGTAAGTGCTGCTTATGATCCGATGTTTGCAGAAGCATTTGAAAAGAGAAGTGCCGCTTTCTTTACAAAGGGACTTGCATTCAACAAGTTTACAGGAAGCCGCGGAAAGAGCGGATCCAATGATGCAAATGCAGAATATGTGGCAAGAGTCAGAAATATTTTTGACAGCCATGAAGTTGCGTTCCAGACAGCTGAGCTTGGTAAAGTTGATGTAGGCGGAGGCGGAACAATCGCTTATATCGCAGCACTTTATGGAATGGAAGTCATTGACAGCGGTGTGGCAGTGCTCAGTATGCATGCACCATGGGAAGTGACAAGTAAGGCAGATATTTACGAAGCTAAGAAAGCATATAAGGCATTTCTGCTGGAAGCATAAAAAGTCAGGCAGATGCGGAATAAAAATATGAAGAAATCGTGGAAGCTGTATCGTTTCTGATAACAGAGACTTGCAGATTCTGCAGATAAGGGCAGAGCTTTTGGAAAACTGAAGCGCTGCCCTTTTAACATATAAGTGAGGTTATGATTGTAAAAGGTATTTCTGATATCTTACGAAAGACAGGTTGCGATTCTGTAAGATCTGGATTGGAGCAGGATATTTAATAGACGGGAGGGAAAGATGGAGGAAGCGCTGATCAGAGTAAAAGATTTGTGTAAAATATATAATCCCGGCGAGAATGAAGTACGGGCGCTGGATCATATTAATCTGGAAATTAATAAGGGTGAGTTTGTTGCTATTATCGGACAGTCGGGTTCAGGAAAGTCTACATTTATGAATATGCTGGGTTGTCTGGATGTGCCTACATCCGGCGAATATTTTCTGAATGGAACTGATGTGTCCACAATGGAAGACAATGAACTCTCAGAAGTCAGAAACCGGGAGATCGGATTTATTTTTCAGGGATTTAATCTGATCTCAAATCTGACTGCAATTGAAAATGTGGAATTACCGCTGGTTTACAGAGGGGTAGACAGAAAAACGAGACATAAGCTGGCAGTAGAGTCACTGACCATGGTAGGGCTTGAGAAACGTATGGACCACAGACCAAATGAAATGTCAGGAGGACAGCAGCAGAGGGTGGCTATTGCAAGAGCAATCGCGGCCCAGCCACCGGTGATCCTGGCAGATGAACCTACAGGAAATCTGGATTCTGCATCCAGTAAGGAGATTCTTCAGATTCTTAAAAGTATGCACGAGCAGGGAAAAACGGTCATATTGATCACACATGATAATGGGATTGCTGCTCAGGCAAGGCGTGTAGTCAGAATTATGGATGGAAAGATAGAGTCAGATTTTATCAATAAAAACTATGGGAAAGAAGAATATATAAAAAATCAGCTGGATGCATAAACCCGGTTACAAGGAGACAGATATTATGAAAAAAAAGAAAAGTAAAAAGAAAATTATTATTGGAGCAGCGGCTGTTCTCGTTGTTGCCGGCGGAGTTACAGTAGCAGGTCAGAGGAATTCCACAGAAAATCAGGTCCCGCAGGTTCAGGTGGTAATTGCAGAGAAGGGTGATGTTGAGGAAATTGTAGATGCTACAGGAACAGTGGGAAGTGAAGAGGAGAAGACCTATTATTCTCCTGTAAATGCAGAGCTGAAAACGGTTTCTTTTGCCCAGGGAGATGTGGTGAAAAAGGGAACAAAACTGATCGAGTTTAATACAGAGGATCTGGAGAAAGATAATCGGAAAGCAGAACTGAATCTGAAATCAACAAAGTATGATACAAAGGATACAAGAAATAAATCTGACAAAGCAGAGAAGAAGCAGAAGGATGCCAAAAAGAATGTTCAGGAGCTTGAGAAGAAAATAAAGGATAAAAAAGCTTATGTCTCGTCTCTGAAATCACAGATTTCAGCGGCAGCAGCAGCGGCACAGCGTGAAGCGGCAGCTCAGGCATCCGCACAGGCAGCAGCTCAGGCTCAGGCACAGCAGCAGGAAGCTCAGGCAAAAGCCCAGGCAGAGGCAAAGAAACAGGAGGAAATCCAGAGTAAATATCAGGCCGCACTTTATACATACAAGACGGAGACTCTTCCGCAGTACCAGCAGCAGCTCTCAGATCTGAATGCACAGTATAATCAGGCACAAAGCGATTATAATCAGGCAGACACCACATATCAGATGGCATTTGCAACATGGCAGGCAGACCCTTCAGATGAGAATACACAGGCTCTGGATAATGCGGAGGCTGCAAGAACACAGGCACAGCTCGCAATGCAGCAGGCACAGCAGACTTATAATGATCTTAAGCAACAGACACCGAAAATGCCGGTACTTTCTGATTTCACAGAAAGCAGTGCAGATTACTCATGGGGAATTTCAGACGGTTCAGATGCAGATGACAGCGATGGGGAAGATTCTTCCTCCTACGGATATGATTACAGTGGAAGTGATGGCGGGACAGTAACTGCGGATACTTCTGCTCTGGAAAGTGCGCTTGAGACAGCAAGCGATGAACTTGCAGAGCTTCAGTCAGATCTGGCTTCTGAGAAAGCTATCGCAGAGGCAGATTCCACAAGCCTGACAAAAGAAGAAAAAGAGAAACTGAAAGTAACGGATAATCTTTCCGAACTGGACGCAAAATCAGCCGAGGAGCTGGTGAAGGAAGGAAAGAAAGGAATCACCGCGGAATTTAACGGAATCATATCCAAGGCAGATATTAAGCAGGGAGCAGCAGTTACTCAGGGTATGGAACTGTTTACTATTGAGAATACAGACAAGGCAAGTGTGGATGTGACTCTCTCTAAATATGATTATAATACAGTGAAAGAGGGGCAGTCTGTTGAGATTACCTTGGGGGATAATACTTATCAGGGTACTGTAACAAAAATGAGTCATATTGCGGTGCAGAATGAAAAAGGAACGCCGGTCATTTCAGCAACAGTAAGCATTGATAATCCGGATGAAGATATTTTCCTGGGAGTAGATGCAAAGGTTAAGATTTATGCGGCTTCTGCGAAAAATGTGGTGACTCTTCCTGTGGAAGTGGTCAATATCGGAAAAGAAGGCTCCTTCTGCTATGTGATAGAAGATGGACTGGTGACAAAGAGAAATATTACCACAGGAATCAGCTCAGAGGATTATGTGGAAATTACGGACGGAATCAAAGAAGGAGAAGAAGTAATCGCAGATCTGGGTGATTACACAGAGGGAATGGAAGTACAGGCAGTTCCTGAACAGACAGGAGAGGATGCTGATGAGTAATCTGTATGAATATATCAAGATGGCAGTCCATAATATTATGGCAAATAAGGGACGTTCTTTTCTGACTATGCTTGGCATTATCATTGGCATTGCTTCTGTAATTGCCATTGTATCTGTGGGTGAAGGAACCAAGAACCAGATGAACAGTGAAATTGATGATATCGGCGGCGGGCAGATTGCTATCAGTGTCAGCGATGAGGCACAGACAGATGAGGAGTGGATCACTGCGGATGATGTGGAAGCAATCCGGGCGGTAGACGGTATAGAAGGAGTAAATGTTTCGGATTCATTCAGTGGAGAAACTACCACAGGTAAGGGAAATTTTTCTCTTATGCTGACGGGTGAGGGACCGGATGCAAAGCTGTTAAATAATGCCACCATGAAGCATGGAGTATATTTCGGGGAAAATGAAGTTCAGGAAGCAAAAAATGTCTGTGTGCTTTCCGATGCAGATGCAAAAAGACTCTTTGGCACAGATGATGTGGTTGGAATGACTGTAGATGTCAATTGTTATGGACTGACCAAAAGTCTTCGTATCTGCGGGGTGACAACCCAGAAAGAAAATGGAACCTTTGTCAGTTATACTTATGAGGGAATGCCGGTGACTATTAATGTTCCCTATACTACAATGAATGAATTCACCGGTGTATCCGATTACTTTTTCTCAGTAACAATGCAGACAGATAAGAGCTTAAACAGTCAGGATGTTGCTGACAAAGTGGTAAAACTGATGGAAAAAAGACATCAGTGTGCAGGAAAAGATTACTTTCAGGTACAGAGCTTTCAGGATATTATGAGCTCTATGAATCAGATGCTGGATATGGTGACTGCTTTTATCTCCTTTGTGGCGGGAATTTCCCTTCTGGTTGGCGGTATCGGCGTTATGAATATTATGCTGGTTTCCGTAACAGAACGTACCAGAGAGATTGGTATCCGTAAGTCACTGGGAGCGAAAACCTCTTCTATTATGATGCAGTTTCTGGCAGAGGCGGCAATTCTGACGGTGATTGGAGGGGTGATAGGAATTGTTCTGGGTGTGATTGGCGGATATGTGATCTGTTCAATCATAAGCAGCAGTATGGGAATGTCCATCACTCCGGGAATCAGCCTGAGTACAATTATGGCGGCGACTTTGTTTTCCTGTGCAGTAGGAGTATTCTTTGGAATTTATCCTGCGAAGAAAGCAGCAAAACTGAGCCCAATCGAGGCTTTGCGGCGGAATTAATGAAAACAGGACTGCGATGGTATTTTGGTGTACCTGTGTACTGATATCATTACAGAATAGTTGTAAATTGTTATAATTTTGCGAATCAAAAGAAAAAAATAAAAAATTCAAAAAAAGTGTTGACAAATGCTCCAGTATAGAGTAGAATACTTATTGTTGTGAGGGACACGAGATAAGAACTTCACAAGGATGTGCGTTTAGCTCAGCTGGATAGAGCGTTTGGCTACGGACCAAAAGGTCGGGGGTTCGAATCCTCTAACGCACGCTAATAAAAAATAAGACAGTGTATATGCACTGTCTTATTTTTTATTAGCGTCCGGGTCGGACTCGAACGGGTTCGATCTACGCTTCGCTCCGGTCGTTGCTAAACGCGTGCCACTGGCACGCAGCAACCTCTAACGCACGTAGAACCGCTAGAAATCAAGGCTTCTAGCGGTTATTTTTTTACTTGACAAGGCTACTTGACCCTTTGGTTAGTTCCGATGGCATAGCCCCTGGAGTAATCATTAATGAGAAGAAATTTTACATTGAATGTAATTGAGTAAAGCTCTGTCATTCCGATTGTCTTCAGAAATTGTAATGATTTCAACCTTTGGGTGATTTACAATTTCAGGCCAGAAAGATTCTGCAGGTTCCTGTAATACCCCTAAAATGGGAGTCTGCCCATCCAAAAGGTTTAAGATTTTTTTACGAAATAAAGCAGCGTCTGCTTCATGTGGACCAAGTTCATCCATAACAATTAAAGAGCAGTCAGAACACATGGAAAGAATATTGCATCCAAGACGATCAAAGGTATCGGCAGTGTGTTCATCTGTTTTTCCGCATAAAAACAAAAGATTAGATTCGTTTGGGAATTCCTTCTCTTTTAGATGGTACATATGAACTGAATACTGATTCTTTAGATAGTCTTTTGTGCGGACAGTCAGGAATCCATCAGCGGTTTTCTTATAATCATCCAATATCTTTTGGATCAATGTAGATTTTCCAATGTGTTTTTTACCAGTTAAAAATATATGTTGAGTCATAGTAAAGTCCCATTTCATTTCATTTTATTTTATAATAGTTCCATAATTGTAACCCACGTATCATTTCTCATGAACTGTTTTGGCTGAGCTGTTTACTGGTAAACAGATAGTTCGTTCACGGCCATAGCGGTCGTGTGTAGTTATTACATCCATTTCAATATCGTAAACAGATTGTAAGGTTTCAGATGTAATGATTTCTTTGGGAGAGCCAAATCCCATAACCTTTCCGGATTTCATGAGAAGAACTTTGTTTCCCACGGAAAAGGGATGCTCAGGACTATGTGTTGACATAATAATGCAATAGCCCTGATTGGACAGTCCTGAAATTACTTCCATGAGAAGCTGATGATTTGCATAATCCAGATTGGCGGCTGGCTCGTCCATGATGAAGATTTTTGCAGACTGACAGATTGCACGGGCAATTAAAACCAATTGCCTTTGTCCTCCGCTTAAGGAAGTATATTTCCTGTTGGCAAGAGGCAGGGCATTTACTTTCTCCAAGGCGGCAAAAGCTGCTTCCTGATCAGGCTCTTTTGGGGTTTCAAATGCGGAGAAATGAGAAGCACGCCCCATAATTACCATTTCAAGAACTGTATAGGCAAATAC